>Ga0256404_1000186_pt1 | contig 153360 bp, 126 predicted proteins | sample RumenRJG_01DNA_FD_185990 | JGI IMG/M metagenome (GOLD analysis project Ga0256404, IMG submission 185990) | Bovine rumen microbial communities from Lethbridge, Alberta, Canada - RJG_01 | ecosystem: Host-associated > Mammals > Digestive system > Stomach > Rumen | place: Canada: Alberta...
ATTTTCTTCAGAACACACTGCATGCCCCGCGGCGAATTTAGTGTGTCGAGTGGGAAGCGTCGTAGGTTTTGAACTTCCCACATAAAGGCTGAGAGGATGCCGGGGTGGCATGTAGTATATTCTTCAGGAAATTATGAAGATAGCCCCGAGCCCAAGTACGGATAGATTGAGGATATGCCGGGGCTTTTTTGTTATTAGGGAATATGGAACCTCGTGGCAGTTCATAATTTTCTTCAGAACACACTGCATGCCCTCCGGCGAATTTAGTTGTGTCAAGTGGGAAGCGTCGTAGGTTTTGAGCTTCCCACGTGCAGGCTGAGAGCGCCGTGCCGTCCGAACCGCAGGTGAGGAACAGCACATTATATCTCAGCGTAAGTGGCGTAAGCCGGTGGTGGAGGCAGGCGGTACTGTAGGGCGGGCGAATAGCGCAGCTGTTTAGTGTCTGTAGAATTATGCTGTAAAGCACAGAAATGCCGAGGCATGGACGCCGAGGCAAGGAGAAATCGAGCCATGGATGGCGAGTTTCGACGGTTTCGTCGGGCATAGAAAACCTGTAGGCATAATTTCGTACAGACACTTGACAGCGAAGCGTAGCCCGCACGACAGCACCGCCTGCCCACCACCACCGGCTTATGCCACGTATTATTGAAAATATTGAAATTATTGGAAACTATTGAAAAAAAGAAAAGTACTTGCACCCAAATTCAAAAGAATATTACAATGGTATGAGGCAAAGGAGCTGATAGATAAGCATGATATTGACGTGGCAAAATCGCTCTTTATAGGAAATGATTCGACTACCGATATCAAGGGTGCAAAGGAATGCCGGATGGACGCATTTTATGTGAAATCAAATATATCGCCAAAGGATGATATGGCTCATGACGCAGACTATGTTATAGATAATTTTACCAACTGGTAATGCATTATTGTTTATAAAAATGTGAATACTACATAAAAAACATATATAAATTAAAAACTTTTTATAAACAGTTGCAAATAAAATATAATGGTGTAAAATGAACTAGATTTGAATTAGTTTATTTTTTAACAAAGTAGAGGTGATAAGAATGTCAAACACATTATTAATGTTGTGTATCCCATTTGCGGGCTTATTACTGTGCATAGCAGTTATGCCGCTTGTGAAGCCTGAATGGTGGGAGAAGCATCAAGCTCATGCAGTTATCTTATGGTCACTGCTTTTTGCCATTCCGTTCGCGCTGTTCTATGGAGCACCAAAAGCCGCAGAGACGGTACTGGAGTGTCTGATAGGCGACTATCTGACCTTTATCGTGCTGCTCTTTGGACTGTTCTGCGTAGCCGGAAATATCAAGCTGGAGGGAAGTCTGGTCGGCAATCCAAAGGTAAACGTTATCATGCTTGCCGTTGGAACACTTTTTTCAAGCTGTATAGGAACTACCGGAGCCAGTATGCTCTTTGTCAGACCAATCATCCAGATGAACTCATGGAGAAAGAACAAGCGTCATATCATGGTATTCTTCATTTTCCTTGTGTCAAATATCGGAGGCTGCCTTACACCTATCGGTGACCCGCCACTGCTCATGGGATTTTCAAGAGGAGTATCATTTTTCTGGAGCATGAGACTGTTTCCGGTTCTGGTAATAAATATGATATTACTTCTGGGCATATTTTATCATTTGGACAAGAAGGCATATCAGAAGGATATCACTAAGGGACTTATGCCTGAGGTTAAGGAGAATGAGCCTTTAATTAGAATAAAGGGTGCTCACAACTTTTTATATATAGTAATGATTGTCATAGCCGTTATACTAAGCGGTGTGCTTCCTAAGCTTTCTGCATTCCAGAACGCTGCAGGAGAGGTTATCGGTATTCCGATATTCAGGGAGGTTACACTCACTGTGCCTGCAATCATTGAGATTGCAATTATTCTGCTTGCAGCCTTACTTCCCTTCAAGACAACACCGAAGGAGGTTCGTGTGCAGAACCATTTCACATGGGGAGCAATTCAGGAGGTTGCGGTGCTTTTCATCGGAATCTTCATCACCATGCAGCCGGCTCTTATGGTATTAAAGAGCGCCGGTTCAGGTCTTGGAATCACGGAGCCGTTTGAGATGTTCTGGGCAACAGGAGCACTTTCAAGCTTCCTCGACAATACACCGACATATCTGGTTTTCCTTACTACAGCGGGAGCCATGCACTTTACTACAGGTGTCGCAACCACACTGGGAGTGGTGCCGGTCAAGATGCTTATGGCAATTTCGTGTGGCGCTGTATTCATGGGAGCCAACACATATATTGGAAATGCACCGAACTTTATGGTCAAGTCATTATCAGACGAAAACGGTATCAACATGCCATCGTTCTTCGGTTACATGTGGTGGTCAGTGCGTTATCTGCTCCCTGTTTTCATCATAGATATGATCATATTCTTTTTATAGGAGGGATGAATTATGGAATTTTATGACGAGAAAATTAAAGCTCTTGCCATCGAAATCTATGAGCTTGATGCCGAAGTATACAACAAATTAGGCTCATCCCTCGGCAGGGTATTTGGTGGCGAGAAGGATATATGTATCCGCAACATCATGGAGGATCTGCACTCAAGGCAGAACAGCTCAAGAATCCGAAGCGAGCTTGCCCTGATAAGCAACATGGCAAGAACAATACCTGATCACGATACAAGGCATGATATCATGGTCAGATACAACAACATAGTAGAGGAGATAGCGGAGCTCCCGACAGGCTTTGCTGACGGAGATATCCTCGATCCAAAGATAGCGGATTTAAATACCGTAAACCTGAAGGATCGTTTCAAGACGGGCGATCATCTGATTATCTGTATAGGACGTTCCTGCGGATGTGGTGGAAATGAGATTGGATTTGCACTTGCAGACAAGCTTCGTATGAATTTCTATGATGTGTCTGTCATGAATGAGGTGTTCAGACAGAAGGATGGAGAAGAAGCTGCCCAGGCTACAGCTACCTTCCAGAAAAAAGAGCGAATGGGAATCAAAAAGCGCATAAAAGCTTTTAAGAGATACCACGGACTTTCATCAGAGGATGTGCTTTTCTTTGATACGAGCAAGTTCCTTGTAGAGAAGGCAAAGCAGGAGGACTTCATTGTCATGGGACGTTTCGCGGATGCGATTCTGACAAACAATCATATTCCTCACATCAGTATCTTTATCACAGCACCGGAGAAGAGACGAGTACAGCGTTTCCTTGAGATAAACAAGAATGTGACTCCGAATCAGGCAAAGAAGTGGATAGAGTCTGAGGATAAGAGACATCTGAAGACCTACAAATTCTATACCGGCAGAAAGTGGAGCAAGGCAAGTAACTATGATATCTGTATCAACAGTGCCAGCTACGGTATCAAGGGCTCAATAGAGCTTATCATCCGTATGCTCCAGCTCGATGACCGTGTGAATCAGCTGATGGAGTAGTTTTTTAAAGCGTGTTTTATTGATGTAAAACACGCTTTTTTGATATATTTGACATTTTAAAAATTCCTCTTACAAAATTCGTGAAAAAGTGATAAAATGATAACGTATAACGAAAGAGGTGTGATATGTTCGAAATAGGTGATTACGTATTAAATGCTACAAATGGTATTTGCAAAATAAGCGAAATCGTGGAGTTAGACATGTCAGGAGACAAGCAGCTCAAGTCATATTTTTTGCTTCGTCCTATTGAGGAGGAGAATGACAGAGTGTATATTCCTGTTGACAATGCCGATAAGAGGATACGTAAGGTAATAACAAAGGGTGAGGCACAGGCAGTGCTGGATAGGGTTCCTGAGATAGAGGCACTCGTGGTAGACAAAGAGAAGGAGCGCGAAACACGCTACAAGGAGGCAGTCAGAAGTTGTGAGCCGGATAATGTAGTCAGTCTCATAAAGTGTTTACATATCAGAAGCGAGCAGCGTGCCCGGGCTGGCAAGAAGGCTACAGCCGTCGATGAGCGCTATGGCAAGATGGCAGAGCACAATCTCAATGCAGAGCTTTCTTTTGTTTTGAAAAAAGACAAGCAGGAGATTAAAGAATTAATTAATAAAATGCTCTAAAATAGTACAAAAGTCATAAAAAGGCTTGCTTTATCTTCTATTATGATGTAAGATGATACTGAAGTACTAAGCAGGGAGTATTTTTTATAAGGGCAGAATCAATTCAGGTGTTCTGCCCTGTTCTTTTTGCTGAAAAAAGGATATATTAAGAAAAGTTTAAACAAATAATTAATGAGTTTACGTTGGAAATATGATATTATATATCAGGTAAAGGCGTATAATATTATCGTTTAATGGTAAATGAGAAAACTTATCATGTTTTATCTGATAGAAACAAAAGAATTAAAGTAAGGGAATCAATATGGATAATATGAATAATATGAATAATATGAATATTAATTCTGCAATAGCAGATACTATGGATATAGGAAATACAAACACAGAAAAAAAGACAGGGCTCATAGGCTTTTATAATTATACGGTAGTGCTTACATACATAGGCATGTGGATAGGCTTCCTTGGAGTGATGCTTGCCATAAAGGATAGGTATGTTGGCTCATTAATCTGCCTTATGCTCGCCGGTGTCTGCGATATGTTTGACGGCACCATTGCATCCACAAAGAAGGATCGTACCAGGGACGAGCGCACATTTGGCATACAGATAGATTCATTAAGTGATATCATATGTTTCGGTGTGCTTCCGGCAGTGTGGGTATTTTGCGTGACACCAAAGATATCAGTTGCATTTGTCGCCATATTTGTATTCATGCTTTGCGGGCTTATCCGTCTGGCATACTTTAATGTGGATGAGGCTAACAGACAGGCAGCCACAGCAGAGCGCAGACAGTACTATCTGGGGCTTCCAATCACCTCCAGTGCTCTTGCTATCCCGGCGGTATATCTGATTGGCGAGTTCACTGCTATACATATAGAGACAATCGCAGCACTTGCCCTTTTAGTCATAGGCATATGCTACGTGCTCCCGGTAAAGCTCAAAAAGCCATCTCTTTTTGGCGAGGTTCTGCTTGTAGGTATAGGAGCAGTTGAGTTTTGTATTCTCATTGCGGAGGTTCTTATTTAATGGCAAAAAAATCGTTTGTAGACTGGCTTTACATCACGGCACCTGGGCGTGTTACACTTAAGGTGCTTCTGTATACAGGTGCACTTAAGCTCGGAGAAATAGTAGCACGCTCCCCGCTGTCTAAGCCGTTTATCAGCCGGTATATAAAGAATAACAATATAGACATGTCTGATTTTAAGGGACAGAAATATAACAGCTTTCAGGATTTTTTCTCCAGAAAGCGCGATGATATTGGGGTGGACAGGCAGGCTGAGCATCTTATCAGTCCGTGTGAAGGCTACCTGAGTGCCTACAGGATAAAAAGTAACAACAGCTTTTACATCAAGGGCTCATGGTACAAGGTGACGGATCTTGTCACCGATAAAAAAATTGCAAAGGAATTTGTCGGAGGAGACTGCGTGATACTGCGTCTTTGTGCCAATGATTATCATCATTACTGCTATATAGATGACGGCTTTCAGGGAAAGAATCATTTCGTGAAAGGGCTGCTTCACAGCGTTCAGCCGATTGCACTGGAAAATGCTCCTGTTTACAGGAAAAACAGGCGTATGTGGACAATTCTTGATACAGTTAATTTTGGCAAGGTGGCACAGATTGAGGTAGGCGCGCTGCTCGTGGGCGGCATAGTCAATGACCACGAGAATGTCATGATGAGAAAGGGCGCAGAGATGGGGCATTTTGAGCTGATTGGCTCCACAATTGTGCTTTTGTTTAAAAAAGGTCATATCGACCTGCTTCCGGAAATCAAAGAGTGTATAAAAGGAGACAAAGAAGTACGTGTTATCCAGGGACAGCATATCGCAAACAGGACAGCTTTTTAACAGAATACTTCCAAAATACAGCCGTATTCCACTGCTTTTTACAGTAGTGCTCAATTTCAGTGTATACTGGGGCGCGAGAGCAATTGCAGGCGGTTTTACACATCACAATATAGAGACCGCGCTCGATGGCATGATACCGGTTGTGTACCCTACAGTAGTCATTTATTTTGGCTGCTATATTTTTTGGATTATAGGATATCTGTACAATGCAGCGATGGATAGAACGCACTGTTATCGTTTCCTTATGGCAGACTGGCTGGCAAAGGCAGTCTGTTTTATCTGTTATATCGTGTATCCTACAACCAATACCCGCCCGGAAATTGTAGGCTCAGACATATGGGCACAGCTCATGCGCTTTTTATATAGTATGGATGCAGCGGACAATCTTTTTCCATCTATACACTGCCTTGTAAGCTGGCTGTGCTATATCGGCATTCGTGGCAATAAAAAAGTACCGCAGTGGATACGTACAACCTTCTGGATTTGCGCTATAGCAGTATTCATATCCACATTGACTACAAAGCAGCATGTGATATATGATGTAGTGGCAGGAGTGATCCTCATCGAAGTAACATACCGAATTTCACGGCTGTTACTTACTAAATTAAGTAAATAATTAATTAGAATGCAGCTTCCCACCCGTAAACCTTCTGCCGGAGAGTATGCGGTGTGTTCCGAAGAAAAATTATGAACTGTCACGAGGTTCCATAAAAATAGTAGTTGAAAGAAATGATAAAATAAAAACCATCTAATTCTATGTGTGCTCGTGACTTACTTCATAATTTTACAGAGGAATATACTGCATGCTATGCCGGCTTGCATAGATTATAAAGTGGGAAGCGAAAATATATTATATGTAAGGGGGGTAAACATGGATGATACACAAATAGAGATGCTGCCGGTGCTGGGCGAATTCAGTTCAATTGCCTCGCAGTATGAACACATCATGTTTTACTACGAATCGGGCATACAGCAGATAGTAGCAAAGCTGCAGATATTAAATAATGAATTCAAAAACAATCACGAAAGAAATCCAATCGAGAACATAAAGAGCCGTGTAAAGTCACTTGACAGTATAATAGACAAAATGAAGCGAAAGGGCATTCCACTTACCACCAACGCCATGAAGCGTGAGATAAAGGATATAGCCGGCGTCAGGGTCATTTGTCCATTTATATCCGATGTATATCAGGTGGCCAATATGCTTGTGAATCAGGCGGATGTCGAGATTGTCACTATAAAGGACTACATAAAAAAACCAAAGGAAAATGGATACAGGAGTCTTCATATGATAGTGCTGGTTGATGTGTATTTTTCGGATCACAAGGACAAGGTGCCGATAGAGATACAGTTTCGTACCATTGCCATGAATTTCTGGGCCAGCACAGAGCATCAGCTTCGCTACAAGAAGAGCCGTGTATTCACGGAGGAGATGCAGCAGGAACTCAAGAAATGCGCGGATATCATGGCAGACGCTGATGACAAGATGCAGAATCTGGCAAATGTTTCGGGGATTGTGCAGCCGATTGAGTAAAAGAGAGTGATGTAAGTCACTCTTTTTTGCTTGTAAATCAAAAGTTTATATTTATTTAATAAAAATTGTTAGCACTCTCACTTGACGAGTGCTAATTTGCGTGCTATAACATAGTCACAAGGAAATATTGAAGGATTATTTATGGATAACATAGTAGAAGGGAGTGAGACTATGAACATTCAAAAATTCACACAGAAATCAATAGAGGCAGTCAATGACTGCGAGAAGCTTGCATATGATTACGGCAATCAGGAGATAGAACAGGAGCATCTGCTTGTGGCATTGCTTTCACAGGAGGACGGACTGATACCGAAGCTGATTGACAAGATGGAGATAAACGTAGAGCATTTCACAGAGAATGCAAAGCGTCATCTGGCAGCGCGCACAAAGGTAAGTGGCAGCAGTGCACAGGTCTATGTGGGCAATGATCTAAACAAGGTTCTTATCCATGCTGAGGACGAGGCAAAGGCAATGGGAGATGAGTATGTTTCGGTAGAGCATCTTTTCCTGTGTCTGCTGAAGTATCCAAACAAGGCAATGAAGGAGCTGATAAAGGAGTACGGTCTCACAAGAGACAGATTCCTCACAGCGCTTTCTACGGTCAGGGGCAATCAGAAGGTCACATCCGATAACCCTGAGGCCACCTATGATACACTTGAGAAATACGGCTACGACATGGTGGAGCGTGCAAGACAGCAGAAGCTTGATCCTGTTATCGGCCGTGACGACGAGATACGAAATGTAGTGCGCATCCTCTCGCGTAAAACTAAAAATAACCCGGTACTTATAGGTGAGCCGGGTGTTGGTAAAACGGCAGTCGTTGAGGGACTGGCGCAGCGTATCGTAAAGGGCGATGTGCCTGAGGGCTTAAAGGACAAAAAACTGTTTGCACTCGATATGGGCTCTCTGATTGCAGGAGCTAAGTACAGGGGCGAGTTTGAGGAGAGACTTAAGGCGGTGCTTGAGGAGGTAAAAGCCTCTGACGGACAGATAATTCTCTTTATCGATGAGCTTCATACAATAGTAGGAGCCGGAAAGACAGACGGAGCCATGGATGCAGGACAGCTTCTTAAGCCGATGCTTGCAAGAGGTGAGCTGCACTGCGTGGGCGCCACAACACTCGATGAGTACCGTGAGTATATTGAGAAGGATGCAGCCCTTGAGAGACGTTTCCAGCCTGTTATGGTAGACGAACCGACAGTAGAGGACACTATCTCGATACTTCGTGGCCTTAAGGACAGATACGAGGTATTCCACGGCGTTAAAATCACAGACTCGGCACTTGTCACAGCGGCAGTGCTTTCAAACAGATACATCACAGACAGATTTTTGCCTGATAAGGCAATAGATCTTGTGGATGAGGCATGCGCCATGATAAAGACGGAGCTTGATTCAATGCCGGCAGAGCTTGATGAGCAGAATCGTAAGATTATGCAGCTTGAGATAGAGGAGACAGCTCTAAAGAAAGAGACAGACCACTTAAGTCAGGACAGACTTGCAGCACTCCAGAAGGAGCTTGCAGAGCTGCGTGATGACTTTAATGCAAAAAAGGCACAGTGGCAGAACGAGAAAGGAGCTGTTGACAAGGTCAGCAAGCTTCGTGAAAAGATTGAGTCCACAAAGAATGAAATCAAGACAGCACAGCAGAACTATGACCTGGAAAAGGCAGCAGAGCTGCAGTACGGCGTGCTTCCAAACCTTAAGAAGGAGCTGGAATCAGAGGAGGCACTGCTTAAGGACAGAGACTTATCGCTTGTGCGAGAGAACGTGGGCGATGAGGAGATTGCACTCATTATCTCGCGCTGGACAGGAATACCTGTTGCAAAGCTTACGGAGAGTGAGCGTAATAAGACACTTCACCTCGATGAGGAGCTGCACAAGAGGGTAATAGGACAGGATGACGGAGTCACAAAGGTGACAGAGGCTATCATCCGATCAAAGGCAGGCATCAAGGATCCTACAAAGCCGATAGGTTCGTTTATGTTCCTCGGACCTACAGGTGTAGGTAAGACAGAGCTTGCAAAGGCACTTGCGGCAAGTCTGTTTGATGATGAGAACAACATGGTCAGACTCGATATGAGTGAGTACATGGAGAAATACTCAGTGTCACGACTCATCGGAGCGCCTCCTGGATATGTAGGCTATGATGAGGGTGGACAGCTCACAGAGGCTGTAAGGCGTAAGCCATACTCAGTAGTACTCTTTGATGAGGTGGAAAAAGCCCATCCGGATGTATTCAACGTGTTGCTTCAGGTGCTTGATGACGGACGAATTACTGACTCACAGGGACGTACCGTGGATTTCAAAAACACTATCATCATTATGACAAGTAACCTCGGCTCACAGGAGCTTCTTGAGGGCATAGATGCAGACGGCAGCATCAGCACAGAGTGTGAGAACCGCGTCATGGATGAGCTTAAGGGGCATTTCAGACCGGAGTTTTTAAACAGACTTGATGAGATCATCATGTTCAAGCCTCTCACAAAGGACAACATCGGTCATATCATCACCCTGCTCATGGCAGACTTAAACAAGCGTCTTGTAGACAAGGAAATCACAGTCGAGCTGACAGACACTGCAAAGCAGTTTATCACCGACAATGGCTACGATCCGGTATACGGAGCAAGACCACTCAAGAGATATCTGCAGAAGCATGTCGAGACACTCGCGGCAAAGCTGATTCTGGCAGATGGTGTGAGAGCAGGAGATACCATTCTTATAGATGTGAAGGATGACAAACTTAGTGCATCGGCAGTTCAGAAAAATGCATAAGTGAATGTATAGAAATTAACAACTCTTTCTCTTTACAATTTCTGTGCTTATTTCAATTTTTACATGGCTTGCAGAGGTAGAATTTATTATCTCTGCAAGCCTTTTTACTGCAATTTCACCCATGTACTGCTTAGGCACATGCACAGTCGAAAGAGGCGGTGTGATGTAGGTACACATTGGCATATCATCAAAGCCTATTACTGATATGTCTTCAGGGATGCGGTAGCCTGCCTCTGAAAGTGCGCGCATAGCTCCGGCAGCAATCAGGTCATTGTCGGCAAAGTAGCATCGGGCAAGCTCGTCACCGCTTTCTATAACTGCCCTCATATCGCAGTAAGCACCGTCAACTGTAGGGGAGAGGTGATGTACGACTGAGCGCGATGTTGACATACCGTTTTTGCGTATTGCTTTATAGAAGCCGTCGGCTCTCTCCTCAAAGCCTGTTATAATGTATGAGGAATGCAGATATCCCGGCTGTGCATGTGTTTGTTTGATCAGATAGTCTGTGGCAAGATAGGCACCCTGAAGGTTATTTATAGTCACGCAATCGAGGTTTAAGGCTTCGAAATAGTTGTCTATTAGCACAACAGGCAGACCGCACCTTGTAAATGGCTTTATGTCATGCTCTTCCATCTCGGTTCCAAGCAGCAGGATACCCTTTGCTCCAAGTCTTTTCCACTCAGACAGCAAAGCTTCAATATCGTCATTTTCGTATATGTAGCTGATATTCAGGTAGTAGTGGCAGTGCCTGCAGCCCAAATCAATACCCTCTGACAGCTGTGAAAAGAATGGAACATCCTGTACCAAAACGCCGTGCTCTGTATGTGTGTAAACAGGAGAATTAGGAACTACAGCGCCATTCTTTCTGTATATTACAAAATATAATGTGCCATTGGAAGCCGGAGCTTCATTGGTATTTGATATCCTTGAAAAATCATATCCGGCAGAGGCCGCAGCTTCGAGCACACGTTTTCTGGTGAGTGTGCTGACACCGGGCTTATTATTAAGTGCCATCGATATAGCTGCTTCAGAAAGATTAAGTTGTTTGGCAAGTTCTTTTGCTGTGATAGACATGGCATGGCTCCTTATGTTTTATTTGCCTCATTATAACATGACAATATAGTATTAACATTATAATTTAGTAAATTAAGTTGAAAAATACACTGAATTTACTAAATTATAGGTATCAATTAAGCTGGACCGGATATATACTTAGCACATAAGAACAATTAATCTGTCCGATGGGGCATATGAGAGAAGGAGATTTACACTATGAACAATATTCCAAAAATGAAAATCGGTATAGTTGCGGTAAGCCGTGACTGTTTTCCGGAAAGTCTGTCAGTAAACAGAAGAAAAGCACTTGTCGATGCATACGCTGCAAAGTATGATGCAGCAGACATATACGAGTGTCCTGTATGTATCGTGGAGAGCGAAATACATATGGTACAGGCACTTGAGGACATAAAGGCAGCAGGCTGCAATGCACTTTGTGTTTACCTTGGAAACTTTGGACCGGAGATTTCAGAGACTCTTCTTGCAAAGCACTTTGACGGACCAAAGATGTTTGTTGCAGCAGCAGAGGAGACACAGGATAACTTAATTCAGGGACGTGGAGATGCATACTGTGGTATGTTAAATGCAAGCTACAATCTGGCACTCAGAAATATAGGAGCGTATATTCCGGAGTATCCTGTGGGCGATGCAGATGACTGCGCAGATATGATACATGAATTCCTGCCAATAGCAAGGGCTATATACGGACTTAATAATCTTAAGATTATTTCATTCGGACCGAGACCACTCAATTTCCTTGCATGCAATGCGCCAATCAAGCAGCTCTACAATGTGGGTGTTGAGATTGAGGAAAATTCAGAGCTTGATTTGTTTGAGGCATTTAACAAGCATGCCGGTGATGAGAGAATACCGGATGTGGTAAAGGACATGGAAAGGGAGCTTGGCGAGGGCAACAAAAAGCCTGAGATTCTTGAGAAGCTTGCACAGTATGAGCTCACACTTTTAGACTGGGTTGATGAGCATAAGGGCTACAGAAAGTATGTGGCAATCGCAGGAAAATGCTGGCCTGCCTTCCAGACACAGTTTGGATTTGTACCATGCTATGTAAACAGCCGTCTTACAGGAAGAGGTATCCCGGTTTCATGCGAGGTGGACATCTATGGAGTGCTCAGTGAGTTTATCGGAACCTGCGTCAGCGAGGATGCGGTAACACTTCTCGATATCAACAACTCAGTGCCGAAGGATATGTACAAGGAGTCAATCGAGGGCAGATTTGACTACAAGCATACAGACACATTTATGGGCTTCCACTGTGGAAACACCTGTTCAAGCAAGGTTTGCAACCCACAGATGAAGTATCAGATGATTATGGCAAGAAGCCTTCCTGTAGAGGTAACAAACGGAACTCTCGAGGGAGATATAGTGCCGGGAGAAATTACATTTTACCGTCTCCAGTCTACAGCAGACTGTAAGATTCGCGCTTATGTGGCTCAGGGTGAGGTGCTTCCTGTTGCAACACGCTCATTCGGCAGTATCGGAGTGTTTGCGATAAAGGAGATGGGACGTTTCTACCGCCATGTGCTTATCGAGAAGAACTATCCTCATCACGGAGCTGTAGCCTTCGGTCATTACGGAAAAGCCCTTTTTGAGGTATTTAAATATCTTGGCGTGCCAGTTGAGGATATTAACTACAATCAGCCGGCATCACTGCCATACAAGACAGAAAATCCTTTCTGTTAGTGGGTTCTGAATAGTTACGTTATCTGATGTAAACATATTACGTGAATGGAGAATAGATATGCTATATATAGGTGTGGATTTAGGCACAAGTGCAGTAAAGCTTCTGCTCATGGATGAGAGCGGAAAGGTATTAAATATAGTCTCAAAGGAGTATCCAATCAGCTTTCCAAAGCCGGGCTGGTCAGAGCAGAATCCATGTGACTGGTGGGAGCAGACCGTGGCTGGGCTTATAGAGCTGACTAAAGATTTTGACAGGAGCGCTGTTGCGGGAATCAGCTTCGGCGGTCAGATGCATGGACTTGTCGTATTGGATGAAAACGACAATGTAATAAGACCTGCTATACTTTGGAATGACGGAAGAACACAGAAGGAGACAGACTATTTAAATAATGTAATAGGAAAAGAAAAGCTGTCTGAGCTCACCGGAAATATAGCGTTTGCCGGATTTACAGCGCCAAAGATTTTATGGCTAAAAGCAAATGAACCGGAAAACTTTGCCAGAATAAAAAAGCTTATGCTGCCAAAGGATTATATTGCATACCGCATGACAGGTGTATTTAGTACCGATTATTCTGATGCATCGGGAATGCTTCTTCTGGATGTCAAAAATAAGTGCTGGTCAAAGGAGATGCTTGACATATGCGATGTAAGAGAGGAGTGGCTTCCAGGGCTTTATGAGAGCAGTGAAAAGACAGGCACTCTGAAAGCTGATGTGGCATGTGAGCTCGGCTTTCCTAAAGACTGCATAGTTGCAGCCGGGGCAGGAGATAATGCGGCTGCAGCTATAGGAACAGGTACGGTCGGAGCCGGAAAGTGTAACCTTTCTCTTGGAACAAGCGGCACACTTTTCATTACAAGTGATGAGTTCAGAGTGGATTCGCACAATGCGCTTCATTCGTTTGATCATGCTGACGGCGGCTATCATCTGATGGGCTGCATGCTCTCGGCTGCAAGCTGCAACAACTGGTGGATGAAGGATATCCTTCATTCCGATGACTTTGTGAATGAGCAGAAGCCTCTTGAGGAGGAGGGCAGACTTGGTGAGAACCATGTGTATTTTCTGCCTTATCTGATGGGAGAGCGCTCTCCGCACAATGATCCGTCTGCAAGGGCAGCGTTTATCGGGATGAGCATGGATACTGACAGAGCCGACATGCTGCAGGCTGTGTTTGAGGGTGTGGCATATGGTCTTCGCGATTCACTTGAGGTGGCAAAGAGCCTGGGTGTGGCACCAAAAAGCACAACAATCTGTGGTGGCGGTGCAAAGAGTATGCTTTGGAGAAAGATAGTTGCAAACGTCATGAATATGCAGGTTGACACGGTAGAGGTCGAGGAAGGACCGGCATACGGCGGTGCAATACTGGCTGCAGTTGCAAACGGCTGCTTTGAAAATGTGGAGGCTGCGGCAACGGCTATTGTGAGAAAGAAGGATACAACCATGCCAAGTCCACAGCTTGTTGAAAAATACGAGAAGGGCTATGCAAAATTTAAGCAGTTTTATCCAGCATTAAAGGGCAAATATTAGTCAGGTTAATAGTTTAAAACTATAAAAAAGGCGTAGGATTAAATTCCTGCGCCTTTTTAATTGGGAATCAACAGCAGAAATTTTTGAAACGAAAGTAATGTTGCCTAATACTTGAACAATATCATGGGTTTGTCTATAATGTAAGAAAAAGAAAATGGAGCTTTATTAAATGAAAAGATTTACAGCAATATTACTTACAGGTATTATGATATTTTCCCTCACGTCATGTGGTAAAAAACCACAGGAAGCAAAGGACACAGCAGCAGAAAAGGTTGAGGCGCATACACAAGCCACAGAGCAGATTGAGGAATCAGAAACAAAGCCACAGGAAACTGAGACCCAGGCAACTGAAGCAAAACAGCCCGAAACCCAGACTGCTGAGACTCAGACAGCAGAGCCACAACAGCCGGAAAATCAGGCTGATAACAGTGCACAGCAGTCAGACTATCAGTACACGGACAAGGCGTCATACGAGAATGGAGAATCAGTATCACTAAATCCTTCATGGCAGTATGCAGACCATTCAGCGATAAATTCAGGCTGTGCGGTCATGTACAAGGCTACAGCAAACCGCAAAAACATAGTAGTGGGTGTCAATGCTGGACACGGTACAAGCGGAGGAACTTCGGTGAAGACACTTTGTCATCCGGACGGCTCGGCAAAGACCACAGGTGGTACAACAGGCGCAGGCGCAACAAAAGCAGTAGCAGTTTCAGGTGGTATGTCCTTTAATGACGGTACACCGGAGAGCTCTGTCACACTCCGTATGGCGCAGATATTAAAGGACAAGCTGCTTGCGGCAGGCTATGATGTGCTTATGGTAAGAGACGGAAGCGATGTGCAGCTTGACAATGTGGCACGTACTGTCATCTGCAATAATGCGGCAGACTGTCATATTGCTCTGCACTGGGATGGCGACGGACTAAGCTACGATAAGGGCTGCTTTTACATATCAGTGCCGGGAGGCATAAAGGGAATGGAGCCGGTTGCATCACACTGGCAGCAGCATGATGCACTTGGGGCAAGCCTGATAGAAGGACTGCGCGCTCATGGAGCAAAGATAAATGGTAATGGCTCTATGGCAATAGACCTGACACAGACCTCATACAGCACGGTACCATCAGTGGATGTAGAGCTTGGCAACGCATGCTCTGACCACAGCGATGCCACACTTGAAAATTTGGCAGACGGACTGGTGCAGGGAGTCGAGGGATATTTCTAAAAGAGTGTTTTAAGGAGGTGCTGGAATTTAAGGTACATGATCCGGATGAGGAAAAGTCACTAAAGGAGACGGCGGCTTCAGCACTCGCACAGATAGAAGAAAAAATTATGATGCAGAACTGATGGCTAAAGGAATAACAAAGGATAGGATAAAGCATTATGGCTTTGCTTTTGAGGGCAAAAAGGTGCTTATAATGTAAGGATTATTACACTTATTAGTAGAGTGATGTTTATTTGAAAATTTTATTAAGAACACATATCATAATGAGTCGGAAAACTAAAGTTTGCAAAAACAACCGAATAATAGTAAAATGTCATACATGCGAGTGTATTATTACGAAAACGAGCTTGAGGACGAGTTTTCCTCTGCTTCAATCAAGGCAAAAAAGATAGACGCAGACTATGACTACAGTATGGATAGTGCAGGAAGGCGATTTCTGCACTTCTTTTGGTATAAAATTATAGCAAAGCCTATAGCACGATTGTTTTTGCAGCTTAAATTCCGACACAGGATAGTGGGGCTTGAGAAAATGGAGGCTGTAAGGGGAAAGGGCTTTTTCCTGTACGGCAATCATACCAACGCAGGTGCGGACGCGCTTATTCCTTCCATGGTGTCTCATCCGCAGGATACGTATGTGATAGTCCATCCTAACAATGTGTCGATGCCTGTTTTCGGGCATGTTACACCGTATCTTGGAGCGCTTCCGCTGCCGGATGACCGCGAGGCGATGAAGCATTTTCTTGACGAGATAGCAAAAAAGATAAAGCAGGACAAATGTGTGATGATATACCCGGAGGCGCATATATGGCCGTATTACACGAAGATACGTCCATTTACGGATGCATCGTTCCGCTATCCGGTGCAGCTTAAGTGTCCTGTAATGTGTTTTACGAATACCTACCAGAAGAGAAAACACGGACAAAAGCCACGCATCGTCACATATATTGACGGGCCTTTTTACCCGGAAGAGAGTCTTAAGGGAAAGGCGCGCAAGGAGGCGCTCAGAAATCAGGTATATGAAGCCATGGTGGAGCGGAGTAAGTTAAATACGATAGAGCTTGCGAAGTATATTAAGAAATAGGGGATTTTATGAGAAACATTTTATTTTCGGGAAATATAAAGGTATTTGACGGCATACTGACGTGTATGCTTTCGATATTCATGCGCACAAGGTCAGATGAGCCGTACCGCTTTTATATATTTACGATGGATGTGTCGCATCTGAGGGCTGATTTTGTTCCGGTTTCAGATGAGCAGATTACGTTTTTGGATGATGTGGCAAAGAGCTATAATAAAGCCAATGAGGTCATAAAAATAGATGTGACTGATTTGTATATGAGTGAGTTTTCGGGGTGTCCGAACGAGGGAGCGTACTGCTCGCCGTATACGCTGCTTCGGCTTTTTGCAGACAAAATACCGCAGATACCGGACAAGCTGCTTTATCTGGACGCAGATATCCTGTTTAACAGGGAGCCGGAGCTTTTATATGACATAGATGTGACAGGCTTTGAATATGCGGCTGCGAGAGACCACTACGGCAAATATCTGCTAAATCCAAACTATATCAATGCGGGAGTATTGCTCCTAAATATGAAGCAGATAAAACAGACCGGGCTTTTTGAAAAGGCGAGGACACTCATAAGGACGAAAAAGCTTTTGTTTGCAGACCAGGATGCAATATATAAGAGCACCACACGCAAGAAAATGCTGCCACAGCGCTTCAACGATCAAAAATTTCTGCATGATCACACGATAGTCAGACATTTTTCAAAGAGGCTTTTCTGGCTGCCGTATCCGCATACTGCCAATATCAAGCAGTGGAATGTCAGCGCGGTTCACAGGATTTTTAAGTATGACCGGTTTGATGATATATTGTTTGAGTATATTTATCTGAAAAAGAAATACGCCGAATGCGGTAGTTTGGAATAGTTTTACAAAAAAGTACAATATTAACAGGGAGAATCGGACGAAATGGAAATAAAAGAATTTAATCTTAAAAGCTTAAGGGAAATACCAATATTTTTTGCATGCGATGAGGGCTTTGTGAAGTACACGATGGTGTCCATAAAGTCTATCATGGAAAATGCATCGAGAGACCGCAGATATCATATATATATACTACACATGGGAATTTTGGCGGCAACGCAGAGCCGCGTGACGGCAATGGCGGATGCTGATTTTGATATTGATTTTGTTGATGTGACAGAGAAGATGAATTCCATTGCAGGCAAGCTGCCAATCAGGGATTATTATTCGAATACGACATATTTCAGGCTTTTTATCCCTGATATGTTTCCACAGTACAGAAAGGCACTTTATATCGACAGTGACACTATAGTGGTCGGTGACATTTCACAGATGTATGACCACAGGCTTGGAAAGCTCTATGCGGGGGTGTGTCCTGACAGGGTAGTGGCGCAGAATGAAATACTCGGTGAATATGTGGAGAAGGTACTGGGGGTAAAGCGTGAGAAATACTTTAATGCCGGAGTAATGCTCATAAACTGCAGCCAGTTCAGGGAAAATCATCTGCTTGACGAATTTCTTGAGCTGCTGCATGTGTATCTGTTTGTTGTGGCACAGGATCAGGATTATCTGAATATTCTGTGCAAGGACCAGGTGCTTTACATGGAGCCGAAGTGGAATGCGCAGGTGTTTGGTGAGCTGGCATGTCCTGTCGAGGAGGTTGGGCTGTTCCATTTCAATATGGCTGCCAAGCCATGGCACTATAAGGATTGCCGTCTGGCAGAGTATTTCTGGAAATATGCAAAGTACACATCAAGCTATGGTGAGATAAAAGAGGGACTTGAAAGCTATACAGACGAGCAGCGATATGTGGACAGTGTTTCGGGAGAAAAGCTCGTTGAGCTTGCAGTATCGGAAATCAACAGGGAGGACAATTATCTGCGACAGGTGACAAATGCACACCGTTCAGAGGAAAAGCTTGAGCTTTTAAAGCACATTGAAGAGCTGGAAAAGGAAGGACGCTTTGCAGAGGATGCGCAGGCTAATCCACCGGCGCCGCCGCTTTTGTCGGAGGATATCAACTATCTGTCAACGAGCTTAAAGAGCAAGACACAGACCAAGTATGCGTTTAAGCTTGCCAGATGGTTTGTAAATCTGCTGATCAAGAAAAAACAGCTTATCATCAAGGAGTACAAGGACGTTGAAAATCTTGAGAAAGTGGCTGACGGAGCTGTGATTACATGCAATCATTTCAATGCATTTGACAGCTTTGCTATCACACTTGCGTTTGAACAGGGAAAGCTTAAAAAGAAAAAGCTGTATCGTGTCATAAGAGAGGGCAATTACACGGGCTTTCCGGGCTTTTACGGATTTTTGATGAGGCACTGTAACACGCTGCCTCTAAGCTCGAATTTCAAGACCATGGAGAAGTTTATTACGGCGGTGGACCGTGTGCTTCAGAAAAAACAGTTTGTGCTTGTCTATCCGGAGCAGGGCATGTGGTGGAATTACAGAAAGCCAAGACCGCTTCAGAAGGGAGCCTTTACATTTGCTGCAAGGAATAATAAGCCGGTGCTTCCGGTGTTTATCACTATGAGTGACAGCGATGTAATCGATGCAGATGGTTTTTACGTGCAGGAATACACAGTGCATTTCTGTGAGCCAATCTATCCGGATCCGTCAAAGAAGCAGGCGGTAAATGCAAGGGAGATGCTTGATAAGAACTACGAGGCATGGAAAGCGGTTTATGAAGAGACCTATAAGAAGAAGCTTACCTATACATGCGATGAGCAGGCGGATTCAAATGAATAGGACGCATAGTGAGATAAATGCGTCCGGCATGATTTTTTCAGTATAGAAGTGTTATTATAGAAGTGTTATTATAGAAGTGGTACAACAGATAGAGAAAGGGAATATTATGACAGACAACAAATCCGGGGAGATACTCATAATAGAGGATGACAAGGACATTAATGATCTGCTTGCGACAGCACTCTCAAAAGCCGGATATAGAACAAGACAGCTTTATGTAGCTGATAATGCTGTTGACGGCATCACAAAGCAGGAGTTTGCCATACTTGAGCTTCTCATGGCGCATCCCAGACAGGTGTTTGCCAAGGAGGACATATTTGAATATGCCTGGGATGAGCCGTATATTGGCGAGACAAAGACTCTTGATGTGCACATCAGCAATATCAGAAAGAAGATAAAAAAGCTGACCGATGACGAGTACATAGAGACAGTGTGGGGCATCGGTTACAAAATGAAAGAGTAAAGGTAAACAAGCTTTACTCTTTTTTTACTTTTTGTTAGCGATGTATTAGGATTTTACATTTATATTATGATTAAAGGGTTGCTAAGGAATAAAAGAAAAGGAGATTTGATTGTGAGTGAAATATTATTGCAGACAAAGGCACTGACCAAGCAGTATGGACACCAGAAAGCGGTTGACAATGTGGACATCCACATCAAAAAGGGTGCAATCTATGGATTTATCGGCAGAAACGGTGCCGGCAAGACTACCTGTATGAGAATGATCGGTGGTCTGGCAAAGCCGACAAGCGGAGAGATATCCATGTTTGGATACGCTGGAAAGGATTTGTCAAAGGTACGCTCAAGAGTGGGCTGCCTGATTGAGGCACCGGGTGTATATCCAAACATGACGGCGAAGGAAAATATCGAGATGAAGTGCCGTCTCTTCGGCATCAGTAAAAAGGGCTATGCAGAGGGTATACTGGATAAGGTAGGTCTGTTAAATGTGGGAAAGAAAAAGACAAAGAATTTTTCACTTGGTATGAAGCAGAGGCTTGGAATCGGCATGGCGCTGGTTGGAGAGCCTGACCTTTTAGTGCTTGATGAGCCTATCAACGGACTTGATCCACAGGGAATTGCAGAGGTGCGTGATACGATTCAGAATCTGTGTGCACAGCAGGATATGACTGTGTTTATTTCAAGCCATATATTGGAGGAGCTTTCAAAGCTTGCCACAGATTACGGTATTATAAATAATGGAGCCCTGCTTCAGGAAATTACCAGAGAGGAGCTGCTTTCCAAGTGCAGTGAGAAGATTACACTGACAGTGGACAATCCAAATAAAGCAGTGCCTGTGCTCGATAAGATGGGCTTTGTGCACTACATGATAGTGGACAAAAATCATATAGATGTCTATGAGCGCCTGAATGATAGCGCCGCCTTAAATACAGCGCTGGTCACAGCAGGAGTTTCGGTGGCACAGCTAGCGGTCACAGGAATGGAGCTTGAGACATATTTCCTTAGTATCACAGGAGGTGCGACAAATGTTTAATGCGGTAAGAATGGATATTTACAGACTGATACATACAAAGTCAGCTTATGTTATACTGGTAATAGCTATGGCACTCGCAATAGCTATGAGTGGTATGACAGCTCTTGTCAGAAGCGTGGCGGCAGAGAGCATCGTGGAAACAACTGATGAGGTCACTATGGTAAGTGAGTCAGACAGTGAGATAGCAGATGAATACGATACAGCATCAGTGGAATCGTCAAATGGACCAACGGCAACAGTCGGGCTTGAACTGGACAACTCCGACAGGTCAGATGAGGTACCGACCATAGCAGGTATGGTTGAAAGCGATATAGCGGGGCTTGACCTGGCACTTTTACTTGCAATATTTACGGTGCTCTTTTCAACAGCAGACCTAAACAGCGGCTATATAAAGAGCGTAGGCGGACAGGTGAAGTGCCGTGGAGTGCTGCTGTTTTCAAAGATGATAGCGCTTTCGGTCTTTACCTTTGTGGCCATGGCACTTGATGTGATCGTCCAGTGTATTGCGACACCGCTGTTTTTACATGGAGCAGAATTCGGAGATGCAGCAGAATTATTTAAGATGCTTGGCAGCCAGTATGTGGTCACACTTTTATTTTTATATTTTGTCATGGCAATGGCAATCATTATAAAAAACAATGTAATCAGCATGATTATCGCTGTGTGCATGTGTACAGGTATCTTTACACTCATTTTCAGTGGAATCAATATACTTATTGAAAAAATCGGAGTAAAGAACTTTGATATAAATGATTACCTTATTGTTAATCAGATTTCTAAGCTTGATCTGAGTGCGTCTGCAAAGACCGTAGGCGGTGCATTTGCGGTAGCCGCTGTGTGGGCAGTGGTGTCACTGATTGCAGTGTACGGTGTATTTAAACGCAGGGATATATAATGTGTTTTGAATGAGGAATAAAACATGATTTGGAAAATACTGACTGTAATACTTGCAGTTTCGGTAGCTGTCTTAATAGCTGTGCTCGTAAAAATAAGGGCACAGCTTCGTGACATTAATGAACAGCTTGATTTTTTATGCGAAAAGGATACAAATATGCTCCTTTTAACCGATACCAACATGGCTGATATTGGAAGGCTTAAGGAGCGCATAAACAGATTTTTAGAGCAATGGCACAGGCAGCGTGAGACAGCGGCAAAAAAGGAGCAGATGATATCTGACACGTACACAAACCTGTCGCACGATATCCGCACTCCGCTTACCTCGCTGGACGGCTATTTTCAGCTGCTTAGGGATGAGACTGACAAGAGCGCGCAGGAGCATTATATAGATATTATCCAGGAGCGCATCATCGAGCGGGCTTGGGCTTTCGATTGCAAAGGAGCTTGTGGAGAGAATGGGCGGGAGTATTGAAGCAAGACTTGAGGGGAAGCGGTTTGTTGTGGAAATACTGTTTGAAAGTGAATAAGGTACTGAACAAGTTACTTCAAGATTGATTATTGACAGAAATAAATGTATATCATATAATTAAAGTACAGAAAACTGTACGTATCGAGTGGGGGTGTTATTATGTTGGCTGTCAATTATACAAATTTGCGCGAGAATATGAAAACATATATGGATAAGGTGACGGATGACTATGAGACAATGATAGTTACGCGAAAGGATAATCGTAACGTAGTTATGATTTCGGAGGAGTCATACAATAATCTTATGGAAAATGTTTATGTGATGGGGAACAAGGCTAATTATGACTGGCTGCTGGAATCAAAAAAACAGCTCGAAAATGGTAATTTTAAGCAGCATAAACTGATTGAGGTATCAGGTGATGAATAATGTTTTTACGGAAAATGGCTGGAGGGATTATGTATATTGGCAGACCGAGGACAGAAAGACTTTACGGAAAATAAATAGTCTGCTTGAAGATATTAAAAGGAATGGAAATGAGGGAATTGGAAAGCCGGAGGCATTAAGTGGAGATTTAGCCGGCTTTTGGAGCAGGAGAATAAATGACAAGGACAGATTAATCTATAAGATAGATGATGAAAATGTATATATACTTGCCTGCAGGTTTCATTATGGGGATAAATAGAAGCTTTTGGAAGCTGACTTGTAATGTGATAAATAATGTTGACACACCTGAAACAAAATGATATACTGTCAAGGTGTTTGCGGGCATGGCGGAATTGGCAGACGCGCTAGATTTAGGTTCTAGTGGGAGACCGTGCAGGTTCAAGTCCTGTTGCCCGTACTATTTACAAGGGTTTCAGAGGTTTTTATTACTTCTGAAATTCTTATTTTTTTATCATTTTTCCTATACGAAAGGATACCACAATGCAGGCTTACAAGGATTTAGTAAAAGCACTTCCTGGCTTAAAAGAGGATATGCCACGCGCATTTTACATGCTCGCAGAGCTCTTTGATTACGGTTCATTTGATATATGCAGAAGTGATGACAAATATATAATCCCATATATCATGAATGATGCGGTGGAATGCTATCTGACTTTGGAAAATGCAGTGTTAAAGGGCGATTATCATAGCGAGGAAGAAATCATTTCGGCATCGTTGGTTTTAGGAAGTGAAAAAGGTTATGGACTCATTCTGCACCAGCAGGACAATGTGGTCACACTCTGGTTTGATAATTTGCATGTGCATAAGGCATGCTTTAAATACCATGAAATAGGACATTTCTGGGTAAAGGGACAGGAGCAGTGGCGCATGCTTGTATATATGGTAGGAACAATCGCTGATAAGTATATGTACATGGGAAAGGAATACTGCAACGAGACAGAATGCTTTATCCAGAGCCTTATTTACTTTGCACCGTTTCGCAGATGGACACCGGTACCTGGCGATTTGATGGAGTATCATTTTCCGGCGCGTGTAGAGGGAATCGACATTATGGAGGAGCTTTGCAGGAAGGTTTCGGACACTGATTATCTTAAGCTCATTGCACGCTACAGGGCAAATCCATGTGAGAAAACGGAAAAGCTTTTAAGCAGACATTTAGCCGATGCAAAAAGAGTACCGCTTTATCAGTATATTTATAAGCTTGTGATAAAGGCATCAAAGGATTATCCGGAGAGAAATTACGGAAATCAGATAAATGAACGCATAAAAGAAAAGCGTAAAGCGCTTGAAAAGGAGCTGCTTCAAAAGGGATACACCGGACAATACCCTGTGTTTTCAAAGAAAAATACGACTGTGCGTGTAATGGAGGAACAGCCCTACGTCACAGCAATTCTCGAGTGGGATGATTACAAATATAAGCAGCAGCTCATGGTTTCTGAGTGCAGTGCCAAAAAGTATGATGGAATAAATGCGGGATTTTTTAAAGGAATAGGCAGACACGGACGCATTGTGCAAGTGTAGATACACATAAAACAAAAGCCACGGAGCAACCCGTGGCTTTCATAATACGCTTATTACAAGGATGGGCTTGAGAAGACTCGAACTTCCGACCTCACGCTTATCAGGCGTGCGCTCTAACCGGCTGAGCTACAAGCCCTTGTGTTTTGCACAAAACGTATAGTACAATATTTTTGATGAGAAGTCAAGAGTTTTTTTAGAGGTTTTCTCCATCTGTTTTATTTTTCGGATATTCGTTTGAGTGTGCACTGATGACCTCATTAATCCAGTCTACACACTGTTTTTTTCCGTCATCTGTAAATGGAAAGGTATTGTCAGTTTTTTTGCTGTCGTCAGTCAGGTCAAAAATATACGGCCCCGGCCATATCCATGCATGAAATATTGGCTCACCCTTTTCCTCGGGTGTATCCTCGGTGGCTTCCTTAAGGACAGGCTCCTCACGCTTTATGAGAAAGCGCATGCCGTTCATCCAGCCGGTAAAGGTTGTTTTTTTATAGTAGTTGAGGTTGAGTGCATCGTCGTATGTAAGCATAGGTGGCTCCTTGATATATAATGATAAGTAATTATACACCAAATATCCGTTTAATGCCAGAATAACGCCGGTACTTAACAATTCAAAGTAATCATGCGCTGAAAACTAATATTTTAATGCAAAAATAAAAATGAATAAAAATGTATAAATAATGCTTATAAACTGCATAAATTACCCTTATTAATGAGTATTATAAAAAAAATTACTAATTTTTATACAGAAATGAAAATTATATAGGAAAATATATCCAATTGACAAATTATGATTTCTGTGTATAATAAAAAAGAATTGTTCGCGTCAGAACGACAGTTGTATCAGATAGCAAGATTTGGGAGTGTGTAATGACAATGACGTCATTCGCACTTTTTTGCGTATTAGACAAAATACTTTGACGTGGTACAGTGATAATGCTTTAAAAAAATAAAAATAATGCATTATCGATACAAATCCAAGAGGGAGAGAAAAATATGGGTAAGTACATTGTAAAGAGAGTTATTCTCGCGATTTTTACAATCTTCATTATCAGTCTTATTACATTCTTTGCCATGAATGCAATTCCGGGTGGTCCATTCAATTCGGAGAAGGCAAAGAGTCCGGCGGTAATGAAAGAGCTTGAGGCACGCTACGGACTGGATCAGCCACTTATAGTCCAGTACAAGAACTACATGGTAGGCGTGCTGCACGGAGATTTTGGTGTTAGTCTTAAGACAGACCGTCCGATCTCAGATATCATTGGGGAGAGCTTCCCGATTTCAGCGAAGCTTGGACTTTTAGCGGCGCTCACTGCGATAGTATTCGGAGTGGTGCTCGGTTCGATAGCAGCGCTGATGCGAAACAGGTGGCCGGATCGAGTTATAGTATTCTTCGTCACACTGATTACGTCGATGCCGTCATTTGTCATCGCTACGTTATTACTTTATTTCTTCTGTATAAAGCTTGGTGTGGTGCAGGCCTTCAACTCAGGAAGCAACATGGTATTACTTCCGGTGCTGTCACTGTCACTTTCACCGATGGCATATATTACAAGACTTACAAAGACTTCAATGCTTGATGCACTCGGACAGGATTACATCCGTACGGCAAAGGCCAAGGGTGTACATCAGTACAAGATTATATTTGTACATGCACTTCGTAATGCGCTTATTCCGGTCATCACATATGTGGGACCTATGATTGGTGGTATCCTCACAGGTTCAATGGTTATTGAGAGTATTTTCAATATCGGAGGACTCGGTTCCAAGTTCGTAAGCTGTATCACAAACCGTGATTACACAATGATTATGGCCACAACGCTTTTCCTTGCTGTCATCATGGTAGGCGCGAACCTCATTACAGATATTGTATACAAAGTGATTGATCCACGTATTAAGCTTGATTAAGGAGAGATAAAGATGAAAGATAATATGAAGAGAGCACCTTTCTCCACACAGATTGACCTTAGTAAGTTCGATATGAAGGATTTTGCCAAGGCATCAGATGAAGAAAAACGCCAGCAGGAGGTTATGGGTGAGTCTACTACCTTCTTTAAGGATGGTCTTAAGAGACTCCGCAAAAATCCATTGGCTATGGGTTCTATTATAGTTTTGGTTTTACTTATTTTGGTTATTCTTCTGGCACCAAAGATTGTGCCTTACGGCTATGCAGATATCGTTAAGGGTGCACAGAACTTGGAACCTTTCCAGTACAGCGAGGCTGAGCAGGCACAGCTTGATGCAGGTGAGAAGCTGTTCCCGCACATTTTTGGTACAGATGAGCTCGGAAGAGACTATTTTATCCGTGTTGTTTACGGAGCTCGTGTATCGCTGGGAGTCGGTGTGTTTGCATCACTGCTTGTGCTTATAATCGGTATCATTTACGGTTCCGTATCAGGCTTCTGCGGTGGCAAGGTAGATATGATTATGATGAGAATAGTAGATATCATTTATTCATTGCCGGATATGCTGCTCATCATTTTACTCGCAGTTGTATTAAATGAGGTACTGACACCTGTAATAAAGGGTACAGTGCTTTCAAAGCTCGGTGTCAACATGATTGCACTTTTCATAGTGTTTGGATTGCTTTACTGGGTAGGAATGGCAAGACTTATAAGAGGTCAGATTCTTACCATCAAGCAGAATGAGTACATTCTCGCAGCAAAGTGTATCGGAACATCATCAGCCCGCACTATCAGAAAACACATTTTACCGAACTGTCTGTCAGTAATCATCATTACTACAGCGCTTCAGATACCATCAGCCATCTTTACTGAGAGTTATCTGTCATTTATCGGACTTGGTGTTTCGGCTCCTATGCCTTCACTTGGTTCGTTGGCAAATACAGCGCGTGGCGGACTCCAGAGCTACCCATTGCGTCTTATTTTTCCGGCACTTACGATTTGTATCATTGTTCTTACATTGAATCTTATCGGTGACGGCTTAAGAGATGCATTTGACCCTAAATTATCGAAATAGTAAGGAGTGAGTAAGATGGAAGATAATAAGTTTGTTCTTGAAGTATCTGATCTGCACACTACCTTCAAGACCGATAACGGAGACGTATCAGCTGTAAACGGTGTCAGCTTTAAGCTTGAGCCGGGAAAGACTCTTGGAATCGTAGGAGAGTCAGGCTCAGGAAAGTCAGTTACAGCATATTCAATCATGCAGATTCTTGCTGAGAATGGTGCCATCACAGGCGGCTCAGTAAAATATAAGGGTGAGGATATCACCAAATGGAACAAAAAGAAAATGGCAGATTTCAGAGGAAAATGCTGTTCAATCATTTTCCAGGATCCTATGACATCGCTTAATCCGGTATTTACGGTAGGCTACCAGCTTGAGGAGGCAGTGCTTCTTCACACAGACCGTACAAAGAAGGAAGCAAAGGAGCGCGCTATAGAGATGCTCACACTTGTAGGAGTAAATGAGCCTGAGAAGCGTGTAAATCAGTACCCTCATGAGCTTTCTGGTGGTATGAGACAGCGTGTCATGATAGCTATGGCATTGGCCTGTGAGCCGGATATCCTTATTGCAGATGAGCCGACAACAGCTCTTGATGTGACTATCCAGGCACAGATTCTTGAGCTTATGCAGTCTCTGCAGGAAAAGCTTGGCATGGCAATCATAATGGTTACACATGATCTGGGTGTCATTGCTTCAATGTGTGATGAAATCATAGTTATGTACGGTGGCCGTGTGTGTGAGAGAGGAACAGCAGATGCCATATTCTACAGCCCGGCGCATGAGTACACAAAGGGACTGCTTCGTTCAATCCCTACAAAGACCAATTCAAAAACCAGGCTTGTTCCTATCGGAGGCACACCAATCAATATGCTAAACATGCCAAAGGGCTGTGCATTCTGCCCTCGCTGTGATGCCGCTATGAAGATATGTCTCACCGAAAAGCCGGAGGAAATCTGGGTTGGAGAGGATCATCTCGCATCATGCTGGATGAATATTAAGAATATGATGGAGGAGGGAAAATCAAATGAGTAATGAGACAAATAACAACGAGTACCTGCTCAAGGTAGACCATTTGAAGCAGTATTTCCCTGTTCATGACGGATTTAAAAAGATGGAATTAAAGGCAGTCGATGATGTGTCATTTGCCATAAAGCCGGGTGAGACGCTTGGACTTGTTGGCGAGTCAGGCTGTGGAAAGACAACCGTAGGACGTACTCTTTTACGTCTGTACCAGCCTACAGCAGGACGCATTGAGTTCGACGGCAATGTATTGTTTGACAGTGAGAAGAAGATAGATGTGAATATGCATCCTTACCGTAAGCAGATGCAGATGGTATTCCAGGATCCGTATTCATCACTCAACCCTCGTATGACGGTTGAGGATATCATCGGAGAGCCTCTCGATGTGCACAAGCTTTACAATAGCAGGAAAGAGCGCCATGAGATGATTATGGATCTCATGGAGACAGTTGGACTAAACGCAGACCATGCCACACGCTATGCACATGAGTTTTCGGGTGGACAGAGACAGCGTATCGGAATAGCAAGAGCGCTTGCAGTAGATCCGAAGTTTATCGTATGTGATGAGCCGGTATCGGCACTTGATGTTTCAATTCAGGCTCAGGTAGTCAACATGTTTGAGGATCTGCAGAAGGAGAGAGGGTTATCATACCTGTTTATAGCGCATGATCTGCTTGTAGTGCAGCATATCTCTGATAGAATAGCTGTTATGTACTTAGGTCATATGATGGAGCTTGCAGATGCTGATGAGCTGATGGACAATCCAATTCATCCGTACACACAGTCGCTGCTTTCAGCGGTTCCGATTCCGGATCCTGAGACTGCCAGACACAGCAAGCGAATCGTGCTTGAGGGAGATGTTCCTTCACCTCTTCGCATGCCTAGCGGCTGTCCGTTCCGTTCACGTTGTAAATATGCGACAGAACAGTGTGCAGCAGCACGTCCGGAGCTTACAGACAGAGGAAACGGACATATGGTTGCATGTTTCAACCGCTAATATAAGGTTTTTACCGGCATATAGCTTAAGCCACATGTGCCGGTTCTAACATAAATTTATTTTTCATTATATAAGGAGGAAGAAAGATGAAAAAGAGATTAGTAGCACTTACTCTTGTTGCAGCTATGGCACTTGGCATGACTGCTTGTGGAAGCAAGAGCAACAACAAAACAACTACTAACGACACTCCTGATACTGCTGTATCAACAGCAGTAGACTGGACAAGCTATGACGAGTTAGTAGATTCTATCCGTACAGAGACAGATCTTGCAAAGCGTGCAGAGATGATGCACCAGGCAGAGGATATGCTCATGGATACATGGTGTGTTATTCCACTTTACTACTACAATGACCAGTATATGCTCAAGGATTATGTAACAGACATATACTCAACAGTAGAGGGTATGAAATACTTCTACAATGCAAAGAACACAAAGAATGCCGGAAAGTTAAACATTTTCATGGCATCAGAGCCTGATCATATCGATCCTGCATTAAACAGTTCTGTTGACGGCGGATGTCTTGCAGTAAACAGCTTTGAGGGTCTTATGCGTTACAACGCTGAGGGCAAGCTTGAGCCTGCATGTGCAGAGAGCTATGAGGTTTCTGAGGATGGTCTCACATACACATTCACAATGCGTGACGGTCTTAAGTGGTCAAATGGTGATGAGCTTACTGCAAAGGATTTCGAGTGGTCTTGGAAGAGAGCTGCAGATCCTAAGACAGCTGCAGATTACAGCTACCTTTGCGCAGTATTCGCAGGATATGATGATACAAAGGGGCTTGCTGCTGATGATGTAGTTGCTTCTGATGATGGAAAGACTCTTACAGTCAAGCTTAAAGCAGTTACACCATACTTCCTTGACTTATGTGCATTCCCATTCTTCTTCCCTGTAAACCAGAACTCAGTAGAGGGAAATGATGACTGGGCAAACGATGCAGGCGACAAGTTCGTTACAAACGGTGCATTCACACTCAAGGAGTGGAAGCATGATTCAAGCATGACATATGTTAAGAATCCTAACTACTGGGATGCTGACAATGTAACAGTTGATGAGATGAACGTAATGCTTACATCTGATGATGTTTCAGCTTACACAGCTTACCAGAACGGTGACCTTGATTTTATTGATTCAATTCCTACAGCAGAGATTGAGTCAGCTAAGAAGACAAGCGAGTTCTACACAGTAGACAACCTTGGAACATACTACGCAGGCTTCAACATCAACTCTAAGCTTTACTCAGACCTTGGATTAGATGCTGACCAGGCTAAGGTATTCAGACATGCAATCTGTCTTCTTATCGATCGTCAGTACATCATCGATACAATCGCCCAGGGCGGACAGAAGATTGCCACAACATTTATCCCAGAGGGTGTTACAGATGGTAACGGTGGCGAGTTCAAGAACAAAGATTACTACGGCACAGATTACGATAAGAACTTTGAGGAGGCTAAAGAGCTTCTTGCTTCTATCGGATTATTAGATGAGAGCACAGGCCAGGTAAACCAGACTATCGAGTTCTCATACCTTACAAACAACTCAGAGTCAAATGTAAAGATTGGTGAGGCTATTCAGGCTGATCTTTCAAAGGTAGGTATCAACTTAAAGGTTGAGCAGCAGGAGTGGAACGTATTCCTTAACAGCCGTAAGGACGGACAGTTTGATTTCGCCCGTGAGGGATGGATTATGGATTACAACGATCCAATCAACATGCTTGAGATGTTCACAACAAAATCAGGTAACAACGATATGCAGTTCGGTCGTTAATCTGATTTTGCTATCATAACAAAGCCGCTCATGCCATTCGCACGACAATGCGAATAACATTCAGAGTATATAGGAAGTCATACAGCTATTGTATGGCTTCCTTTTTTTGCGTTTAAAGTGGGCTTTTCAGAGAGAAAAAAGGCTCTTTAAAAAAATATGATAATGGTGTAGAATTGTTATTATATAGTTTTAGAATGATGTTTGAGGGTGTGTGATGATTTTAGGACTAAGTGATACGGAAAAGAAATTTAAGACAGCGATGGATACGGCAGGTGCCGACATGACAGTGGTCAACAGCTGGCTTAAGCTGTATGTCAAAACCAAAAAGAATTCCTCCGGTGTTGCAAAGCGCTATTATGGCGTGAAGACAGGCTTAAGCAGCCTGCTTTCAGATTTAAAGGAGCTTGAGCAGCTTGTTATAGGGTATTGTGAGCTCACAGGAACCGACCGGAAGCACTTTGGAGAGCTGATAAAGGCTTGCAAAGCGAAAAGCGGCATGTTTGACGATGATTTTTTAATCAGCAAGGTGGACACGGATTTTCACACGACTCTGGACTCTGTTGTAAAGCAGGGGGAGAGATATCTGTCATCCTTTGACAACGGTATCATTTTACAGAGTGAGATAGAGAACCTGATACATCTGACTGGTGAAGGGCTTGAAAGGAAAAAGCCTGATTTGTTTGCTCTGTCATATTTCTATCTGGGGCACAGCAACAAAGAGCTTGCAGAGCTAAATTTCACACAAAAGACTAAGAGAGTGCATGATATATATTACGAGGAGTTCTGGAAGGATATATTAAAGCAGCTTGAGGCATGTGTGAAGCAGGCTGAGGCCATAAACGATAAGTATGAGGGCACGACAGAACGGCGCACGGCAAGGATACTGTCGGAGCTTAAGCCGCTGCTTGTGGGTGTTGCAAAGCAATGGGAGCCGGAACAGACAGCAGAGTACATACTGCGCGATATGTGCAGGATATTCAGGGATTGACATAGAAAATGCAGATTGATAAAGGAGCAGAATATGAATATTATAATTTGGGTTATTATATTAGGAGCAATATTTTATATTAATAAAAAATCAAAGAACGCAGGCAGCAAAAATACGCAGCCCAACAAACCGAGATCACAGCAGAAGCAGATGCAGCAGATATGGAACAGCATGCAGAATACAGTTCAGTCGGGTATGAATGCATTGAACCAGACATATCAGCAGAAACCACAGCCACAGATGCAGCAGAGAGTACAGCAACCTCAGAGACCACAGATGCAGCAGAGAGTACAGCCACAGCAGAGACCGCAGCAAAGCAATCCGGATATAGTGCAGAGGGCCGTGAAAAATAACGCACGCTTTGCGGATGATACGACACAAAAAGAGATTGAGACTATGCACGGACATAGCGAGGCACAGCAGAGGCTGGCTCAGGAGCACTCAAGAAATTGCCAGACACTGCATACCAAAGAGGCAGACGGTGCAAAGATTATAGAAGCTGAGACACAGAGCATGTTTGGCAGTGTTGATGATCTGATTGCCATGGGATACAGCGGCAATCTGGAGTTTGAGAGAGATTTCCTTGGGGAAGGCTTAGACATGATTAACAACTTTTAAATAATAGGAAAAGAGGCAGAAATGATGGACAGAACACCAAAGCCCGGAGAGCTTTACAGACACTTTAAGAATAAGTTGTATCAGATAGTTACAGTGGCGACACATTCAGAGACAGGGGAAAAGCTGGTAATTTATCAGGCTTTATATGATGATTTTGGAGTATATGCCAGACCACTCGACATGTTTGTAAGCGAGGTGGATCATGAGAAATATCCTGATGTGAAGCAGAAATACAGGTTTGAGAGGATTACGCCACAGACGAAGCAAACGGATACGCAGGTAAAGAGTGAGGCTGTCAGGCAGTCTGCAGCTAAGATGCCGGAAGCCGGAAGTGTACAAGTGCAGACAAGTAAAGCGCAGGTAGCAGATGCAGATGATGACCAGGCACCAAATCCGCAGCTTATAAAGTTTCTCGATGCGGATACCCTTGAGGAAAAATACAACATCCTTGTATCAATGAGTGATACTATTACAGACAGGCTGCTTGATGATATGGCTGTAGTGATGGATGTTGTACTTCCTGAGGCTCCTTTAATGGAGAGATATGAGGATTTGAAAAATATTATCAGAACCCGTCAGCATTATGAGTTTGCCAACCGGCTCAGATAGCTGTTGTGATATTTACCGGATTCGGTGACATCCTCGCCAAACCAATCAGGGGCTGCGAATTCATTTGCTGCGTCAACAGAGTCGAATTCGACCTCCACAAGTGTAAGAGGAGCCAGATCACCCTCAAATACATCAAGCTCTGCGGTCAGGCCACCGTCAAGAGGTATGAGATAGCGTGTCTTTTCGATGAGTCGGCCGTCAATCTTTTGGACAAGATGGTCGTAGGCTTCTTTTGTGAGAGGAAGATTGTACTCCTCGCGCACCATAAGCCCGGCTCCCTTGTAGGTCATATAATAGCTGTCATTTGAGCGTCTGACCCTGACAACAGGAGAGGTGCACAGATAGCCCTGGGCGATTTTTTTGCTCGCGTAGCTGTCTAAATTGGAAGGAAGCTGTTTAAGTAAGTATTTTCTTTCGATTTCCATGGTATATCCTTTCGGGTTATGTGTGGGTTTATTGTTACACATATCTGATTATAATGACCGGTATTTAAAAATTCAAGCGGTGAATCCAGGCTTATGAGCAGTAACTTTTTATAGGTGTTACTGATATGCAGTAATTTCTATAGTATTATTAGAGAAAAAGAAGGAGAAAAATATGAGTAAAGTAGGAATTTTTATGGCAGACGGCTGTGAGGAGATTGAAGGACTTACAGTGGTCGATATAGTTAGAAGAGCAAAGCTTGAGATTGAGACCATATCAATCACAGAAAAAGCAGAGGTGACAAGCTCGCATCAGGTGACATTTAAGACAGATACCACAACGGCGCAGGCTGACTTTGACAGCTATGATGCAATCGTACTGCCGGGAGGTATGCCGGGTACATTAAACCTGGGTGCGGATGAGATCGTGGTAAAGACTATTAAGAGCTTTGCCACTGAGGGAAAGCTTGTTGCAGCAATATGTGCAGCGCCTAGCGTGCTCGGTGAGAATCATATACTTGAGGGAAAAAAGGCTACATGCCATCCGGGCTTTGAGGAGAAGCTTCTCGGTGCACAGTGGCTTGAGCAGCCTGTAGTTGTGGACGGCAACGTGATTACAAGCCGTGGAATGGGAACAGCTATTGCGTTTGCACTCGAGATTGTCAGATACTTCACAGACGATGCCACAGTAGAGCATATTCGACAGGGACTGGTATACTAATACAACATTCAGCAAATAATCAGACCGGCATGATTAGTATGATTAAAGGGTCAAAAGGTATCATTAGTATTATAACAAAAGAGGTCACACACCAAACCCCATGGTGTGCGGCCTCTTTTTGTGCTTGTTATTGCAGAGCTTATTTCATCTGCTGCTCCTGCTTCATGATCATCTGCTTGACCATCTCGCCACCGATTGAACCGGCCTGCTTAGAAGTAAGGTCACCGTTGTAGCCCTCCTTTAAAGGAACTCCAAGCTCAGAAGCAACCTCTTCCTTGAAACGGTTCATAGCCTCTTTTGCCTCCGGTACAGAAGCTTTTTTACTACTTGATGCTGCCATAATACAATACCTCCTTTTAAAACGTTATACACAAGCTGTATGTGTATGGAAATATTATGCCGTAAAATGACAAAAATATGTTTTGGTATTGCTGACAATTTATGGAATTATACACAAAAGCAAATTTAATGTAAAAAACACTGGAAATAGTGGATTTGTTGTGTTATAATCATCCAATGATTGGGCTTAGCAGTTTAAAAAGCATGCCCACATTACATTTGATGTACATACCATTCATATATATTTTTAAGGAGGATAACGATTGACATGAGTGTACAGGTTGAGAATTTAGAGCATAATATGGCGAAGCTTACTATTGAGGTAGCAGCCGAGGAATTAGAGAAAGCATTGGATTCTGCATATCAGAAGCAGAAGAAACAGATTAGTGTACCTGGATTCCGTAAAGGAAAAGTGCCAAGAGCTATGATTGAGAAAATGTATGGAGCAGGTGTGTTCTACGAGGATGCAGCAAATATCCTTATGCAGCAGACATACGCAGGTGCGGTTGACGAGAGTGGTGTTGACATTGTTTCACGTCCTACAGTTGAGGTTACTCAGATTGAGAAGGGACAGCCTTTCATCTACACAGCAGAGGTTGCTGTAAGACCTGAGGTTACTCTTGGTAAGTACATGGGCGTTACAGTTACAAAGATTGACACATCAGTTTCTGATGAAGAGGTTGACGCTGAGCTTGAGAACCAGAGAAACAAAAATGCAAGAACAGTTACAGTTACAGATCGTCCTGTAGCAGAGGGAGATACAGCAGTTATCGACTTCGAGGGATTTGTTGACGGAGTAGCTTTCGATGGTGGAAAAGGTGAGAATCATCCATTAGAGATCGGTTCACACACATTCATCGATACATTCGAGGATCAGTTAGTAGGAAAGAACACAGGCGATGAGGTTGAGGTCAATGTAACATTCCCTGAGCAGTATCAGGCAGCAGACCTTGCAGGAAAGCCGGCAACATTCAAGGTTAAGATCAACGAGATCAAGGCTAAGGAGCTTCCTGAGCTTGATGATGAGTTTGCACAGGATGTAGCAGGTGTTGATACATTAGCTGAGTACAAAGAGGAAATCAAGAAGAACCTCACAGAGAAGAAAGAGACAGAAGCTAAGAAGACTAAAGAGGATGAGGCTATCCAGAAGATTATCGACAAGTCAAAGATGGATCTTCCTGAGGCAATGATTGAGACACAGTGTGAGACAATGGTTGAGGAGTTCGCTCAGAGAATCGCACAGAGCGGTCTTACAATGGAGCAGTACTTACAGTTCTCAGGCATGACAGTTGACCAGCTTAAAGATCAGGTTCGTCCGGAGGCTACAACACGTATCCAGAGCAGCCTTGTACTTGCGCAGATTGCCAAGGAGGAGAATATCGAGGTTACTGATGCAGATATCGATGCTGAGGTAGAGAAGATGGCTAAGGCATACGGCATGGAGGCTGATAAGCTTAAAGAGTACATGGGAGATGCTGAGAAAGAGTCTATGAAGAAAGACCTCGCTATTACAAAGGCTGTAGATCTTGTCATGGACAACGTTAAAGAGCGTGCAAAGGCAAAGAAAAAGGCTGATGCAGAGGAGTCTACAGAAGAATAAGATTTTTGAATCAAAATTTGATGGACTGGCTCAGAAGCCTATTTTCTGAGCCGGTCTTTTGAACTTTTATAAAGGAGGCATTTTATATGAGTTTAGTACCATATGTCATTGAACAGACCAGCAGAGGAGAGCGCAACTACGACATTTACTCCAGATTATTAAAAGACCGTATCATTTTCCTTGGTGAGGAAGTAAACGAGACAACAGCCAGCCTTGTTGTTGCCCAGCTTTTATTCCTTGAGTCTGAGGATCCAAATAAGGACATCCACCTTTACATCAATTCACCGGGTGGAATGGTTACAGCAGGACTTGCTATTTACGATACTATGCAGTACATCAAGTGTGATGTATCAACAATCTGTATAGGTCTTGCAGCCAGCATGGGCGCTTTCCTGCTTGCAGGTGGTGCAAAGGGCAAGAGATATGCTCTTCCAAATGCAGAGATTATGATTCACCAGCCATCGGGCGGTGCAAAGGGTCAGGCTACAGAGATTCAGATTGCAGCAGAGAATATCTTAAAGACAAAGAAGAGATTAAACGAAATTTTAGCAGCCAATACAGGCAAGCCATATGAGACAATCGCAGCAGATACAGAGCGTGACAACTATATGTCAGCACAGGAAGCAGCAGAGTATGGTCTCATAGACAGTGTAATAACAAACAGATAATCAGAAGTTAGATGAATTTAAGAGGGTACCCCGTATGGGATGCCCTCATGCAATAAAAGGAGTTAATAATGGCAGGAAAAAACGACGGAAAGATTCGCTGCTCATTTTGCGGTAAGACACAGGACCAGGTAAATCGTTTGATTTCCGGACCTAATGGAGCTTTTATCTGCGATGAGTGTATAGATATATGTGCCGAGATTCTTGAGGAGGAGGGCGTAGAAGGCCATGAGAGCAATGGCAGCGCTAAGGATGATATAAATCTCGTTACTCCGGAGGAGCTTAAGGCATTTCTGGATGATTATGTAATAGGACAGGACCAGGCCAAGAAGGTGCTTTCGGTTGCTGTTTACAATCACTACAAGAGAGTACTGGCTGGAGATACATCGGATGTTGAGCTGCAGAAGAGTAATATTCTCATGCTTGGACCTACAGGCTCAGGAAAGACACTTCTTGCGCAGACACTTGCCAGAGTGATAAATGTTCCGTTTGCCATCGCAGACGCTACAACACTCACAGAGGCAGGATATGTAGGTGAGGATGTGGAGAATATCCTCTTAAAGCTTATTCAGGCGGCAGATTATGATATCGGGCGTGCAGAGCATGGTATCATTTATATAGATGAGATAGACAAAATCACAAAGAAATCAGAGAATGTCTCAATCACCAGAGATGTGTCAGGTGAGGGTGTGCAGCAGGCTCTTTTAAAGATTCTTGAGGGTACAGTGGCATCTGTACCGCCACAGGGCGGCAGAAAGCATCCACAGCAGGAGCTTATCTCTATTGACACTACGAATATACTTTTTATCTGCGGTGGAGCATTTGATGGTCTGGAGAAAATCATCGACAGCCGTATGGATACATCATCTATAGGCTTCAATTCAGATGTAAAGTCAAAGACAGAGCTCAATGTTGGAGAGGCATTTAAGCATGCACTGCCACAGGATTTTGTGAAGTTTGGACTGATTCCGGAGTTTATAGGACGTGTACCTATCACAGTTTCACTTGAGGCACTCGACAGGGATGCACTTATCCGTATACTTAAGGAGCCTAAGAACTCACTTATCAAGCAGTACACAAAGCTCTTGGAGCTTGACGGAGTCGGCCTTGAGTTCACGGATGATGCAGTCAATGCCATCGCTGACAAGGCACTTGAGAGAAAGACAGGAGCCAGAGGTCTTCGTGCCATCATGGAGGCCGTTATGCTTGACCTTATGTATCGTATACCGTCAGACAAGAGCATCAGCAGGTGCGTGATCGACAAGGATACGGTGGAGAATAACTTAAAGCTCGATGGTGAGTGTGTGCCGGAGGCATATATCGAGGAAAAGGCAGCATCGTAAATACATGGTGGTATTTTACCAAAGATACAGCATCAGATAATATAAATTGCACAGCGGCTTGTTTTGCCCGCTGTGCAATAAATACAGGAGATACAAGTGGAAGAACAGATTATTAATATGCCTGCAGTAGCGCTGAGAGGGCTTACTATCCTGCCGGGAATGATTGCTCATTTCGACGTCAGCAGAGAGCGCTCACTTCGTGCTATCGAGGAGGCTATGGAGCAGGATCAAAGGATTTATCTTGTCACACAAAAGAATTTGGACAGGGAGGACCCGACTCAGGAAGACCTCTATCAGATGGGAATAGTGGCCGACATTAAGCAGGTTGTCAGACTTCAGAATGATGTTGTGAGAATACTTGTAGATGGAATAAGCCGGGCAAAGCTGCTTGGCTTTACCGGTTGTGAGAAGTACCTTGAGGCAGAAATCTGTTATTTTGACAGTAATAAAGACAGCCTGCCGGAGGATCTCAGGGAGGCTATGCTTCTCGGAGTCAGAGAGGCTTTTCACAGATATGCGGCAGTCATCGGCAAAATCAGCAAGGAGCTTATCAGACAGATAGATCAGAATGAGGATCTTGAAAAGCTCATAGACTATGTCACCAACAATCTGCCGGTGTCATATGAGCTGAAGCAGCAGGTGCTTGAGGCAGAGGATATCAATGACAGATATCAGGTTATAGTCTCATTACTTCTCTCCCAGGTGGAGGTTATTTCCATAAAGAATGAGCTTCAGAAAAAAGTAAAGGTTCGTGTGGATAAGCATCAGAAGGAGTATGTGCTTCGTGAACAGCTCGGCGTGATACGCGAGGAGCTGGGCGAGAATGCTGACTCGGAGGCTGATGAATATGAGAAAAAGCTATCTGAGTTAGATGCGCCTGACTACGTAAAGGAAAAGACGAAAAAAGAGATAAAGCGCTTTAGAAATATGAGCAGCAGCTCATCAGAGAGCACGGTTGAGAGAGGCTATATAGAGACTGTACTTGAGCTTCCATGGAACAAAATGTCTGTGGACAACAAGGATCTTGACCATGCTGCAAAGGTACTTGATGATGATCACTACGGATTAAAGGACGTCAAGGAGAGGATACTTGAGTTTCTGGCAGTCAGAAACCTGACTAGCAAGGGAGAGAGTCCTATAATTTGCCTTGTAGGTCCTCCGGGAACCGGAAAGACAAGCATAGCTCGCTCAATTGCGGCTGCACTGGAGAAAAAATACGTGCGTATTTCTCTTGGCGGTGTGCGCGATGAGGCAGAAATTCGTGGACACAGAAAGACATATATCGGTGCCATGCCGGGCCGTATAGTAAATGGCTTAAGACAGGCAGGCGTTTCAAATCCTCTCATGCTGTTGGATGAGATAGATAAGGTGTCAAGTGACTACAAGGGTGACACATCAGCCGCTCTTCTTGAGGTGCTTGACAGTGAGCAGAACTGCAAATTCAGGGATCATTACATTGAGATGCCTGTAGATTTGTCGGAGGTGCTTTTTATTGCAACTGCAAATGAGGTTTCAGGCATTCCAAAGCCGCTTCTTGACAGGATGGAGCTTATCGAGGTGTCAAGCTACACTGAAAATGAGAAGTTTCACATCGCAAAGGAGCACCTGGTTGAGAAGCAAAAGAGCAAAAACGGAATTAAAAAGGAACAGCTTACGATAACAGACGGTGCTTTAAAGGACATCATCAGGCTGTACACCAGAGAGGCCGGAGTCAGAAGCCTTGAGAGGACTATCGGCAAGCTGTGCCGCAAGGCTGCAAGAGAAATCTTTAAGGACAGCGAAGCGGCTATAAAGGTTACAAAGACCAATCTAAAGACATATCTGGGCAATCCGAAGTACAGCCCGGAGAAGAAAAATGATCACGCTGAGGTGGGAATCGTAAGAGGACTCGCATGGACCAGCGTGGGCGGTGTCACACTCGAGGTCGAGGTGAATGTGCTGCCGGGCAAGGGTGAGCTTGTTCTCACAGGTAAGCTTGGTGATGTGATGAAGGAGTCGGCACAGGCGGCACTTAGCTATGTGCGCTCAATAAGCGAAGGATATGGCATTGATGCAGAGTTTTATACGAAGCATGACATCCATATACATATTCCCGAGGGAGCAGTGCCGAAGGACGGTCCATCCGCAGGCATTACTATGGCGACAGCCATGCTCTCGGCTATTACAGACAGAGCTGTCAGGGCAGATGTAGCCATGACAGGCGAGATAACACTGCGCGGCAGGGTACTTCCGATAGGAGGACTCAAGGAAAAGCTGCTTGCAGCCAAAGTAATCGGAATAAAAACAGTGTGTATTCCAAAGGATAATGAAAAGGACCTGGAGGAGATTTCAAAGGAAATAACAGACGGCATGGAAATAGTGCCGGTGGAGAAATTTTCACAGGTAGAGAAGATTGCATTTGTAAAATAAGAATGAGGAAGAGATTATGGTAATTAAAAGTGTTAATTTAGAGACAGTTTGCGGAATTACAAGCACAATCCCTGACAATGAGTATAATGAGGTGGCATTTGCCGGCAAATCCAATGTAGGCAAATCGTCGCTGATCAATGCGCTCATGAACAGAAAGTCACTTGCCAGAATCTCTTCACAGCCCGGCAAGACGCAGACCATCAATTTTTACAACGTCAATGACGCCATGTATCTGGTCGATCTGCCGGGCTATGGCTATGCCAACGCCAATATCGAGATAAAAGCCAAATGGGGACAGATGATAGAAAACTATCTGCACACCTCAAAAAAGCTTCAGGCAGTGTTTCTTTTAATAGATATAAGGCATGAGCCATCGGACAATGATATCATGATGTATGACTGGATGGTAAACCAGGGTTTTGCACCGATCATCATTGCAACCAAATCTGATAAATTGAAAAAAAGCCAGATTGCTGCACACATAAAGACCATCAAGGATGTGCTTCATGTAGAACCCGGCACGGTAGTCATACCGTTTTCGTCCATGTCAAAGGATGGCAGGGATGAAATCTGGAAGCTCATAGATTCACTCGTATTTGACGAGGAGACCCTTCTTGCCATGAAGCAGGAGGAGGCAGCAAAGCGCGAGGCAAAATCAGCGGCAAAAAAAGCCGTTTCATCGGAGCCACACAAAAAGGAGCGCTGGAAGAAGACCGGAAAGCCGGTTGCGAAAAAGACTAAAGAGCGCAGAGATAAGGCCAAGAGCAAAAAAAGCGCTAATAATCATAAAAAGAAATAAAGCTATAGAAAGAAAGGCGAATATTTAATATATGAAGAATAAATGCAAATTTGTAGGCATTATGTTTTTGTGTATATTGATAGTGTGTACGCTTGCTGTAATGGCATACGAACACGCATATGAACACACAGCAGGTAAAACAGGAGCTGCCGGTGAAATGTCAGATGCTTCGGACCGTGCAAAAAATACTGACGAAGCTGATGATATGCTTACTGTCGTGACATCCTTCTATCCTATGTACATTGCCACTTTAAACATAGTGGATGGTGTGAAAGGAGTGAGACTCGAAAATCTAAGCGAGCCACAGACCGGCTGTCTGCACGATTTCCAGCTCACACCGGAGGATATGAAGCTTTTATCCACAGCCGATGTTTTTGTAATAAACGGAGGCGGTATAGAGTCGTTTATGTCTGATGTGGCAAAGGCGTATCCGAAGCTTGATGTGGTTGAGGCTTGTGAGGATGTGGCACTTCTTTCTGATGATGAATCAGACAGTGACCACGACCATGATCACGATGCAGATGCAGAATCAGACAGTGACCACGACCATGACCACGAAGCAGACGCAGAATCAGATAGCGCGCACGATCATGACCACGGTGATGAGAATGCCCATGCATGGATGAGTGTGCCGCGTTACCGCACCATGGTCAAAACCATTGCCTCTCATCTGGCACAAAAGGATGAGGCACACGCTGAAGAATATTATGCGAATGCCGAAAAATATGACGCCAAACTTGCAAAGCTCGAAAAAGAGCAGGACAGCTTAAAAAGCTTAACAGATGGGCAGAATATCGTCATATTCCATGAGGCCTATGCGTATGTGGCTGATGATTTTTCCATGAATGCATGCTACCTGTTAGACCTTGACGAGGAGCGCTCAGTCAGCGCAGGTGAGATAAAGCAGGTAATTAGTGCAATAAAGGATGACGGAGTGTCGGTAATACTCGCTGAGGAGCTCTACGGAAAGAGCATGGGAGATACCGTATCGCGTGAGACAGATGTGCATGTGGTTTATATCGATCCTCTCAACAGGGGAGAGTACGACAAGGACAGCTATCTTGATGGTATGGAGCAAAATATAGAGCTTATCAAAGATGCATTCACTAAATAAAATTGGAGGTGACTATTCGAGAATATATGCGGAAAATTATACAGCCATGTGGCTTTCATTGCATAAAAATAAATAACCTTGGAGTGAGCTTCGGAGAGCAGACGGTGCTTGAGGATGTAAATATGCACATACACTGTGGCTCCTTCAATGTCATAATAGGCCAGAATGGTGCCGGAAAATCCACACTCATAAAGGCGATACTGGGCGAGATACCTCACACCGGTACGATTGAGTTCAAGGATACGAAGGACGGACATATGGCAAAGCTCAAAATCGGATATGTGCCGCAGTCTGTCAATATTGAGAAAAATACACCGGTCAGTGTGTATGACCTCATAGCAAGCTACCGGTACAATTATCCGGTTTTTCTGCCGAAGAGCAAAAAGATAGAGGCAAAAATAAAGGAGACACTTGAGGTATTTGAGGCTGAGGAGCTTATCGACAAGCAGGTGTGCAACCTCTCGGGAGGACAGTTGCAGAGAGTGCTTCTTTCCATGGCAATCATGGATGAGCCGAATCTGCTCCTTTTGGATGAGCCGGTGTCGGGAATAGACCAAAACGGTATGGAGCTTTTCTACAAGACCATGGATTATTTAAAGACACACTATGACCTTGCAATCATACTGATATCGCACGATTTGGACTATGTGGCAAAGTACGCAGACCATGTTGTACTGCTTGATAAGACAGTAGCAAAGCAGGGAACTGTGAAGGAAGTGTTTGAGAGCAGGGAATTTGAGAGAATTTTCTATACAGGAGAGGAATCCTGGGTGAGAGAGGAGGAGCACAAATGAATATAACCTCCTGGCTTCAATATGATTTCATGAGAAATGCCCTTATCGCTGTGCTCATCATCACACCGCTATTTGGCATAATGGGAACCATGATTGTAAACAAAAAAATGGCATACTTTTCAGACGCGCTCGGACATTCGGCACTTACCGGAATCGCTGTCGGTGTGGTATGCGGCATGGCTGATACCTCACTTGCCATGGTGATATTTGCGATAGTGTTTGCGCTTCTTTTAAACAAGATCGGCAGTCTGAACACAGCGTCAACAGATACCATTATATCTGTATTTTCATCGTGCTCTGTGGCTATAGGTCTTGCGATACTGTCAAAAGGCGGCAATTTCAGCAAATACTCAAGCATATTGGTGGGAGATGTGCTAAGCATCACAAAGACTGAGATTGTGTATCTCATCGTGATTTTTGTGGTCACTATAGTGTTCTGGGTGCTTTGCTTCAATAAGCTCAACGCCATCTGCATACACAGAAGCGTGGCAAAAAGCAAGGGCATACATGTGCGTCTTTTGGACAATATGTTTGCAGTGCTTGTCGCACTCATAGTTATGCTATCCATCAAGTGGATAGGCATACTTATCATAAATGCGCTGCTTATACTGCCGGCGGCTTCATCAAGGAATATTTCAGAAAATATGCGTGAGTATCATTTCTTTTCAGTGATATTTTCAGTATTTTCCGGTATAGTCGGCCTCGCAGTGTCATACTACACCAATGTGGCAACAGGTCCGATGATAGTGATTATTGCATCGGTAATATATTTTTCGACATTTATATTTGGCAGAAAATTGAAAAAATAACGGCTAAAGCTATAAGCAACAGACGCAAAACAGCCGATACACAGTATAAGAGATAAACTGTTTAGCTATATCAGACGCTATACAGGGTGATAATAGTATAGCGGGAAAGGATTCCCGCACGCACATTACCAGGGAGGGATGAGAAATGTTAGATGCTATTTCAAGTGTAGTTTCAGCAGTAGCGGCGCAGAGTGTCACAGCAAAGGACGAGGCGCAGACAAAGAATACTAATACCGCTTCAAAGAAGCAGGATGCAAAGACGGATAAGTCGGATGCAAAGACTGCAGGCTTCAGCGAGGAGGCAGCTGTATATGAGAAATCAGACAGCAGGGATGATTCAAAGGATACTGCAAAGAGCACAGTAAACCAGAAGATGAGCAAGGCAGACAGAGATGCACTGGTACAGGCACTTAAGGATGATGCCAATGCCAGACAGCAGCAGCTTATCGAGATCGTCAGAAAGTCCATGACAGGACAGGCTTCAACCTGGGACAAGTCACAGGGCTTAAAGAGTCTGTTTGAGAATCTGACTGTAGATGCAGACACAATAGCGCAGGCCAAAAAAGACATCGCAGAGGATGGATACTGGGGAGTTGAGAAGACCTCAGACCGTATTCTTGACTTTGCAAAGGCACTGTCGGGAGGCGACAAGGACAAGGCTGATGAGCTTTTGAATGCATTCAAGAAAGGCTTTTCACAGGCAACAGGAGCCTGGGGAGACAAGCTGCCATCAATATGTCAGGATACATATGATGCAGTGCTCAAGAAGTTTGATGACTGGAAGAATGGCACAGAGGACACACAGGTACAGGGCTAGTACAGCGAATAATAAGTAATTGATATATTGACCGGTCTGCGATTCCGATAGCACATGCCAAAAAGCCTTGACGTAGCCCGCTACGCCTGCGTTTTTTGACATGCACTCTCGAAACCGCATCCTCGCTCAATGTATCAACAACTTAATTTTCGCTGTACTAGTACGGTATTGATTCAGTTATTAAACTGTACTAAGACCAGACTAAAAACAGAATATGATATATTAGAGGGACTGCGCGCAACGTGCAGTCCCTTTTTAGGTTAATTTAACAGATGAGATGTAAAAATTAACAATTAAATGAGAATATTTAAATTTGCTCTTTTTGGTAGGGTGTGTTATAATCTTTGTATACAAAAAACAGAGGTAATACAATATGGGTAGTAATAACGATATTTCATTAAAAGCATTAGCCAAGATTAATCTGGGGCTCGATGTTGTGAGGCGCAGAGAGGACGGATATCATGAGGTCCGTATGATTATGCAGACCATTTATCTGTATGACAGGCTTGATATCAAAAGGACAAAGGAGCCGGGCATACAGATACAGACAAATCTGTCTTTTCTCCCTGTAAATGAGAACAATCTCATATACAAGGTTGCGAAGCTTCTTATGGATGAGTTTTCTATAACTGACGGTGTATCAGTGAAGCTGGACAAGCGTATCCCTGTTGCGGCAGGAATGGCAGGGGGCAGTACTGATGCAGCAGCCATGCTTTTTGGCATGAACAGGCTTTTTTCACTGGGGCTGACAAAGAGACAGCTTATGGAAAGAGGTGTGCAGATTGGCGCGGATGTGCCATACTGTATTATGAGAGGTACGGCGCTGGCTGAGGGCATAGGAGAGGAGCTTAGTCCGCTTCCACCAATGGTAAAGTGTCCGGTGCTCATTGCAAAGCCGTCCATCTCAGTATCCACCAAGTTTGTGTACCAGAATCTGAAGCTTGATGATACGACAATTCATCCGGATATAGACCTACTGATAGAGGATATAAAGGCTGAGAATCTGCATGACATTGCAGCACACATGGGAAATGTCTTAGAGACCGTGACCATACCAAACTATCCGGTGATAGACGAGATAAAGAAGCATATGCTTTCCCATGGTGCAGTGGGAGCCATGATGAGTGGCAGTGGTCCGACAGTTTTTGGATTGTTTGACGATGAAGATACCGCAAAGAAAGCATATAAAGCCATGCGAAGCTCACATCTTGCCAGACAGGTGTATCTGACATCTGTATACAATAATCGCAAATGATATGATACCGTGACAGCATAGCAGGTGCTTTATAGTTACCTTATTTTCTTATAGATTAGAATGATAATACAAGAGATAGGAGAAGTTTGATGACTGATAATTTAACTTTAAATATGGATGCATATCTGCCACTGCGTGATGTGGTTTTTAACACACTTCGTGAGGCAATTTTAAAGGGAGAGCTCAAGCCGGGCGAGAGGCTTATGGAGCTGCAGCTTGCGTCAAAGCTTGGAGTCAGCCGTACACCTATACGTGAAGCAATCAGAATGCTTGAGCAGGAGGGGCTTGCAGTTACAATGCCGCGAAAGGGCGCAGAGGTTGCCAAGATGACTCTCAAGGATATGGAGGATGTGCTTGAGGTGAGAGAGGCTCTTGATGAGCTCGCAGCCAAAATTGCATGTAAGGAAATCAGTGATGAGCAGCTCGCAAAGCTAAAGACAATAAAGGATGAATTCAAAAAGAGCATGGATTCGGGTGATGTGAAAAAGATAGCTGAGGAGGATGTGAAGTTTCACGATGCTATCTACGAGGCAACCGACAATGCGAAGCTTGTATCTATGATGAACAATATCCGCGAGCAGATGTACCGCTACAGAGTGGAGTATTTGAAGGACCCAAAGAATTATCCGATGCTTGTGAAGGAGCATGACGCCATCTACAGGGCGCTTGAGGCAAGAAATATGGATCTTGTGACTACAGAAATGCATACGCATGTGGCTAATCAGGCGGTTGCTGTGAAGGCTGTGATACAAAAGCAGGATGAAGAAAAGAAATAAAACAGAAATATAACAAAACCAAGGGCTGCCGGTCACACTGACGTGTGAACGGTGCCCTTTTTTAGTGGCTTAGTTAGTGGCTTAGATAGTTACAAAATAAACAATCAGGGATATTTGCGAGCTTGTATGGTCATACTATATCAGGGATTTTAAATCTGACGGGATTTATTGGGTATATAGGAGAGTTAAAGATGACCACAAACATAGATGAGAACATAAAAAGCTTCAGGCAGATATATTCTGACTGTTCAGATATCAAGATGCAGGAGATGTATCTGGGGCGTGATGCGTCCATAAAGTGTTTTGTTGCATATATTGAGGTGACATGTGCAGGCTCCGGTATCAATAACAGTGCGTTTGGACGATTTACATCATACCTTGAAGGGATAGACCGGGATCAGGTTAAGGAAGTACTTGACAAAAATCAGGCAGCTCTATCCGAATTTGCGCATCTTCATACGGTTAGAGAGGCAGCCCAGATGATGCTGACAGGAGACGTGATATTTTTTGTGGATGGCTATCCGGATGCCTTCAAGCTTCCCGACAAGGGATATCCCGCCATGTCAATTCAGGAGATTGACTCGGAAAAGGTTATAAGAGGCTCAAATGAGGGGTTTGCTGATTCCATAAAGATAAATACGGCACTCATCAGGCGCAGGTTAAGGAGCACTCGCTTAAAGTGCAAGGAGGTGAAAAAGGGACTTCGAGGACACAGCAATGTGGACATATTATATGTGAGAGATCTCGTAAAACCGGGGCTTGTAGAGGAAGTAGAAAAGAATCTGGGCAGCTATGTGATAGACCATGTGGGTGACTCGGGAGTTCTTGAACAGTTTGCTGAGGCAAAATGGTATTCACCGTTCCCACAGCTTCAGACCACAAAGCGGCCGGATGTGGCGGTAAATGCGCTCCTGGAGGGGAGGGTGGTGGTGCTGTGCGATAATTCACCGATAGCAATAATACTGCCAACCACCATGAACAATTTTTTAAAAACCGCAGATGATTACTATAACAGAACGATAGCGGCAAGCTTTGCCAGATTGATAAGGTACGTGGCAGCCTTCATGTCATTTACATTGCCGGGGCTTTATCTGGCGGTCACAAATTTTCATACACAGATACTGCCGACACCTCTCATACTGGCATTTTATGAAGCCAGACTCGGCTGCCCATTTCCGCAGCTCATAGAGGTGCTCATGATGGAGCTGTCCTTTGAACTGCTTCGCGAAGCCGGCATAAGACTTCCCGGAGCCATGGGAAATACGATAGGCATAGTCGGAGGCCTCATAATCGGACAGGCAGCAGTGGATGCAAATTTAGTAAGCCCTATAGTGGTCATCCTGGTTGCATTCACCGCACTCTGCTCGTTTGCCATACCGAGTGAGGAGTTTGCATTTTCATTTAGGATACTCAAATTCGCTGTAATAATTATGTCGGCATGGCTTGGATACTTTGGATTTTTAATAAGTCTGATGGTGATACTTTTGCATCTTGCAAAGCTCAAAAGCTGTGGTTATCCATACATGATGCCATTCGTGGGCAGCGAGCTGACAGGCGGCGAGGATGAAAAGGACAGTATCATACGATTTCCGCTTCGCAGACTGTGGAGACGGCCTGTGTTTGCAAGAGAAAAGGAGTGCAGAAAGCTGAAAGGAAATAAGTATGACTAAAAATATGGGTAAAAGAGATACATTTGCACAAAACGAAAGCATATCGCCCCGCCAGCTATACAGACTATACGTCTTTAATCTGCTTGGAGTAGGCACACTGGTGCTTCCAAACAATCTGGCGAAGCTGGGAAAGTATGGTTTTATCTCAATCGCACTTGGTGTTTTCATGGCATGGCTATTTATGTGGATAGTAAGCGAGGTACGAGAACAGAAGAAAAGTATATATGACAGAAGCTTTGGTAAAACAGCATATGCAAAAATGTTAATTTATGATTTAATTATTGCAATATACGAGCTGTCACAGGCCGCATTTCTTGCATGGATATTTGTAAAGCTGATACGTGACAGCCTTATACCGGATGAGTCATTTACAGTTGTACTTCTTGTGATAATGGCAGTGTGCGCTTATGCGCTAAGTGGCGGAGTGGAGTTCCGTGCCAGGGTATACGAGGTAGTATTTTTCTTTGTGCTGATACCGCTTGCTGCTATGCTTTTGTTTGCGATATCGGATGTGAGATTTGACTATCTGATGATTAAGGACAGAGTCGGTGTGGACTTTGGCATAGCGGATATATTTGCGGGCGCATACTATGTGTTTGCAGCATCCATTTCCGTGTTCAATATACTGTTTGTAAGGGAGCGCACTGCCTCACAGATACGATGGAGTGTGAGTAAAGCAATACTCACATATGCAGGCATTCTTTTTTTATTGTATGCAGTATTGCTTGGGAGCTTCGGAAAATATTCATTGTCAGAAATCGAGTTTCCGGCTGTCGTACTGATGAGTGATGTGCAGATAAAGGGAAGCTTCTTTAAGAGGGCAGATGCACTGATGCTGTCGGTGTGGTTTTTCACGCTGTTTTCAGTGCTCATTATGAGCCTTTATTATGCGGTTTTAAGATGTGAGAATTTTACTAAAAATACGACAAAAGTTATATTTACATTTAATAAAAGCCAAGGCTTCAGTAACAATAAACAATTAAGCTGTGACAGACAGAAAAGCCATGACGAGGGAAATAGCAGTATGAGAAGCTGGTGCATCATATTTGTCATAGCAATCATAGTGACCTTAGCATATATTCTTGAAAGTGGAGATGAAATCGTGAAAAAATATCTTGGATTTTTATTGTGCATAGCGATACCGGTCATAGTAGTGCTGACGATAGGTCTCATGCTTACCGGCTGTAGTGCAGTGGAGCTTGAGGAGCGTTGCTTTCCGACACTTGCTGCGGTGGATGTTGTAGCTGTAGATACTGACGAAATAATCGATAAAGAAGTAACAGGTAAAGAGGTAACTGATTACAAAGAATATGTTAGCCACAGAGATGATTTGGCAAATGAAAGTAGCGGATATATAGAGTTTTATTATAACATGGACAAATCCTATGAGCCCGAATATGCAGAGGATATCAAAACAGCCGTGGACAGCTTCGAGGAGCGGCTGTCACAAAAAGCCGATACCAATCATCTGAAGGTGATATTAATAGGAAAAACGCTTAGAAATGATAAAGCAGCTTATGCAAGCTTCATGGAATACTGCAAGACATCCAAAAAATTTCCGAGAAACACATACGTGTGCATAGCAGATGATATAAACGATATCTTTGACAACATGGGTGATTATTATGAGCAGAAAATGAATAAGGAGAATCATGAGGATGGGGAACCAATAATTACACTTGGCACTTTACTGGATGATTATACGAATGAAATTCATGGAGCATGGTAAAAATTTCAAAAAGGATGAATAATCTTTTCAAATAAGGCAATACTTGTTTACATGAGAAAGAGAATAATAATAACAATAACAACCATAGCAATAATATCTCTTGCGGCAGTAATCGCTGCAAAAAATCATGCACCTGCGATAAGCACAAACAGTACAGCGTGTACATCCGACATGCAAAAATCCATCGCCGGCAAAATCCTGCGTTTTCATGTGCTGGCAAACAGCGACAGTGAAGCAGACCAGAATGTGAAAAAGCAGGTGCGCGATGCGGTAGGGGCTTACATAGAGCCATATCTGCTGGAGTGCGAAAATATCGAAGAAACCAGAGCCACCGTAAATGACCATATAGACGAAATAATAGCGGTATCAAAGGAGACGCTTGCAGCAAATGGCTTTACATATGGCGCATCGGCAGAGCTTACACACACCGATTTCCCGGAAAAGACGTATGGGGACTATACATTTCCGGCGGGAAATTATGAGGCGCTTGAAATAACACTGGGCGATGGAGCTGGTCATAACTGGTGGTGCGTGCTGTATCCAAATATGTGCTTCAGGGGCAGTGTGTACGAGGTGGTGGAGGACGAAGCAAAGGAAAATCTTAAGGAGGTACTCACTCCGGGCGAGTATGAGAGCATATTTGACAGCGGAAAATATGAAATAAAACTAAAAATCCTTGATATTTTCAGATAAAACAGTTAGTATATTCATGCTGAAAAAATATATTAAAAGAAAATATGTAATGACTAATTATTAAAGAGTGAATTGATGTAACTATTCAGAACAGAAATATGTGGCTTACAACTGTGAAGGTACTGACAGTTACGAATTAATTTAAATGTAGAAGAGGATAAGGAGAAAGAAATGACAAAGGATGTAGTAGTATCAATAAAGGGCCTGCAGCTCGCACCGGATCAGCAGTCTGATGCAGTAGAGGTGATTGCCCCGGGAGAGTATTATATAAGAAATAACAAGCACTATGTGCTTTTTGAGGAGATAATGGAGGGTGAGACCCAGACACTCAAAAATATGCTTAAATTCAATGAAAATTATCTTGAGTTCACCCGCAAGGGACCGATGAGCGTACATATGATATTTGAAAAGGGAAAGAAAAACCTGACATATTATTATACACCGTTTGGAAGTATCCAGATAGGTATTGATACCACAAGCATAGAGGTAAAGGAGACTGAGGACGAGATAAGGTCGGAGGTAAAGTATGCACTTGATGTCAACTATGAATTTGTAGGCGACTGTCACATCAATATAGCTGTGAAGAAAAAAGGCGCAGCAGTCAAAATTGCATAAAAGTCTGCCAAGTCTATGGGGTAAAAAAATATAAAGCATATAAAAAACAGAGCATGTGAGGATGAATGCCATCCCACATGCTCTGTTTATGTACATGAAAATTAAAATCATGATATTATTTCTTTTTTTCTTTTTTGGCAGCCTCTTTAGCAGCTTTTCTTTCAGCCTTAGCAGCCTCCTCCGCCTTGAGCTGTTCGTTGGCCTTGCTGTAGTTTTCTGCCATTCTTGCACGGAAGCCCTTTTTCTTCTTAGGCTTCTCAAGAGGTCCTCTGATACCGCGGACAGCTGTGATGTAGATACCGCTGACAGAAGCCTTAACCTCTTTCTTTAAAGGAATCTCATCAAAGATCTGCTCGTCTGCGATAAGAGTCATGACTCTTGGTCCGACCTTGGCCTTGACTACAGGCAGCTTTGAGCGGCGCATAAGCTTTGGTGTCTGCTCAATAATCTGCTGTGGGAGACCGGCATCCTTTAGCTTCATACGCTTTTTATCAATGATTAGCATGTTGACTGTCTGTGATGCAGCAGCTATCTGCTCGTCCTGCTCTTCCTTTCTTTTTTGTGCTTTTTTACCGAGGATTGTTAATACTATAAATGCTACCACAAGCACTACTGCGATAACAATAAGTACGATTAATGCTGGATTCAAAACGTATCCCTCCTAAAAATTTGCTTATTTAAATCAATTTTATCAAATAAGCTAAAAAAAATCAATCTTTATTGCAAGAATAGGTGAAATCGTAGTATAATAGAACTATATTTTTAAAAGATAACTATTCTGAATAGTTACAAAGATCTATATTAGAAGACATAAAGGGGTATATTTATAGATGAAGAAGATAGCTCTTCTGGCAGACGGCTGGAGAAGATATGTAACATATTCGTGGATTGAGGGTATCATGGGAGGCTCAAAAGAGCTGGGACTGGACTTGTGTCTGTATTTTTACAGCACGAATGGTACATGGAGTCATGATCCAAAGTTTAATAGCGGTGAGTACGCGCTGTACGATCTGCCTGATTTAAACAGCTTTGATGGTATTGTTTTTGATTGCTCAAACACGACAGACCAAAGCCAGGTATATAGGATGCTCAAAATGCTTTCAGAGGTAAAGGTACCTGTTGTGAGCATTGGGTATAAGATAGATGGTTTTTACTATGTTGGCAATGACAATAAAAAGCTGTTGCGCAAGGTGATGGATCATATGTATTACGAGCACAACTGCAGAAGCTTCGTATTTGCAGGAGGTCCGGCATATAATTATGAGAACAGGGTGCGTTTTGAGGCTTTTAAGGAAGCTCTGTGCGATTATGGGATACCGCTTACTGAGGATATGTACATGTTTGGCGAGTTTGACTATCAGACCGGTGTCAGATATATGAGTGAGTGGTATGAGAAAAAAAGAACGTTTCCGGATGTGTTTGTGTGTGCAAATGACAATATAGCGGCAGGACTGTGTGCGACTGCTGAAGCATTAGGCTACAGAGTGCCACAGGACTTTAAGGTAACAGGCTTTGACAACCTGGACAAGGCCGCATATTTTAATCCACAGATTACCACTGTCGAGCACAATAGAGGCAATATAGGAAGGAAGGCTCTTGAAATATTAAAGGAGCTTTGGAATGGCACGGGTAAGGCCGCAGACAAGTTCCTTGATTCCGAGTTTATTCCGGCAGAGAGCTGCGGATGTCCAAACACCGGCAGAGTGGATTATCGTAATTATATGAAGGAAATAGTCAAGAACTCGGTGACAAAGGAACAGGAGGAGGATGCAGTAATGATCCTCCAGAATAAGCTTGAGGAATGCAATGATTTCTATGATATGTTCAAAAAATATTCAGACTATATCCAGACTATGAAGTGTGATGGAGTCTACGCTGTTGTGGTACGTGACCTTTCAGAGGCGAGTACGAATGCACATTTCAGAAAAAAAGGCTATGATGCTGATGATGAAGTGGTATTGTTTGCTGAGGACAAGGAAAGCGGTCATCTTGAATTTCAAAGCGTACAGGAGCTTATGCAATATATGGAGAGTGCCGGGGAAAACACCTGCTTTATGCATTGTTCTCTGCATTTCAGGGATGATATAGTGGGATATGTGATACTCAGGAATCCCGAGTTCTTATACGATCATCCGGAGCAGTTTGATATTCAGTCTGCTCTTATAAAAAAGCTTGAGAACCTTTTCAAGCAAAAGGTGCTTGAGAACACAAATGAGGAGCTTAAAAATCTCTACAATCGTGATGCACTCACAGGACTCTACAATCGTGTAGCCTGCAATGAGATGGTTATTCCGCAGTTTGACTGGCTTGCATCCAATAATGTTGGCTGTACGATAATATTTTTGGATGTGGATGATTTCAAGGATATTAATGATACTTACGGACACAAGTATGGAGACAATCTGCTGAGAACCGTAGCAGGAGTGCTTGATGAGCAAAAGCCTTCAGGCAGCACGGTCTACAGATTTGGCGGTGATGAGTTTATCGTATTTATTCCGGGAGAGGATCATGTGCTCACAGAGAAGTATATTGAGCGTGTATACAATATTATGGAGCAGCACAATATGTATATCAGCCATGGCATTATCCATACAAAGCCAGGCAGCGGAAAGAGCTTTGATGATTATCTTGTCATTGCAGACAAGCAGATGTACAGCTTTAAGCAGCAGCACAAAAAGAAAAGAAAGAGCAGCTTTTTAAAGGGTGTGGATATATCATCAATTCCACAGCTTATAGACAATGGAATCCATATAAAGGATAAAGACGGTAATGAAAGCAGAGTATTTGACCTGTTAAAGGCCAATAACATAGACTCGGTAAGGCTTCGCATATGGAATGAGCCGGGAAATGTGCCGGAGTCCGGCGGATATTGTAGTCTGGCCTATGTTCTTGAGATGGCTCATGTAATAAAAAAATATAATATGAATTTTCTGCTGGATTTCCATTATTCGGATTACTGGGCTGACCCGGGACAGCAGAATAAGCCGAAAGCATGGAGTGAGCTTAGCTTTGAGGAACTTAAAGCTGCTGTATACAAGTATACCTATGATGTGCTTTATAGGTTAAAAATCATGGATTGTGCTCCAAATATGGTGCAGATTGGAAATGAGATAAGAAGCGGTATGCTGTTTCCGGATGGGGCAGTGCCGAATTTTAACAATCTGGCAGAGCTTGTGAACGAGGGAATACGCGCCACAAGGGAACTGCTTCCGGAAGCACAGGTGATGATACATTTGGATCAGGGAGGCAGGTTTGACTGCTTAAAGCTGTGGTTTGATGCTATGTTTGAGGCAGGAATGCAGCCAATTGATGCGATAGGCATTTCATATTATCCTTTCTGGCATGGTACATACATGGATTTGAAGCACACGATGAGCAGGCTGATACAGACATACGACCTGCCAGTATATATTGTAGAGACAGCTTATCCGTGGAGACATTGTGAAGATGATCATATTTCGGTAGAGATGATGGAGAGTGCAGGACTTGCTGCCGGAAAAGAGGAACAGAAAAAAGCTCTTGAGATAATCATGCAGATTGCGGCAGAAGCCTCAAAGGCAAACGGAAAGACCGGAGTATATTACTGGGAGCCTGTAGGTGTACCGGATTGTGGCTTTGGAAGCTGGTTTACAAATATGGGCATGTTAGATACGGACGGCAGGGCATTGTGCGGCTGGGAGGCATTCAGGGATTTTGATCCCAAAAAGCTTTCGATTGAGGATCTTGATAAATGTATTGAATCGCTTTATGAATTTGAGGAATCAGAGGAAGACAGGAGAATATCACAGCTTCTGGAAAAAGGTAACAATCTGCTGTCCAATTCGGATTTTGCAAACGGATGTGATGAATGGCAGATAGATATATCCTCGTCTGAGGTAAAATATAATAAAACAGAGGATGGATTATTTATTTCATCTGATGCCAACTTTGACTTTATCATCAGCCAGACCGTAGATATAGCACAGACAGGAAAATATATGGCAGCAGTGGATTACAGAGGCACAAACACTACAGGTGTCGAGGTGTCGCTTTTTGTGACAGTTTCCGATGAAAACGGAGTCAATACATATACCGTGGAAATTTTCCCGGCAGATGTCAGATTTGTGACACATGTGGTTGATAATATTGAAATAAAGAAAAATGCAAAGGTGACAGTAGGACTAAAGATGCATACTCCTCCGGTGTTTGCAAAGATAAAGAAATTTTCACTCGTTGTAATTTAATCTGATATGTGATATTGTAGACAGGTGTGGTGCTTTGTGAACGCGTTTTTTGCCGTGGCAGGGCATTATACATATAAATAACATGACTTACATATTTCAGGAGGATTCCAATGAGTGAGAAAAAGAATACAGGTAAGAAGACAGTCATAGCAGTGATTGTGATTGCACTTATCGTGGTAATTATTGCGCTTGTTGCTGTGATAAGCGGCAAGAGCAAAAAGGATGGCTCAAAGAGCGCAACAGAGGCAGGCACCGAGGCCGGCAGCGAGACGATGCGAAGTGGACAGTTTGACATAGACTACGCAAAGCAGGTTACAAAGCTTGCAGACTATTCAGGTATTGCAATTACAGTCTCAAACGATTATGAGATAAACGATACAGCAAAGCAGACATATCTGACCAATGTGCTTCAGTCATATGGTGCAGATGCGTACAAGCAGGTTACAGATCGTGATACAGTTGCAGATGGCGATTATGTCAAGGTTGATTACACAGGTTATAAGGATGGCACAGCATTTGATGGTGGCTCTGCTACAGATGTGATGCTTGATGTGACAAATAACAGCCAGGTTGGTGGTTCATCCTTTATTGATGGATTTACAAAGCCTATAATCGGAGCCAAGGTGGGTGACAAGGTTAAGGGTGACGTGACATTCCCTGAGGATTATGGCAATGACGACTTAAACGGACAGACAGTTACATTTGAGTATACAGTAAAGGGCATTTACTCAGCAGATCCTGTTGCACTTGCTGATATGACAGACGAGCAGGTCAACACAGTGTTTGGAAAGGCCGGAGTGACAACAAATGCCCAGCTTAGCACACAGATTGAAAAGGATTTGAATAAGCAGCTCTACAGCGCTGAGGTCAATAAGGTCAAGAGCTACATGATTGATAACAGCACAGTCGAGATTCCTGATGAGTATCTACAGGCCAGACTCAATGAGTATATTGCTTCATTTACCAAGGAAAATGTCAAGGATGGACAGACACTTAAGAAATATTTAAAGTCCAACTACAACATGACAGTGGATCAGGCCACAGAGAAGTGGAAGGAGAATCTGACAGACCAGATAAAGACAGAGTTCATCTTTGGGCTTATCGCTGAGAAGGAAAATATCAAGATGGATGATGATACCTTCAACAGCTATGTGGATTATATCGTATCAGCCAGCAATGGCCAGTTCAGCAAGGCTTCTGAGGTATACAAGTATTTTGGAAGCGGACACAAGGATGAGGGAAAGGCATACCTTAAGAACCAGTACCTTGTAAACAAGGCTATCGATAAAGTCACAGAGAAAGCAAATGTGACATTTGAGGATGGCAGTGCAGCACCTGATACTTCAAGTGGCAGCGCGGATGCCGAATAATAACGATAAATATGCTGTCTGTGGTGATGCACAGGCAGCTTAAATGGAGGATTAGATAATGGAACTTACAAACATACGCGAGATTTTCCGCAACAAGGACAAATTCGCTGACAAAGAGGTGACTATCGGAGGATGGGTCAGAAGCAATCGTAATTCAAAGAATTTTGGATTTATCGTGGTAAACGACGGTACATTTTTTGAGCCAATCCAGGTTGTATACGGAAATGGCTTAGACAACTATGATGAGGTTGGCAAGATCAATGTCGGAGCTGCAATTATCGTAAGAGGTACACTTGTGCTTACTCCGGATGCAAAGCAGCCATTTGAGATTCAGGCCGTTTACGTGACTGTTGAGGGTGCATCCACACCGGATTATCCTCTGCAGAAGAAGAGACATACATTTGAGTATCTTCGTACAATCTCACACTTAAGACCTCGTACCAATACTTTTGAGGCAGTTTTCAGAGTGCGCTCACTTTGCGCATATGCTATTCACAAATTCTTCCAGGAGAGGGATTTTGTGTACGTGCACACACCGCTTATCACAGGAAGTGACTGTGAGGGTGCAGGAGAGATGTTCCAGGTGACCACACTTGATTTGAACAATCTCCCTATGACAGAGGATGGAAAGGTGGATTTCTCAAAGGATTTCTTTAGTAAACCTACAAACCTCACTGTTTCAGGACAGTTAAACGGCGAGACATATGCTATGGCATTCAAGAATATCTACACCTTCGGACCTACCTTCCGTGCGGAGAATTCAAACACCACACGTCATGCGGCAGAGTTCTGGATGATTGAGCCTGAGATTGCTTTTGCAGACCTTGAGGATGATATGATGCTTGCAGAGAGCATGCTCAAGTATGTTATCAACTATGTGCTTGAAAATGCACCTGAGGAGATGGCATTTTTCAACAATTTTGTGGACAAGGGACTCCTTGACAGATTAAGAAATGTTGTGGAAAATGATTTTGCCCGTGTGACATACACAGAGGCTATAGATATCCTTTCAAAGCACAATGACAAGTTTGATTACAAGGTATCATGGGGCTGTGATTTACAGACAGAGCATGAGAGATACCTTACAGAGCAGATTTACAAGCGCCCTGTATTTGTCACAGATTATCCGAAGGAGATAAAGGCTTTCTACATGAAGCTGAATGACGACGGAAAGACCGTTGCAGCAGTTGACTGTCTTGTACCGGGAATCGGAGAAATCATCGGTGGAAGCCAGAGAGAGGATGACTACGACAAGCTCCTAGCCAGAATAAATGAGCTTGGACTTTCAGAGGATGACTACAAGTTCTACCTTGACTTAAGAAAATACGGCTCTGCAAGACACGCAGGCTTTGGATTGGGCTTTGAGAGATGCGTAATGTATCTTACCGGCATGGGCAATATCCGTGACGTTATCCCATTCCCTAGAACAGTTAATAACTGTGAGCTGTAATCACGAATGAATTTCATACATGAATAATTACCGCCCTCTGCACATATATATGATGTGTGGAGGGCGTTTTTATGTGGAGAAAAATCAAAGGTCCTGTGATAACAATATGTATCATGCATCTTACGGCGCTTTTGTGCCTTATAATTCTTTCCATAGTACAGTGCTTTGTCGACATGGCGGAGTGGATACAGTTTGCACTTGCCATGGCGGTCAATATAGTGGTGGGGCTTGTGTGCGGATTTTTGCTCAAATGCTGCTTTCACCGCAGACGTTTTATCAGGGCGACGGTCGCAGCATACTGGATAACGTATGTGATAGCAACAGTGGTCATAGATATAGGTGAATCAAAAAATATATTCGAGCTTTTGATAATACTCCTTCTGGTAATGTTTTCAGCGCTTGTTTTTCGCTAAAAAAGGACTTTTCATATTGATAATGCTGTGATATAATATTGAAAGCAAATATGATGTTTCAATCAGACATCGTTAAATGAAAAGGAGATAAAAATGAAACACGTAAAGACATTAAATACAAGAAAATTACAGAACACAGTTAAAAAGGGCGGATGTGGCGAGTGCCAGACATCATGCCAGTCAGCTTGCAAGACATCTTGTACAGTTGGAAACCAGACTTGTGAGCAGTACAAATAGTCATAGGTGAAGCGGATTTAAAGAGTGTGCGCTGATAGGTGCACACTCTTTTCGCAGTGGTATTTTTAAAATGTGTATAGAAAGAGAGGAATATTGTAGTGGTTCATCAGTACAAGAACAACGGCTATAATATTGTCTTAGATGTCAACAGTGGCGCAATCCATGTGGTGGATGATGTCACATATGACGTTATTGAGCTGTTTGAGGACAACTCAGCTAAGGAGATTATTGAAAAGCTTGTGGACAGGTATCCACAGACGGAGATAGAAGAATCAATACAGGAAGTAAATGAGCTTAAGGATAATGAAGAGCTCTTCACAGAAGATACATACAAAGAGCGTATCATAGATTTCAAGAAGCGCCAGACAGTTGTAAAGGCACTTTGCCTTCACATAGCGCACGACTGCAACCTTGCCTGCAGATATTGTTTTGCAGAGGAGGGCGAATATCACGGCAGACGAGCTCTCATGAGCTACGAGACAGGAAAACAGGCACTTGATTTCCTGATTGCCAATTCAGGCAGCAGAAGAAACTTAGAGGTAGACTTCTTTGGAGGAGAGCCTCTCATGAACTGGGATGTGGTGAAGCAGCTTGTGGCATATGGAAGAGAGCAGGAGAAGCTTCATGACAAGCATTTCAGGTTCACACTCACCACAAACGGTGTGCTCTTAAATGACGAGATTATGGAGTTCGCCAACAAAGAGATGGACAATGTAGTTCTTAGTATAGACGGACGCAAGGAGGTTCATGACCGCATGAGGCCTTTCAGAAAGGGTGCCGGCAGCTATGACCTTATTGTTCCGAAATTCCAGAAGTTTGCAGAGAGCAGACATCAGGACAAGTACTATGTGAGAGGTACATACACACATTTCAATACTGATTTTTCAAAGGATGTGCTTCATCTGGCTGATTTAGGCTTCAAGCAGATTTCGGTTGAGCCTGTAGTGGCACAGCCTACAGATGAGTATGCACTTAAGGAATCTGATTTACCTGTGCTCTTTGATGAGTACGACAGACTTGCAGCAGAGATGGTAAAGAGGAATAAGGCAGGAAACGGCTTCAATTTCTTCCATTTTATGATAGATTTAGAGGGAGGACCTTGTGTATATAAGCGTCTTTCCGGCTGTGGCTCAGGAACAGAGTACCTGGCAGTGACTCCATGGGGAGATTTATATCCATGCCACCAGTTTGTGGGCAATGAGGACTTCCTTATGGGTAATGTCTGGGATGGCATCAAGGCCACTGACATCCAGGATGAGTTTAAGTGCTGTAATGTTTATGCCAAGGAAAAATGTCGCAACTGTTTTGCCAGATTCTATTGCAGCGGTGGCTGTGCCGCCAACTCATACAACTTCCACGGCACAATCACTGATGCCTATGATTTAGGCTGTGAGCTGCAGAAGAAGCGTATAGAGTGCGCTATCATGATTAAGGCAGCAGAGGCTGATATGGCAGATGATGCACAATAATTTGAATTTGTCACGGGAAACGGATAGCGGTATTTGTGACCTGTGTACGAATATATTTGCCATCTGTATACCTATATGGATGGTAGCAAAATGACAGGAAGGTATAAGAAAATGAAAAAAGGAAAGAGTTGGGTGATTATCCTTGTGGCAGTCATTTGTATCGGCTTGCTGGGCTGGTATTCCACTGCAGTAATCACCGACACAAAGCAAAAGCAGGAGGCAACTGCTAATGGTGAGAGCACCAAGGATAAGGATTATCAGAATATCAAGCTTGGTCTCGACCTCTCAGGTGGTGTTTCAATCACCTACCATATCAAGGACAAGAATCCTTCAGACAAGGACGTAAATGATACTATCGCAAAGCTCGAGGAACGTGCAGAGAGCTACACAACAGAGTACTCTGTATACAAGAACGGGGATGACCGTATCACTGCAGAGATTCCGGGTGTTGACGACCCTAACAAGGTACTCGAGGATCTTGGAAGTCCGGGATCACTGTACTTCATCGCCCAGTATGACAGTGACGGAAATGCCAACTATACACAGGACACATCGGTTGAGGGCGGCTACAAGCTCAACTATGATATTGACACCTTAAAGGCCAATGGTTCAGTCATCCTCGATGGTAACGATGTAAAGGATGCAAGCGCCCAGTATGACCAGTCATCATCTACATCAACCAAGGAGCCTGTTGTTTCATTAAAGCTCAAGGATGAGGCTATTGACACATGGGCAGATGCCACAAAGAAGGCAAAGGATGCAGGACAGTCAATCGGTATATACTATGATGATCATTTCATCAGCGTTCCTACAGTAAGCGCCGTTATCTCAGATGGTAACTGTGTAATCAACGGAATGAAGGATTTCGACGAGGCAACAAGCCTTGCAACATTTATCCGTGTCGGAGCCATCAACCTCCAGCTCGAGGAGTTAGAGTCAAATGTTGTTGGCGCACAGCTCGGTGGATCAGCGCTCACAAATGCAGTAAAGGCTGCAATTATCGGAATTATCTTAATCATGATATTCATGATTGTGCGCTATGGTATACTCGGTGTGGCTGCATCTATCGGACTTGCACTCTACTCAATGCTTACAGTACTGTTTATTTACTGGTTTGAGATTACACTTACACTGCCGGGTATCGCGGGTATCATCCTTGGTATCGGTATGGCAGTAGATGCAAATGTTATTGTATTTGCCCGTATCCGTGAGGAAATCGCAGGTGGCAAATCAGTGCTTGCTGCAGTAAATGAGGGCTACAAGAAGGCTCTTTCAGCCATCCTCGATGGACAGGTTACAACCTTTATCGCAGCACTTGTGCTTATGGTACTCGGTTCAGGTACAGTAAAGGGCTTTGCATACACACTTATGATTTCAATTATTCTGTCACTGTTTACAGCTCTTTTTATTGCAAAATACCTTACAAGAGCATTTTACGGTGTCGGTGTCAGAGCTGAGAAGTTCTACGGCAAGGCAAAGAAGAGAAAGGTTATCAGATTTGTACAGAACAGAGTCAAATACTTTGTTGTCTCAGGTGTAGTCATACTTGCAGGTATCGGCGGCATGATTTATTTCGGTGCTACAAGCGGCAATGCATTAAACTACAGCCTTGAGTTCGTAGGTGGTACATCAACCACTGCAGACTTTGGCAAGGATTATACAGCCACAGAGGTTGAGAAGGACATCGTGCCTTCAGTATCAAAGCTCCTTGGCAATAGTGCAGTGCAGGTTACTACAGTCCAGGGCAGCCATGATGTCACATTAAAGACACGTACACTTTCACTTGATGAGAGACAGGATCTCGCAGCTCTTCTTGAGAAGGATTTCAATGTTGATGCATCAACTATAGAGACTCAGAGTATCAGCTCAACAATCAGTGGAGAGATGAGAACAAACGCTGTAAAGGCAGTTATTATTTCATGTATTTTCATGCTGTTATATATCTGGTTCAGATTCAAGGATATCAGATTTGCTTCAAGTGCTATCCTTGCGCTGGTACATGATGTGCTTGTTGTTGTCACAGCATATGCACTTATCAGAATCTCGGTCGGCAGTACGTTTATCGCATGTATACTTACAATCGTAGGTTACTCGGTCAACGATACAATCGTTATCTTTGACCGTATACGTGAGAACCTTCACGGTATCAAGAAGTACTCAGCAGATGAGCTTGCTGATATAGCAAACGAGTCCCTTACACAGACACTTTCACGAAGCATCAATACTTCGCTTACTACATTTCTTATGGTATTGTTACTCTTTATCTTTGGTCATACATCAATCAGAGAGTTCTCATTACCACTCATGGTAGGTGTGCTTTGCGGAACATATTCTTCAATCTGCATCGCTACAGAGCTGTGGTATGTGATGAAGCTTTATCTGGGCAGGAGCGCCATCAAAAAGCAGGCGGCTGCACCGGCTAAGGGTTCTAAAAAAGCTAAGAATTAATAATTAACTTATGGCCCGGCCTTTAAAGGCTGGGCTATTGTTTTTTGTGGACTTATTAACATATGCAGATATGTTTATATATTTATAAATTTATGTGCGGAGCAATAGAATGGAGCATTATTTATATGAAAATTTTTCTGATTTATCTGTTTCTTATGAATATAGCAGGCTTTGCTGCGATGGGAATTGACAAGTGTAAGGCCAAGGCACACGCATGGCGCATCCCGGAGAAGACATTATTTGGGCTCAGCCTGCTGGGCGGAAGCGCCGGTACCTGGGCTGGGATGTATGCCTTCAGGCACAAGACAAAGCATTGGTATTTTGTAAAGGGGATGCCGCTTATTTTCTTTATCCATGTTGTTATTGCATGTGTTATCTACAGGAATTTTTATTAGAGTTTCTTCAAATTAATTTTTAAAAATTAATGTAATAAAATTGATTTTATGACAGTGATATAGTACAATAGTACTTACAAACAACTTGAAATTAAAAATAGGGAGGCTATATAATGGAAAATGATATGTCCAGACAGGAACGTCTTGATTATCTGCGAAATAAGATAGATGGCAGAAAATATAAGACAAAGGAACCAAAGATTTATCTAAACAATATGTTTTTACTGGGATTGCATGCATTACTTGAATGTGGGATATTTTGTAATTTTGCATTTATATCATTTTATAATGGAATGAGTGTACCCGGTATCCTGGGATTTGTATGGATAATACTGGGGGGTATTGGTATGCGGAGCACTTTACTTTAAGGACAAGAGCTGCCCTTATCTAAACAAGGTCTGTCTTATTCAATTTATTATTTTGTATTTTCTTGCTATAATGGAAAATGGTAACAGTTGTATAAATGCAGCATTTATCCCGGTACTCATTGCTATAATGCCGTATATGGATATAAAGCTTATGGATCTGTCATGTATTGCATTAGCAGTATCTAACATAGTTCGATATCTGTTGATTTTTACCGGTGTTGTTTATTCGTATGATAGTGTAGGACATGAGGGGGTTGTGCTTGGTGTAAACCTTGTTACAATTCTGGCAGTTGCAATTGCTAACAGGATTTCATGGAGATTCAACCATGATGCAATGTATTCAATGAAGGACGAGCAGGAAATACAGAAAATTATTATGGATGATGTCCTTGATATTGCAAAGGGTGTACAGAATAAAACGGGTGAGGCGAATGAAGTGCTTGGACAGCTTTCAGCCTCAGCACAGAATATCAATGATGCAGTTTCAGAGATTACACAGGGAACCTACAATACAGCAGAAAATATTCAGAATCAGACTGTAATGACACAGAAGATACAGGATGCAATTGGTGATGTTGCTGACAGAACTGAGAATGCGGCTGAAAAGGCAATGGCTTCTATGGATGTGATTAGAGAAAGTCTCTCAACAATGAATGAGCTGAGCAGACATTCAGATACAATTGCTGAAACAAATAACAAGGTTGTTAACTCTATGGAAAATCTCGGGAAAAAGACAGAGGATGTGCGAAATATTACAGATATGATTCTTGATATCTCAAACCAGACTAATCTGCTGGCACTAAATGCGTCTATTGAGGCGGCAAGAGCAGGTGAAGCCGGCAAAGGCTTTGCAGTAGTTGCAGACCAGATCAGACAGCTTGCAGAGCAGACCAAGAAATCAACGGAAAGCATTACTCAGATTGTGGAGCAGCTTAGTGATTATTCAAGGGGCGCATCAGAGGCAATTAAAGAATCTCTTGAAGCAACACAGTAGCAGTCTGCTTTGATAGGAACGGCATCTGACAATTTCACTTTGATTAATTCTGATATACAGGAGCTCACCGGTCAGATGAATGAAATTGATACGATGATAACAGGTCTCAAGGATTCAAATAATGCTATTGTTGACAGTATCAACCAGCTTTCAGCAACGAGTGAGGAGATAACCGCAAGCAGCTCAGAGGCATCTGATATTTCGGCGAACAACAGGGAAAGTTCAGATAATGCAAAGCAGATGCTTCAAAGTATACTTGAGTATTCGCATGGACTTGATAAATATTTTAATAACGATACCGAATATAATGAAACAAACGAATAACTAACTAAACTGACTATAGGGATAACTAACTATAGAAATAATCAGCTATATAACAAAAACCACTACACAACTATCAAGGAGGGCCAAATAATGTGGGCATATGAAAGTGTATTTTATCAGATTTATCCGTTAGGATTCTGTGGGGCACCATTTGAGAATGATGGTGTTTTGGAACACAGAATTTTGAAAGTAAATGACTGGATACCTCATATCAAAAAGCTTGGGGCAGATGCAATCTATTTTTCACCGGTGTTTGAATCTGATACACACGGATATAATACAAGGGATTATACAAAAATAGACACAAGGCTTGGCACAAACGAGGACTTCGCACAGGTCTGTGATAATCTGCACAAGGACGGCATAAGGGTGGTGCTGGATGGTGTGTTCAATCATGTGGGAAGAGGCTTCTGGGCATTTCAGGATGTGCTTAAAAACAGAGAAAGCTCACCATATGTGAACTGGTTTGGTCGTATAGCGTTCGATGGCAATTCAAACTATAATGATGGATTGTGGTACGAGGGCTGGGAAGGAAACTATGATCTGGTCAAGCTTAATCTGAGAAATGAGGATGTAATCCAGCATATCTTTTCAGCGATAAAGGGCTGGGTAGACGAGTTTGATATAGACGGGCTGAGACTTGATGTGGCATACTGCCTCGACCATGATTTCCTCAGAAGACTAAGGGAGTTCTGCGACTCACTAAAGCCGGATTTCTTCCTGGTGGGAGAGACACTGCATGGTGACTACAACCAGATTATGAATGATGTGATGCTTCACTCGGTAACGAACTATGAGTGCTATAAGGGTCTGTACTCGAGCTTTAATTCCATGAATATGTTTGAGATAAATCATTCGCTTCTCAGACAGTTCGGACCGGAGCAGTGGACTCTCTACAAGGGTAAGCACCTGCTGTCATTCGTGGACAATCATGATGTGACAAGAGTGGCAAGCATACTGACCAATGAAAAGCATCTGCCACTAATCTATGCACTTGCATTTGGTATGCCGGGCATCCCTTGTGTGTACTATGGCAGTGAGTGGGGAGAGAAGGCAAAAAAAGAAGACGGTGACCCGGCGCTTAGGGCATGCTTTGAAGCCCCACAGTGGAATGAACTGACTGAGTGGATTTCAAAGCTTACAGAGGCAAAGAAACAGTCAAAGGCACTATGCTACGGTAATTTCTATTCGGTTGTGCTCACAAACGGCCAGTGCGTTTTCGGTCGTGAATGTGATGGCGAAAAGGTATTCGTGTGCATCAATGCCGCAGACCAGCCGTTTTTCGCAGGCTTTGATATGGGAAAGGGTGATGCAACAGACCTGATTACAGGTGAGCAGGTTACATTAAACGGTGGACTTGAGCTGCCACCTTACAGTGCATACTTTTTGAGATAACATTTGTATGGACAATAAAAGAATTAATAAAAGAAAAAATGAAAGAAAAGAGCTCATATGTGCTGTCACAGCCGTAGTGGTACTTTACACAGCTATGGAGTAGATAGGCATCACATGCCCCATTAAGTTCATCACCGGAATATCATGTGCAGACTGTCTCCTTAAATTTTGTATATTAAATTAAACGGTAAATATTATTGAAAAAGGTCATTCAGACATTGACAAAAATTTGTCAAAGTGTTACTATTTTTTTATAAATTAAGACAGAAATGTCGGTTATACATAGGTTTTTTAAGGAGGATTTATACAATGAGCGAGTTCAAAAATTTAACACTTGACGTAGCAGATCAGATTGCAGTACTTACAATCTCAAGACCGGCTGCTCTTAATGCATTAAACAGTGAGACTCTTGATGAGTTAAATGTAGCATTAACAGAGATAGAGGCAAGAGACGATGTTAAGGTGCTTATCCTTACAGGTGGTCCTGACAAGAAGGGCAACGAGTTCAAGTCATTCGTAGCAGGAGCAGATATCGCAGAGATGGTTAACTTCACAGCACCACAGGCAAGAGCTTTCGGAATCAAGGCTTCAGAGCCATTCTTCAAGCTCATGAATATGCGTCAGGTAACAATCGCAGCTGTCAATGGATTCGCACTCGGTGGAGGATGCGAGATTTCTATGGCATGTGATATCAGAATCGCTTCTGAGAACGCAATTTTCGGACAGCCTGAGACAGGACTTGGAATCATCCCTGGCTTTGGCGGTACACAGAGACTTGCTCGTTTAGTTGGAATGGGACGTGCTAAGGAAATGATTTTCACATGCGACAATGTAGACGCTGCTGAAGCATACCGCATCGGTCTCGTTAATAAAGTAGTAGCAAAAGAGGAGCTTATGCCAACAGCTAAGGCTATGGCTGCAAAGATCATCTCTAAGGGAAGCTACGCAATCGCAGTTGCTAAGGCTGCTATCAACAACGGATATGATATGGATATCAAGAACGCTGTTGAGATGGAAGCAAACCTCTTCGGTGTTGTAAATGATACAAACGACAAGAAAGAGGGAATGGGAGCATTCCTTGAGAAGAGAGCTGCAAACCTCACAGATTTCTAAATTATGATATACAGACGCTGTCTGGACGTGGGGCTGACATCATGATATCAGGCTGTGTGCAGCAGTGTAAATATGTAAGGTTTAAGGTATAAAAGCCGGTGCGTTTTAGCACCGGTTTTTTCTGCCTTTTTAGATGTTTACAGGTCTTGAAAAAAGTAGAAAATGTTTCTATAATAAATTAATATTTGATTTATCGGAGTATGACAAGAAAGTATTTGTAACTATTTCGTGAGAAAATATATTGTCATAGAAATATAATTTAAGCTTTACAAGAGGAAAAATGATGTCAAGAGCAGCACAGACCAAAGAACTGGATATGGTGAACGGACCACTCGCAAGGAAGATACTGATTTACTCCATACCGCTCATGTTTTCAAACCTGCTTCAGGTATTTTTTAATATGACGGATGTAGCAGTGGTGGGGAAATTTGCGGGTGCAAGAGCACTCGGCTCAGTCGGTTCCACGACAATCATCATCACACTCACAACAGGCATACTGCTTGGCATGGGAGGCGGTGTCAATGCTGTCACGGCACTGCACATGGGAGCAGAGGACTATCAGAGGGTGCACAAGACCGTCCACACATCGGTCATTCTGTGCTTTATAGCGGGACTTTTACTGTTAGTGGCAGGACTGGCTTTTTCAAAGCCCCTGCTTGAAGTGATGAATACAAAGCCGGAGCTGATAGACGGTGCCACAGCATATCTGATGATATACCTGTGCGGTTCGCCGGCGCTTGCGCTTTATAATTTCGGTAACGGTGTGCTGAGCGCAGTAGGAGATACAAAGAGGCCTCTTATATACCTGAGTGTCTCGGGAATTATCAATATAGTGCTCAACCTGTTTTTTGTAATAGTATGCAGACTGGGAGTGATAGGAGTAGCCATCGCAAGCATCATAGCACAGTACATCTCAGCGGCTCTCATCATCAGGTTTCTCATGAAGACATACGGCAGCTACGGTTTGCGCATGAAGGATATAGCGATTGACAGGGATGCAGCCGCAGCAGTGCTTCGGATTGGAGTTCCGGCAGCGATACAGTACTCGCTCTTTGCCATAGCAAATATATGCATCCAGACATCCATCAACTCCTTCAGCCATGTGGTCGTGGAGGGCAATTCAGCCGCCACCAATGCGGATTCACTCATCTATGACATGATGGCAGCATTTTACACCGCATGTACCAGCTTCATAGCGCAGAATCTGGGCGCAAGAAAAAAGGAAAGAGTGCTGAGGTCATTTTTCATCACACTTGCATACTCGTTTCTGATGGGACTGGTGCTTGGAGTGGCATTGTTTATATTCCAGAGACCGTTCCTTTTGCTCTTTACGAGTGATGATGCCGTGATACACTATGGACAGATCAGAATTGGTGTGATGGCATTCGTCTACTGTGTATCAGCATTCATGGACAATACCACAGCCGCCGCCAGGGGCATCGGAAAAAGTGTAGCACCTACCATCATAGTGGTTATGGGCTCTGTCGTATTCAGGATTATATGGCTGCTCACAGTGTTTGCGTATTTTAAGACACTGCAGTCATTATATCTCATATATGTCATTTCGTGGACGCTCACCGCAATCGCCGGCAATATTTACTTTGCGTATCACTATAGGAAAATTTAAGTTGGAATTTTTACAGCTTGAGGAAATTTAGAGACCCCTCAGGATTATCAGTGCCCTTCTCAAGCGGTGAGATGAGCTCAGAGATAGTCTGTTCGGTCTCTTCTTTTGTGGACGGAATCAGTGTATTGTCAAGCTTCACGACGAGCACGAGAAGCACAATCTCTGCAAGCGCATCAGGCTGTCGGCACACGATAAGTCCATCAGCTGCTCCCTGCCTTATGATTTCACCGGTCACCGGCTTTAGCTCGGTAATCAGGTAATTGATGTATTTGTTGTGCAAAAATGCATTCTCCTGTACACCATTTCCGGCATCGGAATGGATTTTTAAAAAGGCGGCAGAGGATGCCAAAGGAGACAGAGGAGACACTGTCGGACGGCTGGCTTCACACGGGTGACTTAGGCTATGTGGACGAGGATGGATATATTTATCTGACCGGCAGAAGAAAGAATCTGATTATCACCAAAAACGGTGAGAATGTGTCACCGGAGGAGCTTGAAAACGCTCTGAGCGTAAATCATCTCATAAAGGAAATCATAGTGCGTGAGTCTGAAGGTGTGATTGAAGCTGAGATTTTCCCGGACAGCGAGTATGCTCAAAATACCGGCATCGCCGATATAAGGCCAGCTCTGCAGGAGCTTATTGATGGGTACAATATCAAGGCACCTGCCTACAAGCGTATCTATAGCCTTAAAGTGAGGGAAAGTGAGTTTGAAAAGACGGCTTCACGTAAGATAAAGAGAAGCTGATAGAAATAATAACATAGTTACTATAATACTAAAAAGAGGAAGCCGATGCATGTGGCTTGCATCGGCTATATATGAAAAAGATTAGTATGAGTATTGCGTAATTAATTTGTTTTGTTGCTTTTGTTTTGTATCTTTCGTTTATGATGTTAGTATACAAATCAATTGTGAAAACCGTGTGTTTTGATTTTCACTTTTCTGTAAACAAAATATGAACAAATTGTGTAGGACTAAGGTACCACAAAAAATCCTTAGACAATATCATGATTTTGTGTATAATTATAGTATCGGTATTTGTTATTGCATATAGGAAAAATTTTATGCATAATCAAACAGCGATATTATTTTTTTACAAGGGGAAGAAGATGAAATTATTAAGTTTTGCAATCCCATGTTACAATTCAAAGGATTACATGGAGCATTGTATAGAGTCTATCCTGCCGGGTGGAGATGATGTGGAGATAATTATTGTTGATGACGGTTCAAAGGATGAGACAGCAGCGATAGCTGACAGATATGCAGCCGAATATCCTGACATAGTAAAGGCTGTACACCAGGAGAACGGTGGACATGGAGAGGCTGTAAACACAGGTCTCAAAAATGCCACAGGCAAATATTTCAAGGTCGTTGACAGCGATGACTGGGTGGATTTGGAATCATACAAGAAGATACTGGACAAGCTAAGGGAGTTTGAGCAGGAGAATACACAGATTGATATGCTTCTTGCCAACTATGTCTACGAGAAAGAAGGAGCAAGACGTAAAAAGGTTATGCGTCAGACCGGCTTTCCACGCAATGAGATATTTACATGGAGTGATATAAAGCATATTCACAAGGGACATTACATACTGATGCATTCGGTAATATACAGGACAGAGCTTTTGAGAAGCTTTGGACTTGAGCTGCCAAAGCATACCTTTTATGTGGATAATATCTATGTATATAAGCCGCTTCCGTATGTGCGCACGATGTACTATCTGGATGTGGACTTCTACAGATATTTTATCGGTCGCGATGACCAGTCGGTCAATGAGCAGGTGATGATACGCCGTATTGACCAGCAGATTCGTGTAAATAAGATTATGTTTGACGATGTCAAATTGAATGAGATAACAAATGAGATGTGCAGGAAGTATATGTACAGCTATCTGGAGATTATTACGACTATTTCTACTATTCTGGCAATTATCTCAGGCACCGATGAGAACATGGCTAAGAAGGATGAACTGTGGGCATACATGAAGGAGCACGATGAAGAAACCTACAAGAAGCTGCGCCATGGCGTCATGGGACAGGTAATGAACCTGCCGGGCAAGGGAGGCAGAAAGGTAGCTCTCGGTGCGTATAAGCTGTCACAGAAGCTTGTCGGATTTAATTAGACGGATGTGAAATAAGGAGTATTAAAAAAGACCACAGAGCAAAACAGAGACTCTGTGGTCTTTTAATATTGCAATTAAATTATTCTCCAAGTGTGAGCATAGTATCTATGCAGGCCTTGGCCTTTGTTCTTATATCGTCAGGCAGTATGATTTCTTCTCCGCCTGCTCCCTTAACACAATTGTATACATCCATCAGGGTAGTGAGCTTCATATTGTGGCATACGCAGTCCTTTGAGAGCGGATAGAAGCTCTTTTCAGGGCACTCATACTGTAAGTGCTGCAGTATGCTGTTTTCAGTTCCGATGATAAATTCCCTGTCTGTGCTGTTTTTAGCATAGTCAATGATGCCGGTGGTGCTTCCGATATAGTCTGCAGCCTTTGAAACCTCAGCAAGGCACTCCGGATGTACGAGAAGCTTTGCAGCAGGATGAGCCGCTTTTGCTCTCTCAACATCTGCTATTGACATGCGCAGGTGAGTAGGACAGCCACCATGTACAAATTTGAAGGTCTTTTCCGGAACCTGTTTCTCAACCCATGCGCCCAGATTGCAGTCAGGGATGAAAAGAATCTTGTTATTGTCAATATTTTTAACAATTTTTACAGCGGATGAAGATGTGACGCACACATCGCATATGGTTTTGAGCTCTGATGTGGTGTTTATGTAGGCAACCACTGTATAGTCAGGGTTTTCAGCCTTTAACGATTGTAAGAGCTCTACATCGAGCTGCTCCGCCATAGGACAGCCTGCTGCGCTGTTTGACAAAAATACATGCTTGTCAGGAGATAAAATCTTGCAGGTCTCTGCCATGAAGCGGACACCGCACATGAGCACATTCTTCTGTGGTGCTGTGGCAGCCTGCTTGCTGAGTCCATATGAGTCTCCTGTGAAGTCGGCAACCTCAAGTATCTCGTGACTCTGATAAGCGTGAGCTAATATACAGATATCATTTTCCTTCTTTAATCGGATAATCTCATCCTGTAATTCTCTTGTTGTCATCATAATATGATATACCTCTTGAAATTCCTAGTGTGATTGAAGCACAGTTATATCAATGTAAGCCCCTTTTGGATTTTACATAAAGAACCGGCCAAAATAAATAAGTTACTTGTCATTATACTTAGCTGTAAACCAGCTGTCAACACAAAAGTTTTACAGGTGTCTTGTCAGTTGTAAATTTTAGTGTTATAATACGCCCATTACAGTAAATCGCATCCAGGGGGATGTTGCTAAAGAAGCGGCTACATCGGTGGATGCAGGTAAATAAAAGAGGTAACATACTATGAATACAGATGTACTTATTGTGGGAAGCGGCTGCTCAGGTCTTTATTGTGCGCTTAAGCTCCCAAGAGACATAAGAATTACACTGATAACAAAGTCAGATCTGGAGAGCAATGATTCATTTCTGGCGCAGGGTGGCATGTGCATGCTTAAAGAGCAGTCTGATTTCGACAGCTTTTTTGAGGATACCTTAAAGGCCGGCCACTACGAGAATGACAGGGAGTCGGTTGGGATAATGATAAAATCATCACCTGAGGTGGTGAAGGATCTCGTTTCATACGGAGCAGATTTTGCGAGAAATGATGACGGCTCACTTGCCTATACGAGAGAGGGAGCTCATTCACATAACAGAATTATTTTCCATGAAGATGTGACCGGAAAAGAGATAACAAGCACATTGCTTGCACAGGTTAAGAAGCTTTCAAATGTGACACTCATGGAGTATACGACGATGGTTGACATCATCGAAAGGGATAACAAATGCTACGGCGCCATCATCAGAAAACAGGATGGCACGCTGGAAAAGGTGACAGCGGCATACACTGTCATGGCTTGTGGAGGAGTTGGAGGACTGTACAGATTTTCAACAAATTTCAGACATCTGACAGGTGACTCGCTTGCCATTGCAAAAAAGCATGGCATAGAGCTTAAAAACCCAGACTATGTGCAGATTCACCCAACGACCTTTTACACGAAAAAGCATGAGGAGAGAAGCTTTCTCATTTCAGAGTCCGTAAGAGGCGAGGGTGCTAAGCTTTTGGACAAGAATATGAACAGATTTGTCGATGAGCTCTTACCAAGAGACGTGCTGACCGGCAAAATCCGTGAGCAGATGAAAAAGGACGGCACAGACTTTGTCTGGGAGGATTTGCGTACCATTCCAAGGGATGAGCTTGTATCACATTTTCCAAATATCATTGAACATTGCAAGGAGATGGGATATGATGTCTTTAAGGAGCCTATTCCTGTTGTTCCGGCACAGCACTATTTCATGGGCGGCGTCAAGGTGAATCACCACAGCCGCACATCCATGGAATGTCTCTATGCAGTTGGAGAGAGCGCTTGCAACGGAGTGCACGGAAGAAACCGTCTTGCAAGCAATTCACTGCTTGAGAGCCTGGTATTCGCAAAGCGTGCAGCAGGACAGATGGCGGAGATTGGCTTTGTAAATGATGAGATAGCAGCCAAAAAGGCCGCAGATAGCATCGACCTCGCAGACTACAGCGATGAAAAAGCTGTAGAGAGAGAATACAGGAAGCTAGCCATGGAGGCAATAGAGGGCCGCACCAGCGCACAAGACATGAATGCCGAATCAGGTGTCACATATATTCAGGCATAGAATCTGTGTTTCAGCCTAGATGCGAGTGGACAGCCAAAGGCTGGCCATACGAGCAGAGAGTACACAGTGTGTTCCGAAGAAAAATATGAACTGCCACGGGGTTCCATTAACGCAGTTAATGCGAACAAGTGGCAAATTATAAAGCACTATCCAAAAAAATTCCGTGGCTGACTTCATATTTTTCTGAGGAATATACTGCGTACTACCCCGGCACCACACAGCATAAAAAGTGCGAAACCGTAATATAAAAGAAAACTAAAAAATGCAAAGAATGCAACGAAAGGAATCTAAATATATGTACGATCAGGTAACACTGGGCCTCAATGTAGACCCATTCATATTAAGCGCATTAAAGGAGGACATCACAAGCGAGGACGTATCCACAAACAGCGTGATGCCACATCCACAGGCAGGAGAGGTGGATTTAATCTGCAAACAGGACGGGATCATCTGTGGACTGCAGGTTTTTGAGAGAGTTTTCACACTGCTTGATGCAGATACAAAGGTAGAGTTTTACGTAAAGGATGGCGATAAGGTAGAAAATAAGCAGCTTATCGGCAAGGTTTACGGAGATATCAGAGTACTCTTGTGCGGTGAGAGAACTGCGCTCAATTATTTACAGCGCATGAGTGGAATTGCCACTTATACCAGTCAGGTTGCAGCGCTCTTAGAGGGCACCGGCATCAGGCTTTTGGATACCAGAAAGACAACTCCAAACAATAGAATTTTTGAAAAATACTCGGTCAGAGTCGGTGGTGGAAACAACCACAGATACAATCTCTCGGATGGAGTGCTTCTTAAGGATAACCACATCGGAGCAGCTGGCGGTGTAAAAGAGGCAATCGCCATGGCAAAGGACTATGCTCCGTTTGTCAGAAAGATTGAGGTTGAGGTAGAGAGCTTTGATATGGTGAAGGATGCGGTTGAAGCCGGTGCCGATATTATCATGCTCGACAACATGTCCACAGAGCTTTTAAAGCAGTGCATCGACTACATTGACGGCAGAGCCGAGATCGAGGTTTCGGGAAATGTTACAAAAGAAAATATTGAAAGAATAAAGGGTCTTGGTGTAGACTATGTATCAAGTGGTGCGCTCACACATTCAGCGCCTATTATGGATTTATCACTTAAAAATCTACATGCAATATAGATTTTAGATTGCCGGTCGCACTATGCTGTGGCAGTAATGTTTTACAGAAAGGAACGAAAATGAACGGTGATGAGAGAAGAAAAAAAATAATAAATATTCTATCCTCGTCAAAGTCGCCTGTGGCGGGAGTTGCGCTTGCAAAGGAGCTTGATGTGAGTCGTCAGGTGATTGTGCAGGACATAGCACTGCTTCGAGCAAACGGAGCCGCGATTTTTTCGACAAACAGAGGATATCTGATACAGGCGGATAAGCAGTATTCGAGAGTATTAAAGGTGGTTCACGAGGATGATGAAGTAGAGGAGGAGCTTTCAACAATAGTTGATGCCGGAGGCCATGTGAAGGACGTATTTGTATACCACAAGGTCTACGGAGTGCTCCGCGCCCATATGGACATCAAGTCCAGACGTGATGTCAGAAATTATCTCGAGGAAATCCGTACAGGAAAGTCCAGCCTTCTTAAAAATGTAACTTCAGGTTATCACTATCACACAATATGTGCGGAGAGTGAAGAGGTGCTTGATGCCATACAGGAGGAGCTTAAGCAGAAGGGATTCCTTGCAAAGCTGCAGGACTATGAGCCGGTGGATTTCTGGGGAGACAACGAGGACGAGGCGAAGGCTTAATTAGATATTCACACGATGAATACCAATATCAGATGGAGCTTGATACATGAATTGTGACGATATGATGAGGCTGCCACAGCTTAAGGAGGAACTTAAGCTTAGGGCGGGCGGTGATGGTCTGAAAAATACTGTCAGATGGATTTATTTTGCAGACTGCCTGCAGTGTATACAAAGTGAATACAGGATAGAGGATTTTATCCACGGAGGAGAGCTTGTAATACTTACAAACAGGAGTGTCACGGATGATGCCGGAAAGCTCATGTCACTTGTAAGGCAGATGGTAAACCATGGTATTTCTGCAATAGGTATAAATGAGGGACAGATTCCAAAGATGCTGATTACATATTGTGATGATAAGCATATCCCGCTTTTCGAGCTTGCAGAGAGGTTTCCTCTTATAGATTTGTCGCAGATTATCTGTCAGAAGCTTACTCTTGAAAAAAACAACGCAGTCACCGGAATAGATGCGATACTATCCCATGTCGATGATAAGGCAGTGCTTGATGCATATGTGGATGAACACATAGGAAGGCTGCTGCAGGCGGATGAAATAAAGCATGGCAGCTTGTGCGAAACACTTGAAAGATACCTGAAAAATAATTGCAACGCAAAAAAGACGGCAGAAGAGATGTTTCTTCACAGAAATACACTAAACTACAGGCTTAAAAAAATCAGTGAAATATTGGGCTGTGATTTCACCAGTCTGGATGACTGTATGAAGCTTAAGCTGGCATTTACGATATTAAGATATTGCAATTGAAATGATTTGTGCACCGTGCACAAAAAATCTGGTCTGTGATGTACATTGTACTCCTTTTGCGAAATGATATAATATAGCTAAATAAAGAATAACTTTTATAGACAAGGGCGTCAGATACAATGTATCCGGCGTCTGTTTTCGTATATGGACAATTAAATCGGCAATGACGTAAAAATCCATATACAAAGGGCAGGGAGGAAAATATTATGACAACACAAGAGCTTAGAACAGCACTACCAAAGATTAATACAGCACAGGTACCGGGGCCAAAATCAAAGGAGCTTTTAGACAGAAGAGATGCAGCAATTCCAAAGGCACTCTGTGGAAAGACATATCCAATCTGTATCAAACAGGGCAGCGGAGCAATGTTTGAGGATATGGACGACAACAGGTTCCTTGACTGGGTAGGCGGTGTCGGTGTATTAAATATAGGATACTCGGATCCAGAGGTTATAGAGGCAGTAAAGGCACAGACTGAGAAATATTTCCATACAATTTTCAATGTATATGTTCATGACGGATATGTTTCTCTCGCAGAAAAATTAAACGAAATCATGCCATGCAGGGGTGATGTGAAAAAGACATATTTTGCAAATTCAGGAGCGGAGTGTGATGAGAATGCCATAAAAATAGCAAAGGCATACACTGGCAGAAGTGGTGTTATCTGCTTTACAGGTGCCTTCCACGGCAGAACAAACCTCACCATGGCGCTTACAGCAAAGAAGGTCTATGCACAGGGCATGGGACCTTTCCCGGCAGGCATTTACAGAGCACCTTACCCGTATCTGTACAGAGCACCAAAGGGCTATACTGAAGAGGAAGCCATAAAATACTATATCGATGAGCTTGAGAGAATCTTTGATGATGGCGCTCCGGCAAGTGAAATCGCATGTATGATAGTTGAGCCATTCCAGGGTGAGGGCGGATTTATCCCGGCACCTATAGAGTGGGTAAAAGCAGTAAGAAAAATCTGTGATGAGAACGGCATTATGCTGATAGCGGATGAGGTGCAGTGCGGTAACTGCAGAACCGGTAAATACTATGCGTCAGAGTACTGGGCAGAGGCAGGCGCAGCACCTGATATTATTACAACAGCAAAATCCCTCGGTGCAGGACTTCCAATTTCAGCAATCACAGCAAGGGCAGAGGTTATGGATGCGGCACCGGCAGGCACAATAGGAGGCACCTTCTGCGGAAATCCGGTTTCATGCGCTGCAGCACTTGCAGTAATTGATATCATGAAGCGTGATGATTATGCAGGAAAGGCAAGACATATCGGAGAGGTTGTCACAAAGCGCTATAATGAGTTAAAGGACAAATACGAGGTTGTCGGAGATGTCAGAGGACTCGGAGCTATGATCGGTATCGAGCTTGTAAAGGATAAAGAGTCAAAAGAGCCTGCAACAGAGATCGCATCAAAACTTATCTATAACGCAATGCAGAAAGGACTTCTCCTTGAGAGTTGTGGTACAGCAAACAACGTCATAAGATTTTTAGCTCCGCTTACTATGTCAGACGAGCAGATGGCAAAGGGACTTGAGATATTTGAGGAGTCACTTAAAGAGGCTATTGCAGAGTAATGAAACTGTGAATAATAATTGCCCGGGTGAAATGCCCGGGCTGTTTTTGATTTTTATTTAATTTCCAGATTTTCACCTGTAAGCCCTATGTATGATCCCTCAGGAAGTCCACCTTCAGGATGTCCGATGAGCCATTTGTTTTTAGCTGCAAGAAGGGCATCTTCTCCGCCGGCGTGTGGATGTTCCAGGGCTTCATTTGTGCCTTTTGGAAGTACAACGGCTACCAGAAATCCGTCATCAGATGCATTACATGGTGCGTAGTGCAGTGTTGTGGCATAAAGCTCGACTGCTGTTCCTGAAGGAATCCTGAAAGCTTCCATCAAAGAGGTATCATATGTATTTTCCACAGAGATATCCTGCTGTCGGCCGAGTATCAGTATGGCATCAGTTGCGGCAATATTGACCTCAGAGCATCTGTGATACTCAACAGCATTGAGCTTATGATTGTTGCCTATGCACCAGCCTATCTGTATAGGAAGCTCCCCGTATGTTTTCTGTTGTAATTCTGTAGCGCATTTTAGCTTTTCGAGTGCAGAAACGGATGGCTCATAAACCACATCAGCAGGAATTTCTACTGTCTGCATTGTGCTGACCAGCTCTGTAAGATCTATTGAGTCGATCACCTTTCCATATTTCTTAAAACATTCTTCTGTTATTTCATGTATGATCATTATATGGTCCTCCTGATTTTTAAAATTTAAAAAATTATAATGTATGACAGAGAAAATGTCAGCAGGATAAATTATTGTTTTATACCCTAGTTAATATTTATTTTAGGATTTGTAAAAATATTTTTTATGGGATATAATGACTATTATGCAATTTTATAGCAGAGACTGAACAAAAGAAAATAGGGAGAAAACATGGTATGAAAAAAAGATTGGTTTCCGCAGCGGTTACAGTGGCATTGTTTATCGGACTTATAGCCGGTGTTACTTTTAAAGCGTCAGATAAAAAAGAAATAAAGCATTTTACGGCTTTTTTTTCTGTAGAAGGAGATAATATAGATCCGGATAATGATATAAAGCAGCTCATAGCAGAGCAGATCGGTGCTGAATGTGAGGAAACCTGGCTTGTTGGACAGGATAAGGACGATGCAATAAATTCTCTCATAGCAACCGGGGAATATCCGGATTTTGTATTGGGTGAGACTGCGCTGTATGAGGCAGGTGCACTCATTCCAATAGATGAATACTGGGACGATTATCCGAACATAAAAGAATATCTCAGTGATGAACAATGGGAAAAGTTCAGACAGCCGGATGGACACATATATTGGATTCCACAGTTTGGAGTATCACATGGGGATAATGTGGAGATGCTGCATAATGGTGAAGCCTTCTGGATTCAGACAAGAGTATTAAAATGGGCTGGATATCCAAAGATTACAACGATAGAGCAGTACTTTGACCTGATAGAAAGCTATGTACAGGCAAATCCCACAATGCCGGATGGAACAGAAAATATACCATTTACGATACTTTGTGATGACTGGCGGTATTTTTGCCTTGAAAATGTGCCGCAGTTTCTGGACGGATTTCCAAACGATGGAAGCTGTATGGTAGACACGGAAACCAAAAAAGTGATGGATTACAATGTGACCGACACAGCCAAAAGATATTTCGGAAAGCTTAACGAAGAGTTCCATAAGGGAATAATGGATCCCGGGGCGTTCAATGCCACCTATGATCAATATCTGGATAAGCTGTCAACAGGAGCTGTGCTTGGGATGGTCGACCAGTGGTGGCAGTTTTATTATGTAATAGATCCTGTATTCAAAAAACAGAATCTGGCACAGCTTGGGTGTGATTATGTCCCTCTTCCTGTCACGATTGATGATGGTATTCACAACAGATGGCATACAAACAGGATGGCAGAAATAGATTATTCTTCAGGAGTGTCCATTACCACCTCCTGTAAAGATATCGAAGGTGCGATGAAGTTTGTCAGTGATCTTCTGGAATCTGATATCATAAGAGAAAGGTTCTGGGGAGAGGAGGGCAAGGACTATTCAGTCGATGAAAACGGTTTGTTTTACCTTACCAATGAGCAGGCAGAGAAAAAAAGTGACAGCTCATATCAGGCAGCGCATATGTGTTCGTACTCATACTTTCCAAGAGTGGAGGGAATGCTTGATGATGGTATAAATGCGTTTTCAACGGAGTTTCAGCAGAACGAGTTTTTCAGAAATCAGCCTGTGGATATTCAGGAATGTTTTAAAGCCTATGGAGTGGAAAACTATGTAGATATGCTTGGAAAAAATGAGGCTCCCGGCTCGTGGTATCCGATGTATTCATATTCAGATTCAATTCCCTCGACCTCTGAATGTGGGAAAGTAAAGAATAATATTGTGGCAGTAAAGAAAATATGGCTGCCGCAGGTTATCATGGCGGATGATTTTGATGCTGCCTGGAATCAGTATATGGATGAGTACAATGCCTGTAATCCACAGATATATTTTGATTATTTACAGCAAAAGGTAAATGAAAATTAGCAATATTTGAATACTGTTTGGCAATTTATTAATAGAATAACAAGCCCCTGTTCGTTTACACTTGTATATATCAATAAACGAATGGGGGGATTTATTTTGGATTATTTAAAAAACGGTGCTTTGTATATAGGCACGATACCATCATCAATGGACAATAACAGATGCTCGGTCACACTTGAGGATGATGGAAGCGTTACCTTTTATATCTATGCGCCAAATGCCAATAAAGTAGAAGTAGCCGGAATGGGAGGCTATTTCAGCTCAGAACGCATACAGTTAAAGCCTGATATGCAGGGTGGATTTTCGGCAAACATTAAAGATTTCCACTGGGCAATGCATTATTATTTCTGGTATGTAGATGATGTCTGCATAACAAATCCTCATGCGGCTATATCATATGGCTGTTTTGCTGCAATAAACACATTTGAAGTGCCGGAAGAGGGCGAGGATTTCTATTTTGTCAGGGATGTGCCGCATGGAACGGTAAGTCTGTGCAAATATACCTCACAGGTAAACGGTCACATAAAGGAGAGCTATGTGTATACTCCACCTGGATATGAGAGCGGAGATGGAAGGTATCCTGTATTGTATTTACAGCATGGTGTCGGGGAGAATGAGACCGGATGGGTATGGCAGGGTAAGATGAATTTCATCATGGACAATCTGATAGCAGACAAAAAATGTGTGCCGATGATCATAGTTGCAAGCAGTGGCTACGCATTTAAGGATAACGAATACCCTGTATTTTTTCCGGGGGATTTTGACAGTGAGCTTGTAAATAGCATAATCCCTTATATAGAGGAAAATTTTAAGGTCAAAAAAGGAAGAAACAACCGTGCTGTGGCAGGACTTTCACTTGGTTCAGGACAGGCTACGGATATAGCGGCAAGACACCCGGAGCTTTTTTCAGCAGTTGGAGTATTTTCAGGTGTTGCAATACATCTCATGAAAAAAATCATCGACAGCCCATATCGGTTTGAAGCTGTCTTTATGTCGGCAGGAGATGAAGAAAAAGAGATACTGCTTGGAATCAATGAGATGGTAAAGGAATTTTCACGACAGGGGAAAAACAGTACACCAAAAGTATATGAGGGCTATCATGAATGGCATGTATGGAGAAAGAGCTTTAAGGATTTCGCACAGATGCTTTTTACATGGGATGATGCAGAACTTGATGATATTAATAAAGCTGTCCCGGTCAGATCAAAGAATATTGATTTTATCACACCGGTACAGGCGGATGAGAGCATGGTATTTTTTGATCCGGTGTACAGGCAGATACAGTTCGAAAATGACGAGGATGGAAAACCGGCTGGCAAATATCCGGATGTCATACATGGTATCCGTGTGACAGAGGATAACAGCATTGAAGTAAATCTTTTTGCACCTGATGCAAAAAGCGTGAGCGTAGTTCTTGAAAATGGCACGGAGGAGCTTCTTTACAGATCAAAGAAAAATGATGGTTACTGGGAAAAAACAATAGGCAATCCGGCAGAGGGATTTAACTATGTGACATTTATGGTAAATGGAACACCTGTAGTAAACCCTGCGGCACCTGTCGGGTTCGGATATAACAGGGCTGTAAACTTTGCTGAGGTACCTGAGAGAAACTTTAGCTGGCATGAGCTTAAGAAAACAGATCATGGTCAGATACATATCCATTATTCGTGTGATGGAGACGGACAGGTCAGTATGAATTATGTTTATACACCAGCCGGTTATGGAGAGGATAACTGTGACACCGGCAGAGTATGTGTGCTTGAGTGTGCTGCGGACGAAAGAGATTTTTGCTGGATACATCAGGGAAAGATAGCAAATATCATGGATAATCTGTCAGGTGAAGGCAGGATAAAAGGAATTATGATAATAATGGCAGACAGCACGATATCTGATGATATCATCGGGAACATAACAGCCATATACGGAATTAAGGACAGTGTACAGAAAGAATGGTTCAAAAAAGAAGATAATGAATCCTGGACATCATGCAGACACAGATTTGTAAATTTAATGTGCGGGATACAGTAAAACAGCGACAAAAAGGAGAGAAAAATGGCAGGAGCATATAAGACAGGCAAATACAGAAATATATTCAAAGAGTATGGGTATCCGGAAGAAGAAATTCAAAAAAGAGTAGAGGATACTTTTAACACGATATTCTATGGGAATGATGATGAACGTTTTTATCATGAAGTTGGTGATGATATGGGATATATGGAGGATACCGGCAATCATGATGTGAGAACCGAGGGAATGTCATATGGCATGATGGTATGTGTACAGCTGGATAAAAAAGCAGAGTTTGACAGACTGTGGAAATGGGTGCGCACATATATGTACATAGAAGATGGTCCGGCAAAAAATTATTTTGCGTGGTCATGTCAGACAAACGGAAAGCGAAATGCCGAAGGACCGGCACCTGATGGTGAAGAGTATTTTGCAATGGCATTGTTTTTCGCCTCTAAAAGATGGGGAGATGGCGATGGTATATTCTGCTACAGCAAAGAGGCACAAAATATCTTAAGGGAGTGTGTACACAAGGGTGAGCCGGGACACAGCGGAGAGCCAATGTGGGAGCCTTCCAACAAGCTGATAAAGTTTGTCACAAATATGGATTTCAGTGATCCTTCATACCATCTGCCGCATTTTTATGAACTTTTTGCCCAAAGGGCTTATGAGGAGGACCGAGACTTCTGGAAAGAAGCAGCAGCAGCCAGCAGAGCATATCTGCACAGTGCATGCCATGAAAAGACAGGACTTAGCGCAGAATATGCAGATTATGACGGAAAGCCTCATACGGGGCATAAGGAAATATTTGGAAGACATGACTGGTATTACAGTGATGCATACCGTACCATTGCAAACATAGCAATGGATCATCTGTGGTTTGAAACTGATCCGTGGCAGGTGGAGACGGCAGATAAGCTCCAGAGATTTTACTGTGAGGATCAGAAAAACAATTGGGATGGTGTCTTTCTGATAGATGGTACACCGCTTGAGGAGAAGGCACTTCATCCGGTTGCGATCATTGCTGTCAATGCAGAAGCTTCACTTGCCGCAGAAGGACCATACGCAAAGCTTTGTGTTGAGAAATTCTGGAATACACCGCTTAGAACAGGTGACAGACGATATTACGATAATTTCCTATATATGTTTGCAATGTTAGCACTTTCGGGAAATTACAGGATATATTAGCAGAATTTACATTTTAGGATAAGATGATATAAGCTACGTAAGGCAGGGAGAAGATAATGAATAAGAGGATCGCAGTTTTGTCAACAGCCTGGAATGGTGAGCACATCGGAGGCATATTAAGGGGAATATGGAACAGAGCAAAACAGACCGGGGATGATATATTTATCTTTAATACATATGGTGGATTTCAGACTGAAAAAGAATTTAATAAGTGTGAATATCACATATTTGACCTGGCGATGAAGGCAGATATAGATGGGATCATAATATTATCAAACAGTATTTATTCAACTAAAAAGCTAAGAGAGACGGTCCAGAGATTTATTGACAGCGGACTTGCATGCATAAGTGTGGAACAGGATCTTGAAGGCATACCTTTTATCGGGACAGACAATTATGCGGCTATGTGCAGCATGGTGGAGCATTTAATAAACGTGCATGGATGTAAGAGGATGCAGTTTGTGGGAGGACCGGGAGATCATATAGAAGCCTTTGAGCGTAAAAGAGCTTTTTTGGATACTGTTACAAAGCATGGCATTGATATATCAGAGTGCTATATGGGAGACTATAATTTCACGCATGAGGGTGGTGAGCTGGCTTTCGAAGAGTACAAAAAGCTGGGAAAAGGTATTCCTGATGCCGTAGTGTGTGCCAATGACGAGATGGCACTGGGATATGTGAATACGGCTGAAAAATACGGATATACCATACCAAATGATATACTTGTTACAGGCTTTGACAATCTTCTCCGTGCGGAAAGCTACAATCCGGGCATAACAAGTGTGGAAAGATGTAAGGATGAGCTTGGACGCAGATGCTTAGACGAGGTGCTTGGAATGATAGAGGGACATGAGTATGCTCTTAAAGAATATGTTCCTTATGCGATCAACTTAAATGAAAGCTGTGGCTGCGGCATAGTAAAGAACAGGTATGTAAAGCTCAAAAAGAGATACTCAGAGATGCTTTACTCAAATGAAAAAATAAGACTTCAGATAAACTATATGCAGAAAAATCTTATGACCTGTAAGAGCATCGAAGAATTCAAGGAAGTATTGTCCGGTGAACTGAAACGTTTTGATATAGGTAATTTTGCATTGCTGCTGGATGAGAAAGCATATAAGGGTGAGTATTTTGGCGATAAATATCCAAAGCATATGAAGATAATATTAAACAGCCGTGATCCACATATGGAGGAACGATATGTAGATACAGAAAAGCTTCTTCCAAATAATTTTCTTGACACAGATCAGAATTCACACACTGTGATATTTATGCCGCTGCATCAGAACGGAAGAAATTTTGGATACTGCGTCATGGAAGACCATATCCGCTATATAGAGGATGGAAATCTGTATTACTGGCTTAGTGTGATAAATGTTGCCCTTGAAAATATCAGGCAGAATATCTGTATCAGGCAGCTCAATAAAAAACTCGAGCACCTGTATCTATTTGATTCCATGACAGGCATATATAACAGATTTGCGCTGCAGAATTTCGGAATACCGTTGCTTAAGCAAAACAATAAAACCGGTAGGCGTACATTATTCCTATTTGCCGATATGGATGGACTTAAAAAGATAAATGACACATATGGTCACGAAAACGGTGATACCGCAATAAAAGCACTTGCCGGCATAATGAAAGGCATTACACCTGATGGAAGCTTTTTTGCAATCAGATATGGTGGCGATGAATTTCTTATGATGGGAACCTGCCCGGATGAAAAAATGGCAGAAAGCATAAAGGATATGATACAAAATGCTATTGATGAGTATAACAGGTCAAATGTGATGCCGGTTCCGCTTGCAGTGAGCATAGGATATATACTTACTCCGGTAAATGATAGAAAGTCTGACATTGATGATTATATCAGACAGGCAGACAGCATGATGTATCAGATCAAGCAGAGAAGAAAAAAGGAGCAGAAAGAGAGGGGGGGAACGTGAAAAAACAAGCATTTAATCCATATATACCGTCATGGGAGTATATACCGGACGGAGAACCATTAGGCAGCATACCCGTAGAATTTACAAATGTGTGGGAAGACTATACAGCCGAAGTAAAGATACCGGATGGAACACAGGCTGTATATTTTAAATACAAGGGATCTGGTACCGCAGACTTATTATCGTTTGAACTGATTTAGGACAGATATAATTTGACTTGTTATATTCTATAATTTGTCCCATATTTTAAAACCTCTCTTATGGTAGAGTATTTTTGGAATTACAAATACACATGTAAGGAGGACATGGGGTTGAAAAGGAAAAAACTATTGAAACAGGGAGCATGTATTGCGGTATGCAGTACTATGCTTGCCACAGGTGTCACACAGCTTATACCTGCGTATCAGGCGCAGTCGTTAGTATTCGCTGATGAAGTTCAGCAGAATATAAAGGAAACGACATACACAGCTGATAAATTGACAGTAGACTGGGGAAATGCCGGCTATGAGCTGACAGATGGTGTGTTGAAACTGACATTTAACAATCAGTACGATCAGGTTAAATTGAGACTGCCGGAGACTGTTGATATGTCAACTGTAAAATCTGTGACCTTTAAGGTGAAGGATCAGAAAGGATCAGTTTCGCTAAAGGTCTACAAGGGTGGACAGACAGAGGCTGATGACGTAAATACGAAGTATGGACTTACAGGCGCAGATGAATACTCGATAAGTCCGACAGGTGAAGGTGATATGGAAGTAGTTGGTCTTATGACTACTGATAATACCGGTTCGGGATCAGCTATCAGCCTCGTAAGTGTGACGGTGGTAACTGATACAACACCAAAGACACCACCTGAGATAGAGCAGAATATTGAGGACTGGAAAAAATCTGTCACAAGCAATGATGCTCTTGGAAAAGATGCAATCGCAGGAACAGGTATCATGTTAGATGAGATTAAGGACAATACGCTCATGGACCTTGTGGAGAAGCATTTTAATGCAGTTACATTTGGAAATGAATTAAAACCGGATGCACTTTTTAATTATCAGCTTGAGAAGTCGGTTGATACAAAAACAGTTCAGTTTGATGGGAAGGATCTTTTGGTACCGGTGGTAAATAAAGCAGGAGAAAGCCTTGATTTCTCAAGAGCTGATGCGATGGTGGATAAGATTTTGGAGTGGAATAAGGCAAATCCGGGCAAGGAAATACGTATAAGAGGTCATGTGCTCGTATGGCATTCACAGACTCCGGAATGGTTCTTCCATGAGAACTATGATATCAGTCAGCCATATGTAGATAAAGATACTATGAACCGCAGACTTGAGTGGTATATCTCAAGTGTATTCGACCACTACTTCGGAGAGGCAGCAGAAGGAAAGTACGATGGACTTTTCTATGGCTGGGATGTAGTAAATGAGGCCGTTATCGGCAATACATATCGTACTGATAAGGTAAACCCGGCAGAAAGCCTTGATGAGATACGTCATGGGAATAATTCGAGCTGGTGGCATGTATACCAGAGCAATGAGTTCATAATCAATGCATTTAAGTATGCGAATAGATATGCGCCTAAGGATGTAGAACTTTACTACAATGATTTCGGAGAGACAGACAATATCAAGTCAGAAGGAATCATAAAGCTCATAAATGACGTAAACTCAGCAGAGGGAACACGACTTGATGCATTTGGTATGCAGGCACATTACAGCGTGGACAGCTTTTCAGCAGCACAGTTTAAGACAGTAGCAAAAAAATATGCCAAAGCAGCAGGAAAGGTTCAGCTTACAGAGCTGGATTTCCAGGCAAGCGCAGCTTACAAATCAGGAGCAGCATCAAAAGAGAGCGAGTATACAAAGATGGCATACTGTCACAAACAGCTTTTTGATGCTGCAAAGGACTTAAAGAAAAACGGTACAAATGTAGCAGGAATCACTGTGTGGGGAGTTATTGAGCCACACTCATGGCTTCATTCACAGTCAAATGTTGGTGGCGGAGCTGACGGATCAAAGCAGTGCCCACTGCTTTTTGATGGAAACTACAAGGCAAAGCCTGCATACTGGGCTTATGTAGATGCCACAAAGCTTGAGCCGTTAATACAGAATATCGTTGTAGCTGAGCAGAAAGGTGATACAATGTCCGGAACAGAATACAGTTTTTCGGATGATGATACACAGGCAGCTTTTATTCCAACATGGGATAAGGATGGATTAAATGTACTTGTAAGCGTAAAGGATGCCACAATAAATGATGCGGATCAAGTTACAGTATATGTGGATGAGACAAACTCAGCAGGAGATGTGACACCGGTAAAGAAGACAGTTAAGCGTTCTGAGGCACAGGCTGTTGATGGTGGATACCGTGCGACCATCAAAGTACCTATGACAGATTTAAAAGTTGCAAAGACTATCGGCATGGATGTAAAAGTTATGAATAACGATAAAGCTGTAAGCTTCAATGACCTTAAAGAAATGCAGGAAACAAGCAGCAAATATTATGCAAAGGCTACTCTCAAGCCGGGCGTTGAAAAAGCAACAAAAGCAACGGTAAAGATCGACGGAGAAGCCGACAGCGAATGGGATAAGGCTGTGGCTATTCCTCTTACAATAAACCTTGGAGCTAAGGTAACAGCAGATGCCAAGGTGTTGTGGGATGACGAAAACCTTTATGTATATGCAACAGTTAAAGATCCGGTGCTTAATAAAGACAGCGGAGATGCATATCAGCAGGATTCACTCGAGGTATTTATCGATGAGAATAATGCCAAGACAGAGTCATATGATGACGATGATAAGCAGTACAGGATCAATTATATGAATGAGCATTCTTTCAATGGGAAGAAATGTCTAGAAGAGAATGTACAATCTGTCGCAAAAGTGACTGGGGATGGATATGTGATTGAGGCAGCCTTCAAGTGGACAGACATAAAGCCAAAAGAGGGTGACAGGATTGGTCTTGAGTTACAGATAAATGATGCTGATGATTCAGGAGCAAGAATCGGAACCTTAAGCTGGAATGATGAAACAGGCATGGGATGGTCTAAACCATCGGTATACGGAACAATAGAGCTTGCAGCAGAGCCAAAGGATGAAGTGCCTGATGACAATAATAAACCGGGTACAGATGAGCCATCAACAGGTAATACAGAAAAACCTGGTACAAATAATCCATCAACAGGTAATACAGAAAAACCTGGTACAGGCAAGCCGGATATTAATAAACCGTCAGCGGATAAACCGGCAACAGGCAGCACAAATAAGCCTTTAGCAAACAAGCCGGCGGCAAAAAAAGCTGCAAAGACATCAGATCAATCAGCAACGGCAGCGTTTATCGTGTTGTTTCTTGCAGGAGTTTCGATGGCAGGGGCTTCAAGATTAAGAAGAAGCAGAAAGCAGTCATAAACTATAAAAGACAGGACAAATATCTATAATTTCTCCCGGTGCAAAGCACCGGGAGTTTTTGTATCATATAGTCATTATAGCTGATAAAATCGACACAACAAGGAGGCAGAAAGATGGCAGGACCAAAAGCACCAAAGGATCCCGAAAGAAAAAGACCGTATTTCTACATCATGAAGGATAAGGATATATACGGCTCAGTACAGGAAGATGGAAGCATTATACATTTTATATATGAAAGCGACGGAAGACTGATAAACAGTGCACAGATAGCCGGAAATATAGAAAATAAAGAGGAACTGGGGCTGTTAGAGACGGTGGAAGGTTTTGGCAGGCTTGTACACAGCATAGGTGTATCTGTGGAAACAGATAATCAAAACGAACAGATTGAATTTGTGTTTCAGATGTACGGAAAGCAGGACCTGTACGGAGGCGGTACTAATCTTAAGGTAAAGCTGACAGGCGATGGAATGGAGAGAAAGATATATCTGTCAGATTATAAGTGGACACCGGATGATGATATACCGGGACAGATAAAGTTCATATTTAATACACCGGATATCATGGGAAAAGCGAGTGTCAGACTGTATCTGAATGACGGCTATGAGGCTCCGGCAGATATTGAGGAAACAGAGGTGGATATGAACTCTGATGAATACTGCAGCATGATAAGCCATTCGCTTATGAATATGGGAAATGCATACCGCATAAGAAAAGCCATCGAAAAGACAAAAGCCGGAAAAGAGGTAACACTTGCATATATCGGTGGATCTATCACACAGGGAGCAGGTGCGACACCTATAAATACAGAGTGCTACGCATACAAATCCTATCAGCTTTTCCAGAGGCGTTTTTCTGCAAAGAATAATGTGAAATTCATAAAAGCCGGTGTGGGTGGCACACCATCGGAGCTGGGAATGATCAGATTTGACAGGGATGTACTAAGAGACGGACAGCAGCCTGATATAGTAGTTATTGAATTTGCTGTAAATGATGAGGGGGATGAGACAAAGGGTGACTGCTATGAAAGCCTTGTACGTAAAGTACTTAATCTGCCATGGAAACCGGCAGTTATATTGCTTTTTTCCGTATTTGCTAATGACTGGAACCTTCAAGACCGCCTAAGCCCGGTTGGAAAGCTCTATGATCTGCCTATGGTAAGCGTGCTGGATGCGGTTTCCCCTCAGTTCGCATTAAAAAATGACGAGGGAAGGGTAATAAGCAAAAATCAGTTTTTCTATGATATGTTTCATCCGAGCAATGCAGGCCATTCCGTCATGGCAGACTGCATAGAGTATCTTTTTGAAAGAATAGATCAGGCAGGGCATGCAAGTTTGGATGCATTTGAAAAGGGACTGACAGAGGAAAAAATATTGCAGGAAAACCTAAATCTTGCACCGGTAATAGGAAACAGCTTTGAAAATATAAGACTGCTCGACAAAAAGGATATATATGCAAAGGCATATATTGACGAGGGCGGCTTCGATTCGACAGATACACAGCTGCAAAGCGTTGAGATGGATGATCAGCTTTCGCTGACTCCGGAATTCCCGTATAACTGGATGTATGATGGCACAAAAAATACATTAAACAGGGAAAAAGCGTATTTCGAGCTTGAGATGGAGTGCAGGGCACTTCTCCTTGTATTTAAGGATTCGGGAGAGGTAAACGTGGGAAAGGCGAAGGTATATGTGGACGGAGAGTATCATTTTACGGCTGATCCACATATCAATAACTGGCAGCACTGCAATGCGGTAATAATATTTAACAATAAGACCAGTGAAAATCATGTTGTAAGAATTGAAATTGCAGAGGAAGACAGAGACAAGCAGTTTACGATATTGGGCTTTGGATATGTATTATAGGAAATGAGAGGTAAGAGACATGGTAACAGCAAAAAATCCAATACTTTCAGGTTTTTATCCTGATCCATCAATATGCAGAGTCGGGGAAGACTATTATCTGGTGACATCAAGCTTTGTGTATGCACCGGGTGTTCCCATATTTCATAGCCGGGATCTGGCTCATTGGGAGCAGATTGGCAATATACTTGACAGACCATCGCAGCTATGCGTGGAGAATGAAGAAATATCGAGAGGTATTTTTGCACCGACCATAAGATATCATGAAGGAACTTTTTATATGATAACGACCAATGTATCGCATGGCGGCAATTTTATAGTGACAGCGCAGGATCCGGCAGGACCGTGGTCTGATCCGTATTATTTGGGAGAAGAAGCAGTCGGAATAGACCCAAGCCTTTTCTTTGATGATGACGGCAGATGTTATTATTGTGGCACACGCCCAAACCCTGAAGGAGTACGCTACAATGGAGACTGGGAGATATGGATACAGGAGCTTGATCTTGGAACCATGAAGCTTAAGGGCAGGAGCATGGCCATATGGAAAGGTGCTGTAAAGGGCTGCATATGGCCGGAAGGACCACATATCTACAAGATAAACGGATATTATTATCTGATGCATGCAGAGGGCGGCACTGGACCGGAGCACAGTATAACGATAGCAAGAAGCAAGGAGCTTTTTAAATGGTTTGAAGGATGTCCGAGAAATCCGATATTTACACACAGAAATCTGGGGATGGATTATCCGGTCATCTATGCAGGACATGGTGATCTGGTGGATGATATAAACGGAAACTGGTATGTGGTCATGCTTGCGTCAAGACCATGCAAAAAGCACAGCAGCATGGGCAGGGAGACCTTTATTGCAAAAACAATATGGGAAAACGAATGGCCGGTAATAGCACCCGGGATAGGACATCTTGAGGATACGGTAGATATACCGCTTGAAGAGTGCAGATTTATAGATGAGATATCAGAAAATGATTTTATAACTTTCTGCGAAGCCAAGCTTGATAAGAGGCTGGTTGGAATAGGAAAACGCAACGAGTCTTTTTACTCCCTTAAGGAAAATCCGGGAGTACTGAGACTGTACACGAACAAAGAGCAGATCACTGATCTTGGCACAAGCGCATTTCTTGGACTAAGACAGAAGGGCTATGAGTTTTCGGTAAAGACAGCAGTGCGTTTTATCCCACAGTCGGATAATGAGACGGCAGGACTTGTACTTTTCCAGAACAATGAGAATCATCTTCGCGCTGAGATAACAATGGAAGCCGGAAGGCTGGTATTTGTGGTGACTACACATATTAAGGGAACTGACAAAAAGATAGCAGTGGCAGATATTATGGAGTACAGCAATACAGAAAAAAATCCACTGTGGAATATATGTATGATCTGTAAGGAACAGGAAGCATCTATATGGATAGGTACGGCCGAAAAGAGCGTAAAAGTCGCAGAAAAAATAAGTCTGCTGCCTTATACCACAGAAGAAGCAGGTGGCTTTGTGGGCTGTACGGTCGGTATGTATGCATCCTCAAATGGCAGCAATAGTGATAACTATGCAGATTTTTCATACATAATGCTCACCCAGTAAACATTTTGCGGAATTCAGTCGGGGTGCAGCCCTTTTCAGCTTTGAACAGCCTTATGAAAGTGGATGGATTTGCAAAGCCTGACTGCATTGCAGCCTCGGTGACTGATATATTGGGATCAGCCAGAAGGGTCAGGGCAAGCTCTATTCTTTTCTGATTTAAGTATTTGTAAAAGGTATTATTGGTAAACTGCTTAAATAGCCGGGTAAAGTGATATTTACTGAATCCGGCTATTTTTGCGATTTCATCAAGTGTTATGTCCTCAGTGCAATGTGCATCGATATACTCACAGATAGACAGAAAACGCTCCAGATATTCCTGCTGCTTGTGTCTGCCGACATTAAAATGACAACTGCTGGCAGTATGATGTCTTCCAATAAGGACAAGTACTTCAAGCATTTTGGAGTAGATCACGGCTTCTGATAGAAATGAGTCGGTCTGGTATTCATCTGCTATATCAAGCAGCAGTTTACGGATATTGCTGTGGATATCACCGGAAGTTTCCGGGGTTAGCGTTATAGCAGGTGCTATAAGGGTAAGTATGGAATTTAATTCCTTTATTTTTGAGACAGCAGACCACTCAATCTGCAGGATAAGCCTTTTTCCGGTGTCAGGTGCGATAAGCCTGTGTTTTACACCGGAAGCTATAAAGATAATATCACTCTCATTAAGATGTACCAAATCATCCCCAATCTGCGTTGTATAGCCGCCTTCAAGCGGCATGATGATCTCCATGGGAGTATGCCAGTGAATGGGATAATCTTCTGCTTCCGCATTTATAAAAAGTTTTACATTGCTGTTTTCTTTATATTTTACTGTCTCATGTATTCCATTCAGATTTTCGATCATATATACTTGTCTCCATACGGCTGATATTTATGCGCATTTGCGTGAATATAGTTATTATATCACAAATAGCAATTTTTGAATATTGTGGGGCAACAATTAGAAAGAAAATTAATGTGTCTTGGATTTGATGCAATTATAGAAGGTGAAGAGGGTGATGCCGGAAATGAATATGCAAGCGGACAGAGCGCATTGAGATCACAAGATGTGGAGAGAAAACAGGGGTAGATTATTAATAATAAATATGTTATTCTATAATTAATGACAAGTTAAAAAGACTTTAGGAGCGGACATATGTCGGCTCCTTTAAATGATTTTAGAGGAATTGTTTATGAGAGGACCAATATGGGATGCCATTGAGAGAAAGCTTGATGATTATTCACTCAGAAAAAAATTCTACATATTTTATGTACTTTGTGTCATGCTGCCGCTCATAGTGACTGATGCAGTGGTGCTTTCCATCGTAGAAAATGCTGAAAAAGAAAGCAGCAGACATGAAATGTCGAGCATAGCAAGTGCTGTGGGATATAATCTGAGCAGCATGGTCAATAACGCAGGAGAGGCAGCTAAGAGTATCTACACCAGCAAGCGCATAGACGATTTTATATCAAAGGAATACACAAGCTCTGCTGAGTATGTATCAGAGTATCAGAGCTTCTTTCAGGATACACTTTTTGAAAACACACTTGGAATGAGCAATATAGTATTTTTCCTGTATGCTGACAATCCTACAATAGTAAATGGCGGAAAAGTAAATGATATGTCTGCTGTAAGAAATACGGATTCTTACAGACTTCTGGAGCAGAAGGAAAGCGGAGGACTCTTTTTTGTATATGAAAAAGGTGTAGCCGGATTGTCAGATGAAAGATGTATGATTTATATGCAAAAGCTGGATTTTTACTCATCTGATATCGAAAAGGTACTCAAGATAGAGTTTAATTATGGCAGCATGATGCGTACTTTTAAGAATATGAATTATGATAATGAAGTGCTTATCTGCCATGGAGATGACATAGTGCTGTCAAATGGGGCCTACAGTGGAGTCAACAAACCATTTAAGACATTGGAGGAGATTGGGAAAATAAGCGACTCCGTATACAGGCAGAAGATCTCTTTGTATGGCTGTGATCTTGATATATATGTGTTTAAGACACGCAGTAATATATGGAGTATGCTTATGCACAATGCACCGATTATTGTTTTTCTGATGCTTATAAATGTATTCTTTCCACTTTGTCTGTTCAGTATCTTTAACCATTCCTTTACGAGCAGGATATTACAGCTTTCAAAGGTATTTAAGTCAGTTGACAGCGAAAAGCTTGTATCTATGACTGTCAGGGAGAGCAAAGATGAGATCGGCAGCATGATAAAAAATTACAACAGGATGGTAAGCCGCACAAATGACTTGATCCAGACTGTATATAAGAATAAGATAAAAGAGCAGGAGATGATTGTAAGTCAGAAAAATGCAGAGCTTCTTGCACTGCACAGCCAGATAAATCCGCACTTTCTGTTTAATGCGCTTGAGAGCATACGAATGCACAGTCTGCTGAAAAGGGAAAATGAGACGGCTGATATGGTCGAAAAACTTGCAATCATGCAAAGACAGTATGTGGAGTGGGGAAATGATGCTGTAACCGTTGCAAAGGAATGTGAATTTGTAAAAGCCTATCTGGCATTGCAGAAATACCGGTTTGGCCAGCGGCTGAACTATAACATAGATATAGAAGCAGACTGCATGGAATGTCAGGTGCCAAAACTTACGCTTGTAACCTTTGTTGAAAATGCCTGTGTGCATGGCATAGAAAGTAAAGCTGCTCCGGGCTGGATATTTGTGCGTATATTCAAAAAAGCCGGGTTCATGCATATAGAGGTTGAGGATACAGGCAGCGGAATTGATCCGGATGCTCTTGAAAAAATGAAAAGTAACATGAAAAATGCAGATATCGATATGTTAAAGACCGGTGGCAGAGTGGGCGTGATAAATGCCTGTCTGCGTATCAAAATAGTAACGGAATCTAAAGCAGTATTTGATGTGGACAGTGAGGAAGGCTGCGGTACGACTGTTATGATAAAAATACCGGAAACATATTTATAGGGAGATTTAAAATGCTTAAAGTATTATTGGTGGATGATGAGCCTTTTATAATACAGGGGCTTAAGGTACTCATTGATTGGGAAAATGAAGAATTTGAGATAGCAGGAACGGCCTCAAATGGAAAGGAAGCCCTGCAGTTTCTGGAAAATGAGAATGTGGATCTGGTCATAGCCGATATAAGGATGCCGGAGATGACAGGACTTGAGCTGCTTGAGACTTTGAGAAAAGATAAAAAATCAGATGTGTATTTTGTGATATTAAGCGGTTATGCAGATTTTAGCTATGCGCAGCAGGCCATGCAGAATGACTGTACGGATTACATACTAAAGCCGGTGGATAAGGAGATGCTGCTTAAGGTACTAAACAAGGTTCTTGTGCTCAAAAACGAGAAAAACCAGATCAACGAGGATAACAAAAAGATGAAACAGGCATACCTTGCAAGACACCTGATATCTCTGATACAGGGCAAATATGATGAAGTAAACCTGAACTATGTAAAAGACAATATGAGGTGTGAGGGTGGAGCAAGGTATGTTGAGATACAGATGGAGCAGCTTCCGGCAGGTGATGAGATACTCGATAGTGATATGAGAAGCTTACAGCGCAAGATGTACGAAAGCTGTGTTGCTTTTCTGGGGGCTGATTCGGCACATTGTGTATTTGATGTATCGGTAAATGAAAAAGTGTATGACATAGGCTTTATATTCTCAGATTATATGGCAGAGGAAGCCGCAAAAAACGAGAGAAAATATCTGGAGGATCTGAGAAGGTATATATGTGATAATACACAAAAGAATATAGTTATGCTGGTAGGAAGAAAAGTATCAGATATATCAAAGATAGCCAGATCATACGGCAATGCATGTATGCTCAGGTCGTTTCAGGGCTTTCGCATAGTAAAGAATATATATTACTATGAGGATGAAGTAAAGATATCGGCAGATGGAATAGTGCTTTGTAAAGATAGTCTGGATAAGCTGCTTAGGACAGTGGAACAGAATAACCATGTTGAGATAAGAAATGCAGTTGCCAAATTTTATGATGAGATGTCCAGCAAGGGTATGAATGGGGAAAGCATGAACTTAAATATTAATTATCTGTTGTTTCAGTTCATACACCTGGCAAGTGAGCAGGATGATAATGTAAATCAGCAGGAGATTTTGCGACTCATAAGTGAGAGCAGCTTTAAGACCGGTATTGAGAGGGGAAGCCGTGCACATATGACCAGATTTTGCTGTGAGTATGGTGATTATCTGTCGCAGCTTAGAAAAAATGTGTCAAGAGGTGTGATCGGCATGGTAGAAAAGGAAGTAAGAGACAATTATGCCACGAACATCACTCTTAAGAGCCTGAGTGAGAAGTATTATGTAAACAGTGCATACTTAGGGCAGCTTTTCAGGAAAAAATACGGACAGTCCTTTAAGGATTATCTGAACAATTACAGGATGGAACGGGCGGCAGAGCTTCTGCTTAGGACTGATAAGAAGATAATACAGATAGCAGAGGAAGTCGGATATCATGATATGGATTATTTTGTGAACAGGTTTATACAGGTAAAAGGCTGCACACCGGCGCGTTTCAGACGCCAGATGCAAAGTGGAGAATAATATATATTACTGCAAAACAGGGTAAATTATAGTTTTTTTCTAGAAACTATAGTTTACCCTGTTTTTGACTATAGTTACTCCGATTGTTTGAAAACTTAAAAAGTATAAAATTAAGTTATCAAAAGGGAGGACATTACAATATGAGAAGAAAAAAAATTGTAAGCATGCTGCTTGTGGCTACCATGGCAGCAACACTTTTTGCCGGATGTGGCAATGATAGTGGCAAAAAAGGTGGCACTGAAACTGGAGGCGTGAAAGAGTTTGATGCATTCTTTGCTGTACCGGGATCTGAAATCAATGATGATAATGAAATCCAGAAGATCATCGAGGAAAAGACAGGTGTAAGGGTAAAGGAAACCTGGCTTACCGGACAGACAGCAGATGAGGCAGTCGGAACAATGATCGCAGGTGGCGAGTATCCTGATTTCATTGAAGGTGCAAGTGGACAGATGCAGTTATATGAAGCAGGCGCACTTGTTCCATTGGATGACTACATCGAGAAATATCCAAACATCAAAAATCTTTTCACAGAACTTGAGTGGGAAAAACTTCGTCAGGATGACGGACATATCTATTGGATACCACAGTTTAGCTGCATAAAGGGAGAAGAGAAAGCCTGCGCACACAATGACGAGGCATTCTGGATCCAGGCAAGAGTACTTAAATGGGCTAACTATCCGGAGATCAAGACACTGGATCAGTATTTTGACCTCATCGAGAAATATAATGAAGCAAATCCAACAATGGCTGATGGAACAAAAAATATTCCATATACAATCCTTTGTGATGACTGGAGATATTTCTGCCTTGAGAATGCACCACAGTTCCTTGACGGATATCCAAACGATGGATCATGTATGGTAGATCCTGATACAAAGAAAGTACTTGACTATAATACATCTGATACAGCAGTTAAATATTTCAAGAAGCTCAATGAAGAGTATAAGAAGGGAATTGTAGATCCTGAGTCATTCACACAGACATATGATCAATATATCTCTAAGCTTTCTACAGGACGTGTACTTGGAATGGTTGACCAGTGGTGGGATTTTGCATACACAGCAGGTGATGCAATTAAACAGGCAGGTCTTGATGAGCAGGGATGCGATTACATTCCGGTACCTGTAACAATTGACGGCCGTCCAAATCAGTGGCACAATGCAGGCGGCGCTTTCAACGAGTCAACAGGTCTTGCTGTTACAACATCCTGTGATGATGTAGATGCGGCCATGAAGTTTGTAAATGATCTTCTTGATCAGGATATCCACAATCTCAGATTCTGGGGTGTCAAGGGTACTGACTATGAAGTAGATGAGAATGGTGAGTTTTACAAAACAGCAGATGAGAGAAAGAAGGCTTCTGATACAGCATACAAGGCCTCTCATATATGCTCATACTCATACTTCCCACAGTACAATGGAACAAGTGATGATGGAATCAATGCCAACAAACCTGATGGACAGGCAAGAGAGTTCTATGATGGTCTTAACAGTGATGTGCAAGAGACTTTCGATGCTTATGGTGTTAAGACATACGTTGAAATGCTTGGAACAAACGATGCACCTGGAGATTGGTATCCAATGTGGTCATTCTCTAACAAATTTACCACAAGCACTCCTGGTGGAGTAGCTTGGACAAAGATTGGCGAACTTAAGCATCAACAGCTTCCAAAGGTTGTTATGGCAGAAGACTTTGACAGTGCATGGAATACATACATGGATAAATACAATGCATGTAATCCACAGGATTTCCTGGGTGAATTACAGACCGAGCTTGATAGAAGATTAGAGCAGGCTGCTAAGTTTAAATAAAGCATAAATGAAATTTAAGGCAGGCAGATATAATAGCGTTTTATCTGCCTGCTACCTTTAAGGAGTGGTGTCATGTCATTAACGAGAAAAAACAAAAAAGAGAAGGTCAGAGAACCTAGAACAAAAATTACATGGAAAGAAGTCAAACGTCAGAAAGTGCTGCTGCTCTGGGCAGCAATAATGGTGGCATATGGAGTTGTATTCTATTATCTACCGCTCGCTGGCTGGGCAATGGCATTTCAGGATTACAAACCAAGACTTGGTATATTCCATTCTGCATTTGTTGGATTGGACAAATTCAAGATGCTGTTCTCGGATATGACATTTATCCGTGTTATAAGAAATACACTTGCAATGGGTGTTATCAATCTGGTTGTAACTTTTGTCACAGCCATAGCATTTGCAATCTTACTGAATGAGATTGCATCAAAGGGTGGAAAGAAAGTAGTACAGACTATATCATATCTTCCACATTTCCTTTCATGGATCATTGTAACAGGTATTTTACACGATATGCTTTCAGGAACAGGTATTGTAAATGAGTTCCTTGTAAATATGCATTTTATAGACCGACCGATAGACTTTTTCGCACATCCGGGATATTTCTGGCCGATAGTGGCATTTGCCAATGTATGGAAAGAAACAGGATGGAATGCAATCATATATCTTGCAGCCATTACATCAATAGATCCTTCACTTTACGAAGCAGCATCTATTGATGGAGCGGGACGCTGGGCAAAGATCAAGTATGTAACACTGCCGGGAATCAAACCAACTATCATAATCCTTCTTCTTATGAATGTAGGTAATGTTTTAAATGCAGGATTTGAGATACAGTATCTCTTAGGAAACGGCCTGGTACAGGATGTATCACAGACTATTGATATTTATGTACTTAAATGGGGCATAAGCCAGGGAGATTATGCAATAGGTACCGCAGCAGGTATATTCAAGAGTGCGGTAAGTATAATTCTTATATTTATTGCAAATAAGATTGCCAAACATAATGGTGAAGAGCAGTTGTTTTAAGGAGGTCTTGTACGATGGCAGATATAACAGCAGGCTCTGTAAAGAGCAAAAAGAAAAAGAAGATAAGTATATTTCCAATTGTAAATGGCATCATTATGGTACTGTTTGTGATTATAACGCTTTATCCGGTACTTAATACACTTGCGATATCGCTTAATGATGGTACAGATGCATTAAGAGGTGGAATTTACCTCTTACCAAGAAAGGTTACCTGGAAGAATTATACAACGGTTTTGCAAAAAAATAATCTTATAACAGGAGCATATATTACTGTTGCCAGAACAATAATTGGAACAGTCTTAGCACTGGTGGCAAATGCAATCCTTGCTTTTATAGTCAGCAGAAAAAGATTTTTGTTCAAAAGAGGTTTATCCCTATTTTGGGTTATCACAATGTATGTCAATGGTGGATTAATCCCTACCTTCCTCCTGTACAAGGGACTTGGGCTTACCAATAGTTTTTGGGTTTATGTAGTCCCTGGAATGGTCAGTGCGTTTAACATGCTCGTTATCAGGACCTATATGAATGGAATTCCTGACAGCTTAGAGGAATCAGCGCAGCTTGACGGTGCAGGATATACCACCATTTTTCTGAAGATTTATTCCCCTCTCTGCAAACCTGTATATGCGACAGTAGCTTTATTCGTAGCAGTAGGACAGTGGAACTCATGGTTTGATGCAATGCTTTATAACCGTATGAGTGCAAAGCTTACCACATTACAGTATGAGCTTATGAAGCTTCTTTCAGCTGTAACAAATCAGGGAGGATCAGCAGAAACATTGAAAAATGCTGTAGGCGCAGTTACACCTACCTCAGTTCGTGCCGCAGCAACAATTATAACAATGCTTCCGATCATATGTATTTACCCGTTTTTACAGAAATACTTTGTTACAGGACTTACACTTGGTGGAGTTAAAGAATAAATATTTTTTTACAAAACACCCGGCAGGATAACTGCCGGGTGTTTTGGTGTAAATGTTTATTGGTAATCATGCCTGTCCGCTGGAAACCTCACTTATTATATAAAATATGAAAAAATTGGAAAAATGTGGAAAAATGTTTTATAATAAAAATAATATACAAAACAGTTGTTTATGAAAATGTAACCAAAAGCGGAGAAGAAAACCATATGGAAGAATTTAAGAAATTAAATCTAAGACAAAAAACGATCAGCTTTATAGTTATGTTTGTTACAGCCATAATTATGATAGTAACATTTATGTACATGACATCAGCAGACAGGGTTGACTCAAATGAAATAGAGCTCGATGATGGCTGGGATGTCACTATAAATGAAAAGGAATACCATAATGTTACATTGAGCAAATTCCGGTTTGATATGTGTAACCGTGGAGATGTTCTGGTATTAAAACATGTTGTTCCACGATATGACACCATTATGCTGCCTACATTAGATGTATATACCATACATTCAGCGGTAAAGGTTTATCTGGACAACGAAGTCATATATATGTATGGACAGAAACTTTATGAAGAGAAAAAGCTCCTGGGATATGGACAGCATTTTGTGAGTATGCCATACAGTGAGGAATGTAAATGGCATAAGATAGAGATGACGGTATCTGAGGACAATGCCTTTGACGGAGTGGGGACTGTAAGAATATTGGATGGAAACTCATCATTGGTAAAGAATCTGAGTGGAAAAAGACTCACTTTGTCAATTACAATGTTTCTTATTGTGTTTGGTGTCATCATAATGGTGCTTTCAATGCTTATGCTAAAGAGGTCATTAAATTTCATACAGACTTTCTGCATTGCAATGTTTTCATTCCTTATTGGCTGCTGGACACTTTGCAATAATGACCTGATAGAGTATTTTACGACGAATCTTTTAATGAAATCATATCTGGAATATATGTCACTTTATATGCTGCCTTTGCCGTTTACATATTATTTTAAGGACAGGATTGATGAAAAGGGTATTCCGAAGTGGATGAAGATATATTTTTATGTGCTTGTTGCAGCTGAGGTGATATATATACTGTCAGCTTTGATATTGCAGATTACAAATACTGTCCATCTGCCACAGGTGCTTGAAGGCTCACATATACTGATGATTTTTGCAATAATTCTTATATTAGTAATCAGTTTTATAGATATGAAGGTGAAAAAACAAAAGCCTTCAGTTGTTATGGTTGGATTTTTGATTGCAATTGTAATTGTTATTGAGGAGCTTGTCAGGTTCAATCTGGATAAATATATAACAGGTTTCGAAAAGAATGAATATAGCTCTAATTCGTGTTTTGCGGTGCTTATTATTGTGATTTCAATGCTTGTGGATTATGGTAACAAAATATCAAAGACCCTGTTTGAGAATGCGCAGAGGGCAGTTCTTGAGCAGATGGCATATATGGATGAGCTTACAGGACTTGGCAACAGGAGATTATATGAGAAAAAGCTTAAAGAGCTTGAAGTAAATGCAAAGACTTCTGATAGCAGGTATGCTATTTTGAGTCTTGACCTCAATTTCTTAAAGCATACAATTGATACCTATGGCCATGAAAAGGGAGATGAGCTCATAAGGAGCTTTGCCGATGTGCTGACGAATGTGTTTGGAATGTATGGCTCTGTGATGAGGACAGGCGGAGATGAGTTTGTTGTCATTCTGGAGGATATCGCAGAGGAACAGGTGAAAAAGCTTCTGGCGCAGATGCTTGATGAGCTTGAAGAGAAAAATAAGACAGAATCTGAGATAAAATTAAGCACGGCATATGGTTATGCCATGAGTGATGAGACTGTTTTAAAACAGGATTTTTCTGAGGAGCTTAAGATAAAGGTAGTGGATATTAATCCGCGTACCATATATCGTATTGCCGATGACAGAATGTACGAAAACAAGCGTAAATCAAAGCTTGGAAGGCAGTGAATAACATAAAATAAAAATAGGACGTTGGGACTAAAAAATAGTGGATTATTATGAAAAAATGTTGTATAATACAACTAATAAAACGAAAGAAGGGGGTCTATATGAATAATCAACAGTTTAACAGGGCAAATCAAAAAGTATTTATTGCAGTAATAATAGTATTTGCGTATGTAGCATTTTCATTATTTGCTGCATTGGGTGCAGACGGAGGAAAGAATTTTGTCGGGAAGCTGGTACAGCTTATTGCAGCAATTGCGGTAATAGTAGTCTCGGCCATAGCTTTTATGACAAAAAGAGAGTCAAAGAGCTGTTCCATTGTACTTGTTTCAGCAATGACTGCAGGTTACTTTTTTGTCAGATTACTCAATTCCACACCGGGCACATGGACATATGCCCTGCCTCTTATGGTAGTAGCAGCGGCATATCTGGACAGCCGGCTCATAATCATTTCAAGCTCAGTTATGTTTGCAACTAATATCCTAAGACTTTTGATTGAGCTTAATGCGGGAGGTGAAGTGCTTCAAAGAAATGTGGTGGCTGTTTTGGTAATGGCATTATCAGGCTATGCGGTAATCATGGTTACAAGAACTCTTGACCAGTTTTTTAAAGAGAACATGGAAGAAATCAAAGAAGCAGCTTTGCAGCAGGTTGAAAACGGTAAGAAGATGATTTTAGTTGCTGATAATATTTCAAAGCACTTTGATGAAGCCATGACCATGCTGAAAGAGCTTGACGAGGCAGTTTCAGTGAGCCATAATTCAATTCAGGATATCGCAGACAGCACAGAGAGCACAGCGGAGGCTATTCAGAAGCAGGCGTCTATGTGTGTTGAGATTCAGGGAAATTCTGATAGTGCAGAGAGCGGAATTAAGGCTATGATAGATGCTTCACGCCAGACAGACAAGACTGTAAAGCAGGGAGCTGATGTAGTTGAGGAGCTCAAGGAGCAGGCTAACAATGTGGCAGAGGCAAGCAATGTCACAGTATCGGTTATCCAGAGCCTTACAGCAAAGGTAGAGGAAGTAAAGAGTTTTGTAGAGTCGATTATCAATATTTCAAACCAGACCAATCTCCTTGCCCTCAATGCTTCAATTGAGGCAGCCAGAGCAGGCGAGGCAGGTAAAGGTTTTGCGGTAGTTGCAGATGAAATCAGACAGCTCTCAGAGCAGACTAAGGATGCATCAGCCAACATCACAGAGATTATCATCAAGCTCAATGAGGACACAAAGCGTGCTAATGAGAGCATCGAAAACTCTGTGTCATCGGTTGAGAAGCAGAATGAGCTTATTGATGATACAAGAGATAAGTTTAACGCTATGGGAGAGGCTGTTGAGCTGTTGATGAGAGATATCAGTGTGGCAGAGGAGAGCATCAAGAAGATTCTTGATTCTACAACAGTAATATCAGAAAATATTACTCATCTTTCAGCTACTGGAGAAGAGGTCGCAGCTTCTTCAACAGAGGGACTTCGTATGGCTGACATTACGGTTGAGAACATGGCAAAGTGCAAGAAGGTACTTGAGAATATCTATATGCTTGCAGATGACCTTAAAAATTCAGCCGAGGATGAAGAGCGGTAAATAAGGTTTTGAATAGTAAAATGATATGATTTTTTATGGCAGGAACAGAAGTGGTCCTGCCATTTTTAAGATTTAAAAATAGTTTGTAAATAAAAATATTTACATTATTGTAATATATGATAAAATATTTGTAGTGGATTGCATTTATATGCATCACCTGCATGTGTGGTTTCACAGTATAATTTTATGGTGCAGATGGATCACATGCTATACAAAGATAGATAAATGGAGGAAGTTATGGACGATAACAATTATATGAACAATGACAACCGGTCGTCAGGCACACCGGACAATACAGGTGTATTCGGTCATTCTTCAGGAACAGCAAATGGCTCAGACACATACAGCCAGCCGCAGGACACATACAGTCAGCCGACAGACACATATAATCAGTCTGTATCCCGGCAGGAAAGTGGGAATGCATATGCATATGGACAGTCATCAGACCAGACAGGCAGCACAGACGGATATGTCAATAATCAGGGCAGTGCATATGGTTATGCAAATCAGGGTGTATACAATCAGAATCCAAATGCCCAGGGCACATACAACCAGAACACATATGCTCAGGGCTCGTTTAATCAGTCAGCTTATGGACAGACACAGTATGGCCAGCAACCAAACGGACAGGGTGGCTACAATCAGACCGCATACGGACAGACAGCCTACAATCAGCCACAGTATGGAGCTAATCCATACAACCAGCCACCAAAGGACAGCAATGGCTTTGGTATAGCTTCTCTGGTACTTGGAATTGCATCTATTGTACTGTTTTGTACATGCATCAATTATGTGACAGCTTTGCTTGCTATCATTTTTGGTATTATACATATAATAAAGGGCAACAACAAGGTGTTTGGTATAGTTGGTATAGCAACAGCAGCTATCTCAGTTATAGTCAGCATCATATTCTGGGTTGTGGCAGGCTCAAGTGTAAGCACAGATTTAGAAAAGGAGTTCATGAAGGGCTTTGATGAGGGCTATGAGTATTATAATGATGACGATTCCTATGAGGATTATGATTATGATTATGATTCTTATGATTATGACGATTTTGATTATCAGAATTTTGAGTATGATGGCATTTATTAGAGTTAATTATTATCAAATTATTACAGAATCAATTACATCTTGACAACAGTGGCTTTTCAGTTATATACTTAAACACAGTTAGTAAAAGGCAGTGACGAAGACAGTAGAGATGGCAGGAAAGTCAAAGAGAGCCGGGATTGGTGAGAGCCGGTATGAGTATGGTCATTTTGAAAATCACTTCTGAGCCGCAGGCTAAAATCGCAATACAGTGTTGTGAGAGTAGGTTCTGACGTATTCCCTACGTTACAGGGACAGGTATGCAAGGGTATTTTCCTTAAGTACATTGTAATAGGTGGTATAGACGTATCAGGCACGCGTTCCTAATTACAGGAATGTGTGCCTTTTTTGTGAATATTCCATAAACCGAAAATTGTAGTGGCGTAAGTCGCAAATAAGCCTCGTAAGAGGCGAATTTGAGGTGCATGTTGGGGATGTTCACGAACAATATAGAATAAGGAGAGATAGTCATGTACAACAAAGTTGACACCAATATGAACTTCGTTGAACGCGAGAAGAAGACAGAGCAGTTCTGGAGAGAGAACAATATCTTCAGAAAATCCATGGAAAACAGAAAAGAAGGAGAGACATACACATTCTATGATGGACCTCCTACAGCAAACGGAAAGCCTCACATCGGACATGTTGAGACACGTACCATAAAGGATATGATTCCAAGATTCCAGACGATGAAGGGCAAATATGTGCCACGTAAAGCAGGCTGGGATACACACGGACTTCCAGTTGAGATTGAGGTGGAGAAGCTTCTCGGCCTTGACGGCAAGGATCAGATTGAGAACTACGGACTTGAGCCATTCATCAAGAAGTGTAAAGAGTCTGTATGGAAATACAAGGGTATGTGGGAGGATTTCTCCAACACTGTAGGCTTCTGGGCTGATATGGACAATCCATATGTCACATATGACGACAATTTCATTGAGTCAGAGTGGTGGGCTCTCAAGGAAATCTGGAACAAGGGACTTCTTTACAAGGGCTTCAAGATTGTTCCTTACTGTCCTCGTTGTGGAACACCGCTTTCTGCACAGGAGGTGGCACAGGGCTACAAGACAGTTAAAGAAAAATCAGCAGTAGTACGTTTTAAGGTAGTAGGAGAGGATGCATATTTCCTCGCATGGACCACAACTCCATGGACACTTCCAAGCAACGTGGCACTCTGTGTGAACCCTAATGACACATATGTAAAGGTAAAGGCTGTTGATGGCTACACATATTATATGGCAGAGGCACTTGCAGACAAGGTGCTCTCACAGCTTCTTTCAAAAGAGGACGCAGAAGCAGGCAAGAAGGCATATGAGGTGCTTGAGACATACAAAGGAAAGGATCTTGAGTACAAGGAGTATGAGCCGCTTTATGACTGCGCTAAGCAGGTTGCTGACAAGCAGGGCAAGAAGGGCTTCTTCGTGACATGTGACACATATGTTACTATGTCAGACGGTACAGGAATCGTTCATATCGCTCCTGCATTTGGTGAGGATGATGCCAATGTCGGAAGAAATTATGACCTTCCATTCGTACAGTTTGTAAACGACAAGGGAGAGCTCACAGCTGAGACTCCGTTTGCCGGTATGTGGGTAAAGGATGCAGATCCTGAGGTATTAAAGGACTTAAGTGGCAGAAAGCAGCTCTTCGATGCTCCGAAATTTGAGCATGAGTATCCACACTGCTGGAGATGTGACAAGCCTCTCATCTACTACGCAAGAGAGTCATGGTACATCAAGGAGACAGCAGTAAAGGATGACCTTATCAGAAATAACAATACAGTAAACTGGATTCCTGAGTCTATCGGTTCAGGACGTTTCGGAAACTGGCTTGAGAATATACAGGATTGGGCTATCTCACGTAACCGTTACTGGGGCACACCACTCAATATCTGGGAGTGTGAATGCGGACACAGAGAGTGTATCGGAAGCCGTGCAGAGCTCGCCGAAAAAGCAGGAGATCCAAAGGCAGCAGAGGTAGAGCTTCACAGACCATACATTGACGCTGTGACAATCAAGTGTCCTGAGTGTGGCAAGGATATGCACCGTGTACCTGAGGTACTTGACTGCTGGTTTGATTCAGGAGCCATGCCATTTGCACAGCACCACTATCCATTCGAGAACAAGGAAGTATTTGAGAAGCAGTTCCCGGCCAAGTTTATCTCAGAGGCAGTTGACCAGACACGTGGATGGTTCCATTCACTCATGGCTGAGTCTACACTCCTTTTCAACAAGGCTCCTTATGAGAATGTCATCGTGCTTGGACACGTACAGGATGAGAACGGACAGAAGATGTCCAAGTCAAAGGGCAACGCGGTAGATCCGTTTGATGCACTTGAGACATACGGTGCGGATGCCATCAGATGGTATTTCTACACAGCATCAGCTCCATGGATTCCAAAGAAGTTTTCAGGAAAGCTCGTGCTTGAGGGACAGCGTAAGTTTATGGGAACACTCTGGAACACATACGCATTCTTCGTGCTTTATGCAAATATAGACAACTTTGATGCTACAAAATACAGCCTTGAGTATGATAAGCTTGCAGTAATGGACAAGTGGATTCTTTCAAAGCTCAACTCAGCAGTGGCAGGAGTGGATGAGTGCCTGTCAAACTACAAGATTCCGGAGGCGGCAAAGTACCTTCAGGAGTTCGTAGACGACTTAAGTAACTGGTATGTACGCCGCAGCCGTGAGCGTTTCTGGGCAAAGGGCATGGAGCAGGACAAGATAAACGCATACATGACACTTTATACAGCACTTGTCACCATATCAAAGGCGGCAGCACCTATGATTCCTTTCATGACAGAGGATATCTACAGAAATCTTGTCTGCTCTATCGACAAGAGCGCACCGGAGTCAATTCATCTGTGCGACTATCCTGTAGTTGATGAGAAGCTGATTGACAAAAAGCTCGAAGCTGATATGGATGAGGTACTAAAGGTTGTAGTACTCGGACGTGCATGCCGTAACGAGGCAAATATCAAAAACCGTCAGCCAATCGGAAAAATGTTTGTAAAGGCTCCGGAAAAACTGGATGAATTTTATGTGGATATCATCGCAGACGAGCTCAACGTAAAAGAGGTTGAGTTTACTGATGATGTATCACATTACACCACCTACAAATTCAAGCCACAGCTTAGAACAGTGGGTCCTAAGTATGGTAAATACCTTGGCCAGATTAAGGCAGTTTTAGCTGAGCTTGATGGTCATAAGGCCATGGAGGAGCTTAACAACAGCGGCTCTCTCAAACTTGACAGCATTAGCGATGAAGTTGTATTATCTAAAGAGGATTTACTTATCGAGATGACTCAGATGGAGGGCTATGTGACACAGTCTGACAACAATATAACCGTTGTCCTTGATACCAACCTCACTCCTGAGCTTATCGAGGAAGGTTTCGTAAGAGAAATCATCAGTAAGATCCAGACAATGCGTAAGGACGCAGGCTTTGAGGTTATGGACCACATCGCTGTGACATACGAGGCAGATGAGAAGCTTTCAAATGTATTTGAAAAGTTTGGTGATGAAATCAAAACCGAGGTTCTTGCTGTATCAATTAAATCAGGCGAACTTAAGGGCTATAAAAAAGATTGGAAGATTAATGGCGAGGCTGTTAAGCTTGCAGTTGAAAAACAATAATCTTTGCACGGGAGGGAGCATTAATTTGCTCCCTTTTGGTGCCATAAGGAGGAATAAGATGAGAGATAATACGTTTAGCAAAAAGGTGTTTATTAAGACTGTATCAGACAATTTAAAAAATAAATATCGTAAGACTATAGATGATGCCACACAGCAGGAACTTTATCAGGCTGTATCAGAGGCCGTAAAGGATGTCATCATGGATGAGTGGATTGCCACACAGAGAGTGATGGACAAGGACGATCCAAAGGTTGTTTACTATATGTCCATGGAGTTTCTGATGGGAAGAGCTCTCGGCAACAACCTTATAAACCTCTCAGCATACAAGGAGGTCAAGGAGGCTCTCGATGAGATTGGTGTGGATATCAATGCTATTGAGGACCAGGAGCCTGATCCGGCACTTGGAAATGGTGGACTCGGAAGACTGGCAGCGTGCTTCATGGATTCACTTGCCACACTCGGATATCCTGCATACGGCTGTGGAATCAGATACAGATATGGTATGTTCAAGCAGCAGATTTCAGACGGCTTCCAGATTGAGGTGCCTGACAACTGGCTCAAGGACGGATATCCATTCGAGCTTCGTCGTCCGGAGTACTGCTATGAGGTCAAGTTTGGAGGATATGTGCAGGAGAGCACAGATGAAAACGGAGAGCTTCATTTCGAGCAGAAGGACTATCAGTCGGTGCTTGCAGTGCCTTATGATATGCCTATAGTCGGTTATGACAACAATGTGGTCAATTCTCTCATGATATGGGATGCAGAGCCAAAAAACGGCTTCTCGCTTGAGTCCTTTGACCAGGGTGACTACGACAAGGCAGTGGAGCAGGAAAATCTTGCAAGAAACCTTGTTGAGGTGCTCTATCCAAACGATAACCATGTAAAGGGCAAGGAGCTTCGATTAAAGCAGCAGTATTTCTTTGTATCAGCAAGCATCCAGCGTGCACTTGCAAGGTTTAAAAAGCATCACAGCGATTTAAAAGATCTCCCAAATAAAGCTGTTTTCCAGATGAACGATACTCACCCTACAGTTGCAGTCGCAGAGCTTATGAGAATCCTTGTGGACGAGGAACATTTGTCATGGGATGATGCATGGGATATCACTACAAGATGTGTAGCCTACACTAACCATACAATCATGGCTGAGGCGCTTGAGAAGTGGCCAATTGAGATATTCCAGAGACTGCTTCCTCGTGTATACCAGATTGTTGACGAGATAAACAGAAGATTTGTGATTCAGATTAATGAGAGATATCCTGGCAATGAGGACAAGGTAAGAAAGATGGCTATCCTCTATGACGGACAGGTCAAGATGGCAAATATGGCTATCGTTGCAGGTTATTCTGTAAACGGTGTTGCAAAGCTTCACACAGAGATACTTAAGAATCAGGAGCTTCATGATTTCTATGAGATGTTCCCTGAGAAGTTCAATAACAAGACAAACGGAATTACACAGCGTAGATTCTTAGCACATGCAAATCCACTCCTTGCAGACTGGGTAACAAAAAAGGTAGGAGCCGGCTGGATTACAGATCTTACAATGCTTTCAAAGCTCAAGGCTTATGCGGACAGCCCTGTTGCACAGCAGGAGTTTGCTGAGATTAAGAGAGCAAACAAGGTGCGTTTAGCAAAGTATATCAAGGAGCACAATGGTATTGATGTAAATCCGGATTCTATCTTTGATGTGCAGGTTAAGAGACTTCACGAGTACAAGAGACAGCTCATGAACATCCTTCATGTGATGTATCTGTACAACAAGATTAAGGAAAATCCGTCTATGGATTTCTATCCTAGAACATTCATTTTTGGAGCAAAGGCAGCAGCAGGCTACAGAAATGCAAAGAAAACAATAAAGCTCATCAACAGTGTGGCTGATGTGATAAATAACGATGCTTCTATTGGCGGCAAGCTCAAGGTAGTATTTATCGAGGATTACAAGGTATCCAATGCCGAGATTATTTTTGCGGCAGCAGATGTCAGCGAGCAGATTTCCACAGCGAGCAAGGAGGCATCCGGAACAGGAAACATGAAGTTTATGCTCAATGGAGCGCTCACTATCGGAACTATGGATGGTGCCAATGTCGAGATGTTCGATGAGGTAGGGGCTGACAACATGTTTATCTTTGGAATGAGCTCTGATGAGGTCATCTCACACGAGAACAGACATGACTACAATCCTGTTGATGTATATAATAACGATGCCGAGCTAAGAAAGGTTGTAAACCAGCTCGTAGACGGCACATATTCACCAAATGACCATGAGCTTTTCAGGGAGCTTTACAACTCACTGCTCAATCCACAGCAGGGACAGGTGGCTGACCGCTACTTTATCCTCGCAGACTTCCGCTCATATGCAAATGCACAGCAGAAGATTAATGATTATTACAAGAACAAGAGCGCATGGAGAAAGAGTGCACTGCTCAATATCGCACATGTAGGAAAGTTCTCTTCAGACAGAACAATCCAGGAATATGTGGACGATATCTGGCATCTTGACAGGATTACCGTAAATATGGCAGGAGTATAGGATTTTGGAAAAAGTTATCGCAAAGTCTGGTATCAGTGGAAGCACGCTTAAGCTTATAGCCATTTTTACCATGCTCATAGACCATATTGCGGCAACGGTTATTCTTCAGATGATAAATAACGGGATAGGTGGACAAACGCTTATTGATATCTACTGGGTCATGCGTTCTATAGGGCGCATGGCCTTTCCTGTTTTCTGCTTTCTGCTTGTGGAGGGCTTCAAATATACACACAGCAGGAAAAAATATGCTGCGAGGATGTTTATATTCGCGCTTATCTCTGAGATACCGTTTGACCTTGCAATAAACAATACAGTGCTCGAATTTAAGAGCAACAATGTGTTTTTTACACTGCTTTTAGGCCTGCTTGCCATCACAGTGCTTGATTGGCTTAAGTCGGTCGATAAAATAGAAAAGGCATCCTCTGCAGTCAAGTGGTTTTTTGTCACACTGATCAGGTGTATAGTAATGGTATCAGTGGTGCTTGTTATGATGATTATTGCAGAGTTTGTGCTTTGCTGTGATTATGGTGCGGCGGGTGTAGGGGGTATTGTCATGATGTACCTGCTTTCTTCAAACCGAGATGTTGCATTTGCCGTGGCAGTCATACTGCTTGGACTTTTCTCAGGTACCATAGAGTTTTTTGCACTGTTTATGCTTATACCGCTTCGCTATTACAATGGAAAAAGAGGCATTTCACTAAAATATATCTTTTACGCCTTTTACCCGGTGCATCTTTTTGTACTGTATCTGATATGCAGGCTTGCTATGGCTGCTGCTGTTCACACCTAACAGAGAGACAGACAACGATTAAAATGGGGGAATAGATGAAAAAGCTTTTAAAAATCATACCGGCACTTGTGTTTGCTGCCTGTTGCTTTATGTTCGCTGCAAAATGCTTAAAGGCAGGAGGGCTGGCCGGTGCTATAGCTGATTTCCCTACAGCTATACACAGGGCAGTAAAGGGGCAAATGCAGGCCACAACAGACTATTTAAACGGCGAACAGACAGAGTACGATGAGTCAGTATTTACAGGGGAATATCACTACTACTACGAGAAGCTGTCAGATGATGACAAGCTTATTTACAGGCAGATTTATGCGATGATGCAAAAGCGCATGGATGGAATTTCGTTAAATACTACAGACACTGACAACGTTAGCCGTATACAGCAGTTTGTGCTGTTAGACAATCCACAGTTTTTCTACATAGAAAAGAGTCAGTATATTGTGAGAAACAGCATCATTTTTTCGCCTGTATACAATATGTCTGAGTCTGATATCGACAACGCAATAAGTGTGATTTCAGGATATGTGTCAGCCTGTATGGCAGGTATCGATGAAGGTGCATCGGATTATGACAAGGCTGTGCATTTCTATGAATATGTGATAGAGCATGCCGAGTATGAGGAAAATTCTCCTCACAACCAGGATATGTACTCAGCAGTGCTTGGAAGGACGGTCTGTCAGGGCTATGCGATGATGTTTAAGTATCTGTGTGACAGGGCCGGTATCAGCTCACTTATTGTGACAGGCACCACATCTGATGCAAACCACGCCTGGAATATGGTATATCTGGACGGTGCGTGGTGTGCGGTGGACTGTACCTACGGTGATGGTGATTATCTGGGAAAGGGCATATCATACAGCTGGTTCGGAGTGCCGCTTGATGTGGTAAAGCTTACACGCACATTGGACAATGAGGATATGCTGCCGCAGGAAGCGTCATTGGAGGATGACTATTATTACAGGAATGGGCTGTATTTTACATCCTACGACCTTAAAGCATTACAGGGCATGACAATGTCATCAAACTATATCACGTTCAAGTTTTCGGACAGAGAAACCTATGATACTGCATGTCACAGTCTTTTTGAGAAGGGTGACTATAAATATCTGATTCCGACAGCAAGAGGCGGCACTATCACATATATGCAGGAGCCCAATTCGCTTGCGGTGTTTATACACATAGAGCTGGGAAGCTGATAAACTCTGTTTGAGGCGGCATTTACTCCAACTAGGCTAAGGAATTATGAAAGCGTATGCCACAGACGTACGCCGCGCCGAAAGTGTGCATCTGGCGAATGTACACAAACCTTGAGCCGAAATTCGACGCCTGACAAATTAACGCAATTCTTACGAATTGTTCTGCCACAGTACCCGCCGGGGGGCGCACCCCATGAAGGGCGGGCGGCTATACAAAAATAAAGAAAGAGGAATCCAAATGTCATTTTGTCATCTTCACACCCATACCGAGTACAGTCTGCTCGATGGGTCAAACAAGATAAAAGAATATGTAAAGCGCGTCAAGGAGCTTGGCATGAACTCTGCCGCAATCACAGACCATGGTAATATGTACGGTGTGGTGGAGTTTTACAAGACGGCAAAGGCAAATGATATCAATCCGGTCATAGGCTGCGAGGTATATGTGGCACCAAATTCGCGCTTTGACAGGGAGACAAGCCACGGTGATGACAGGTATTATCATCTGATTCTGCTTGCTGAAAATAATACAGGCTATGCCAATCTCATGAAGATAGTGTCAATAGGGTTCACAGAGGGCTATTATTACAGGCCGAGAGTGGATTTTGAGACGCTTGAGAGATATCACGAGGGGCTTATATGCCTGTCTGCCTGTCTGGCAGGAGAAATCCCCAGATACATCGTAAGAGGCTTTTATGACGAGGCGAAGGAGATTGCAAGGAAGTATCAGGACTGCTTTGGAAAAGACAACTTCTTCCTTGAGCTGCAGGACCATGGCATTGATGACCAGAAGCTTGTGAATCAGCAGCTTCTTAGGATGAGCAAGGAGCTTGAAATAGGGTTAGTGTGTACTAATGATGTGCACTACACCTACGAGTCCGATGCGGAGGCACATGATGTGCTTTTGTGTATCCAGACCGGGAAAAAAGTGTCCGACGAGGACAGGATGCGCTATGATGGCGGACAGTTTTTCGTAAAGAGCGAAGAGCAGATGAGAGCGCTTTTCCCATATGCCACAGAGGCTATTGAGAATACGCAGAAAATTGCCGACAGATGCAATGTGACGCTTGAGTTTGGCAATTACAAGATTCCAAAGTATGAGGTGCCAGAGGGCTATGATAGTGCCGAAGCCTTTCTTACAGAGCTTTGCGAGAAGGGCTTTAGGGAGAAATACATAGGCTGTGGCGAGTACAGTGCTGAGGAGCTTAAAAAGATACATGCAGATATGGACTATGAGCTTGGTATCATAAAGACCATGGGCTTTATAGAGTATATCCTTATCGTGTGGGATTATATCAACTGGTGCCGCACGCACGACTGCTGGGTAGGCCCGGGACGAGGCTCAGCGGCGGGAAGCAGGGTGTGCTATTGTACCGGAATCACGGATATTGATCCGGTTAAATACAACCTGCTTTTTGAAAGATTTCTTAACCCTGAGCGAGTTTCCATGCCTGATATCGATGTGGATTTCGAGTATGCGGAGAGATATCGCGCCATAGAGTATGTTCAGCAGAAGTACGGACACGATTCTGTAACACAGATAGTCACCTTTGGTACGATGGCAGCAAGAGGAGTCATAAAATCAGTCGGAAAGGCGCTGGATTTCCCATATGCAGAGACTGACAGGCTTGCAAAGATGGTGCCTCAGGAGCTTAATATCACGATTGACAAGGCTCTTCAGATGAACCCGGAGTTTAAGGGCATTTACGACAGCGATGCGAGAGTGCATGAAATGATAGATATGGCAAAAAGGCTTGAGGGACTGCCAAACCACACGTCCGTGCATGCAGCAGGTGTGGTAATCTATCCGGGTGTGGCGAGCGATTATGTGCCTCTTGGAAGGGCAAACGACGGAAGCCCTACCGCAGAGTACAACATGGTACAGCTCGAGGAGCTTGGCCTTTTAAAGATGGATTTTCTGGGGCTTCGTACACTCACGGTGCTAAAGGATTCTGTGAAGAATATCAAGGCATCAAGGGGCATTGATGTGGATATCGACCATATTGATTTCAACGATAAGGGCACACTTGACTTTATCGGAACAGGAAAGACGGAAGGGGTATTCCAGCTAGAGTCTGCCGGTATGCAAAGCTTCATGAAGGAACTCAGTCCACAGAGCTTTGAGGACATCGTGGCCGGTATTTCGCTCTACCGTCCGGGTCCTATGGATTTCATTCCCAACTATATAAAGGGCAAGAACAATCCAAAGGAGATAAGCTATGTGACACCTGAGCTTGAGAGTATTTTAGAGCCGACCTACGGCTGTATAGTATACCAGGAACAGGTCATGCAGATAGTGCAGAAGCTTGCAGGCTATACAATGGGTCAGGCGGACAACATCCGCCGTGCCATGAGCAAGAAGAAGCAGTATGTCATTGACGCAGAGCGCCAGAGCTTTGTGTACGGAGACGAGGAGCGCGGTATAAAGGGCTGTGTGGCAAACGGCATAGATGAAAAGGCTGCCAACAGCATATACGATTCGATGGTTGATTTTGCTAAGTATGCGTTCAACAAATCACATGCAGCCGCGTATGCAAAAATCAGTGTTCAGACTGCATGGCTCAAAAACTACTATCCGGTCGAATTTATGGCAGCGCTCATGACTTCTGTTATAGACAATTCAGCCAAGGCGGCGCAGTATCTTTACAGCTGTCGTGATATGGGTATTAAGGTGCTTCCGCCGGATATCAACTGTGGACAGGGCGAGTTTACCGCAGAGGGTGACCATGTCAGATATGGCATGTACGCCATCAAATCTCTGGGCAGGCCGGTAATAGACCAGATAATCGAGGAGCGGGAAAGTGGCGGCAGATACCGTACACTCTCAGATTTTATCGAGAGAACCTGCCAGAAGGAGCTTATCAACAAGCGTGCGATTGAGAATCTGATAAAGGCGGGAGCCTGCGATTCACTCGACGGCACGAGAAAGCAGATGGCAATGGTGTATGCATCGATTGTGGACAGGGTGCAGCATGACAAAAAGTCAACAATGGCAGGGCAGATGAGCCTGTTTGACCTGGTCTCAGATGAGGATAGGCAGTCATTTGAGCTTAAGTATCCAAATGTTGGTGAATATGACGCTGAGGAAGCCCTGGCCTATGAAAAAGAGGTGCTTGGCATCTATTTAAGCGGACACCCTCTGGAAAAATATGCAGCTACCCTAAAGAAAAACATCACAGCAAATGCGATAGATTTTGTGCTTGAAGAGGAGAGCGGTGCCGTAAAGATAAAGGACAATGCGCACGTGGTAATCGGAGGCATGATAGCTGCAAAGACGATTAAGTTTACCAAGTACAATCAGGCCATGGCTTTTATCACGATAGAGGACCTGACAGGAACTGTTGAGGTAATTATTTTTCCGAGAGATTACGAGCGCTACCAGAGATATTTACAGGACGATGCTAAAATATTTGTTATCGGACATGCTACAGTCGAGGATGAGCAGAACGGCAAGATAATCTGCGAGAGAATCATACCGTTTGATGAGCTTCCGAAGCAGCTATGGCTCAGGTTTGATACGATGGAGGACTATAAGAAAAACGAGAGCAGGCTTCTTGAGACAATCCGTGAATCTGACGGAGGAGATGAGGTCATAATTTACATCGCAGATACAAAGCAGATGAAAAAACTTGGCAGAAATTATTCCGTAAATGCAAATAATGAGCTCATGGAGCAGCTTTTGGAATTTTTAGACAAAGAAAATGCGAAAATTGTTGAAAATAATATTGAAAAAATGTGCTAAAACAAGTACAATGGATTGGGATTAGAATAAATGATAATTTTTTAACATATGGAGGTTATACCAATGGCAAAAGAGATTAACACAATAGGTGTACTTACAAGTGGTGGTGACGCACCGGGAATGAACGCAGCGATTCGTGCCGTTGTTCGTCAGGCTCTCTCAAAGGGCAAGAAGGTTAAAGGAATCAAGAGAGGATACGCAGGTCTGTTAAATGAAGAAATCGTGGATATGGATTCAAAGAGCGTTTCAGACACAATCTCACGCGGTGGTACAATCTTACAGACAGCCAGATGTAAGGAGTTCGTTACAGCAGAGGGACAGCAGAAGGGCGCTGAAATCTGCAAGAAGCATGGTATCGATGCTATCGTAGTTATCGGTGGTGACGGATCTTTCCAGGGTGCGCAGAAGCTTGCTGCACTTGGCATCAATACAATCGGTCTTCCGGGCACAATCGACCTTGATATCGCATGTACAGATTACACAATCGGTTTTGATACAGCCTGCAACACAGCTATGGAGGCTATTGACAAGGTACGTGATACATCTACATCACACGAGAGATGCTCAATCATTGAGGTTATGGGACGTGGAGCAGGATACATTGCATTATGGTGTGGTCTTGCAAACGGCGCTGAGGAAGTATTACTTCCTGAGAAGTATGACAACAACCTTGAGGCACTCGTCGAGAGAGTAGCTCACGCTAGAGAGCTCGGCAAGCAGCATTACATCATCATCAATGCTGAGGGTGTAGGACATTCACAGGAGATGGCTAAGGAAATCGAGGCTGCTACAGGCATCGAGACTCGAGCAACTATCCTTGGACATATGCAAAGAGGTGGAAGCCCTACCTGCAAGGACCGTGTATACGCTACAATCATGGGCGCTATGGCAGTTGATTTACTCTGCGAGGGCAAGTCAAACAGAGTTGTTGCCCATAAGGATGGCAATTTCGTAGATTTCGATATCGACGAGGCACTTGCTATGAAGAAGAGTGTAGACGAGTACATGTACGATATCTCTAAATCTCTGGTTTAGTATCTAATATAGTTACTTTACAATAAATATGAATGCCCTTGTATACGGCACATCAAATGCAGGTAATTGCGTGCATGTGCCGGTGCAGGGGCATTTATGCATTCGGAGAAAGACGAATGTTGATCATGAAAATCACTGTCAGTAGGATTATTTAAATCGATATAGGAAGAGAAGAAAATGATTACAAGTGCATCAAACAAAAGCATAAAAAATGTGCAGGCTCTTTTAAGCAAGGCAAAGGAGCGGAAAAAGCAGGGCGTATTCGTGGTTGAAGGTCCAAAGATGAGCTTTGAGGCGCCATATGACTGGGTAAGTGCCGTATATATGTCTGAGTCATTTTTTAATGATGACAGGTTTAAGGAAGAGAAGAATCGTTTCCTTGACAAAACAGAAATAGTGAGTGACTCGGTGTTTAAGAGCATGTCTGACACGCAGACTCCGCAGGGGGTGCTTGCTATAGTAAAGATGCCGCACTATGAGATAGATGAACTTTTTAAGGGCGACAAGACAGAGCTTCTTGTGCTTGAGAGTATACAGGATCCGGGAAACTTAGGCACTATGATCCGCACAGGTGAGGGCGCAGGTGTAAGCGGTATTATAATGAATCGCACAACAGTGGACATTTTTAATCCAAAGACTGTGCGCTCAACCATGGGCTCACTCTACCGTGTGCCGTTTTTCATCACAGATGACCTTCCAGAGACTATAGAGTATGCAAAGTCAAAGGGAGTTCCTCTCTACGCAGCTCATTTAAAGGGTAAGTGCTCTTATGACAGACAGGACTACACCGGAGCCTGTGGCTTTATGATAGGAAATGAGGGCAATGGATTATCAGATGAGATAGCTGACATGGCGGACACATATATCCGCATACCTATGGAGGGAGCTGTGGAGTCGCTTAATGCCGCAATATCAGCCACTTTGCTCATGTATGAGTGCAATCGTCAGAGAAGACTTTTGGGAGAATAATATGCGTATTTGGTTTAAGATTTATACTGACACGCACATGATGCGTGATATTACAATAGAAAATGACAGTGACGACACACGTACACACAAGATTTTTAAGGCTCTTGAGGATGCCTGCCTTGCATTTGACCTGGGAAAGCCCATCTGGCTTGAAAGCAACATAAGTGATTTCAAGAGGCATGGAAAGACCCGCTTTACGAAGGATAATTTTGTGGAGGACATCGACTTTGATTTTCTCGAGATGCACATCATCGAGGAGGATTGATACCTCATTATGGATATGATGAGTTATTATTGATATAAGGACGGTCCGCACGCTGCAGGCACGGCGGCACACACGTACTCTCTCGTAGGCTACGCTACGCCATTAAGAATCTGTAGGAATTATGCCTTTTGGTTTTCTATGCTTGACGAAACCGGCTTTTATGCGCCGTCCATGGCGCATAACACCTTGCCCCGGCGTCCATGCCGGTGCATTTCTGGTTGTGAAGCATAATTCAACAGATTCTAAATAGCTTCGCTATGCGCCTACGAGAGAGTACGTGTGTGCCGCCGTGCCTGCAGCGTGCGGACCTGTGCACATACAAAATAAGCAACATATAAAATAACAAGAATAAAAAATATATAAATAATAGTTATAATTTGCCAATTATACGAATAAATATGCTATAATTGATTAAAAGAGTCTGATAAACATACAGGCGAATAGATCACAGGGAGGTTTTTAATGGAACAAGAGTTTGCGGAGGGCATTGATAGTTGGGAGACTATGATGTTTCTATACAATTCTGCACTGAAAGAGGTCAATACTAAGCTCGAGATACTAAATGACGAGTTTGTTCACATACATAATTACAATCCGATAGAGTACATAAAGTCGCGTATCAAGACTCCTGAAAGCATAGTTAAGAAGCTCAAAAAGGGAGGCTACGAGAGCACTATAGAGAATATGGTCACATATGTAAAGGACATAGCGGGCATCAGAATCGTGTGCTCGTTCACATCTGATATATACCGGCTTGCTGAGATGATTGGCAGGCAGAATGATTTGACTGTCATATCGGTAAAGGACTATATGAAGCATCCGAAGGCGAGCGGCTACAAGAGCTACCACATGATTGTTTCAGTGCCTATTTTCCTTTCAAACAAGGTGGTTGACACAAAGGTTGAGATACAGATTCGTACAATAGCTATGGATTTCTGGGCAAGCCTTGAGCACAAGATATATTATAAGTTCGAGGGCAATGCACCTGAGTATATCAGCCGCGATCTGCGCGAGTGTGCAGGTATCGTAGGACAGCTTGATGCAAAGATGCTTTCGCTCAATGAGGCAATCCTTGAGGCCAAGGAGAAGCAGGAGCATGAGAGGGAGGAGAAAATACGAGAAGATGAACATCATTAATGTCGAAAATATAACAAAGTCATATACTGGAAGGAAGCTTTTTTCTAAAGCTTCCTTTTATGTGCAGGAAAACGAAAAAATCGGTATCATCGGTATAAATGGTACAGGAAAGTCTACACTTTTAAAGATTGTGGCTGGTGATGAAGAGCCGGATGAGGGAACTGTCACCACAGCAAATCATATAGTGATAAACTATCTGCCGCAGAATCCGGAGTTTGACCCGGACGAGACGGCACTTGAACATGTGATGAGCCGTGTGGTTACCTCGCAGCTGGATGAGGACATGCGCTGGAGCATAGAAAGTGATGCAAAGTCGCTTCTTATGAAGCTTGATATCACAGATATGACGCAAAAGACCGGTGAGCTCTCAGGAGGACAGAGAAAGAGACTTGCGCTTGCAACAGTCGTGCTTAAGCCGTGTGATGTACTTATATTGGACGAGCCGACCAACCACTTAGACTACGAGATGGTGGAGTGGCTTGAGGATTATCTGCGCCGTTTCAGGGGTGCAATCATCATGATCACGCATGACCGCTATTTTCTAGACAGTGTCTGCAACAGAATCGTGGAGGTGGACAAGGGACAGACCTACAGCTATGATACAAACTATTCGGGCTTTCTTGAGCTTAAGGCAGCCAGAGAGGAGAGTGAGAGGGCAAGTGAGCGCAAGCGCCAGTCCATCCTTAGAAAAGAAATAGAGTGGATGCAGCGCGGAGCAAGAGCTCGTTCCACAAAGCAGAAGGCACACATCCAAAGATATGAGGCTTTACGCGATCAGAAAGGACCACAGACAGACGCAAGGGTTGAGCTTTCATCGGTTTCATCGCGTATGGGAAGGACAACCATAGAGCTTCATGATATTTCAAAGGCGTACGGAGATATCGTCTGTGTAAAGGATTTTACGTATATTTTCCTGAAAAATGACCGTATCGGTTTTGTAGGCAAAAACGGCTGTGGAAAGTCCACACTCATGAAGATAATCGCAGGTTTTATCGAGCCTGATTCAGGTGAGGTAGAGATAGGACAGACGATAAAGATAGGATATTTCGGTCAGGAAGTGGATATAGAGCCTGAGCTTCGAGTGATAGACTACGTGAAAGAAGCTGCCGAGTTTGTGCGCACGGCAGACGGGCTTGTGTCAGCATCTGCCATGCTTGAGAGGTTTTTATTCCCGCCGGAGCAGCAGTACAGTCCGGTAGGTAAGCTCTCGGGTGGAGAGAAGAGAAGACTCTATCTGCTTCGTGTGCTGATGAGCGCACCGAATGTACTGATACTTGACGAGCCGACCAATGACCTGGATGTTGAGACACTGGCTATTTTAGAGGATTATCTGGATGGCTATGACGGAATAGTCATCACGGTATCCCATGACAGGTATTTCCTTGACAGGATTGCAAAGCGTATTTTTGCATTTGAGGGAACCGGAAAAATCGTACAGTATGAGGGCGGATACACCGACTATATGAATAAACGCCCACAGCCTGCATCAGGAAAAACCGTATCGGAAAATGCATCATCCACAGGAGCATCCGCTTCAGGAGCACAGGGAAATACTGCATCAGATGGCACAGACTCAAAAGAAGCCCGGAAGAAGAAATCCATGGAAACCTGGGGGCATGAGAAAAAGCTCAAATTTACCTACAAAGAGCAAAAAGAGTACGAGACGATAGAGGCTGACATAGAAAAGCTGGAAAACAGGCTTTCTGAGATAGATGATGAGATGGTAAAGAATGCCACTAACTTTGGTAAGTTAAACGAACTCACAAAGGAAAAGGAAGACCTCGAGGGGCAGCTGATGGAGAAAATGGAGCGTTGGGAGTATCTCGAGGATCTGGCGCAGAAAATTGCAAATTTTACAACTTCTTGACTTGAGAGCCAAAGCTGATAGAAAGATTGAAACAGTTGAAGAAAAACATGGGCAAAGATTGGAAATAAACCAATATTTGCCCTTTCTTCATAAATTATTTAATATTGTGTGATTATAATTATACTATAGGATATTATTTAGGCTTCAACAGATTAAACAAACTCTGCGGTATGCCAAACCCAAATATGATACCGAGCACGATGGCACCCGCCACCTCAAAGGTTTCAATACCCTTTGAGGAAGAAAGTGCTCTGTCATTCGTAAAAAGATAATATGCCGTGTAAAAAATTCCTGCTCCGGGCACAAGAGGAAAGATACCGGAAAGCAGATAAACTGTCACAGGCATAGAGCGTGCCGCAGCAAAAATGCGCGCCATTATCGTAAGGCACAGTGTCGCGATAAGCGATGGAAACACAACACCCATATCAAACTGAACCATTATATAGTAGATGATCCAGCCAAGCGCTCCTGTAAAACCGCAGTAAAACAGCTCCTTTTTTGGAGCGGAAAAAATAACTGCAAACGATAATGTGGCAAAGAGAGCCACAATAAATTGTATTATAAACTCCATAGCTTAAAGCCCTCCAATATATTTCATCACAACAAACGGCAGACATGCTCCCACAGCAACACACACGGCTGTAATCAGAGCATCGAGCAGATGTATCGTACCGGACAGATAATCACCGTTATAGATATCTCTGATAGATGTAGTAAATGCTATTCCCGGAACAAGTGGCATGATAGCTCCTATAATGATTTTATCAGATAAAAGAGAAAGCCCTGTAAGTGTACTTGCGGTGGCAAGCAGTGTCACAAAAAGACTGGCAAGAATATTGGTTATAATCCTTGTGAACTTATATTTTTTAAGACCAAACAAAAGCACCTGCTCCAGTGAGCCTATAACAAATGCAAAAACAAAGTCAAGCCAGCTTCCACCAAAAAGATAGCAAAAGCAGGCACTTCCGAGCCCACAGAAAAAAATCTGTGCGCTTTTTTTGTAATTAGGAATATTTTTGCACTGCTCAAGCTTGTCCCATGAGTCAATCAGGGAGATTTTCTGGTCACATATGTCCCTTGCGAGCTGGTTTAACGCACTGATCTTTGCCAGATTGACAGCACCAAGCGGTACGTGACGCACGATGCTGCAGGCATCCTCCTTGTTCTCATTTGCACTTGCAAATATTCCGTTTGACAGCACATATACGTCAAATTCCTCCACCTCATATGAACTTAGTATATGAACCACAGTGTCTTCCACTCTGTAGATTTCTGCACCGTTTCTGAGCATACAGTCGCCAATTTCCACGGCGAGAGTCAGTATTTCCTTAGTGTATGCCATTTGTTACCTCACTTTATAAATTGATAATAGTATACAATAAATATGAATTATTATGATATTTTACAGACCGAATAAGTCACTATGTGTACCTGTGCGTGCAAGTGTTAGTACTAAAACTTCGATATCAAGACCACGACGTTTTGCTAGTTTATAATCTTTTTTAAATTGTGTTGTGTATTTGATTTCATATTTACTCATGCATCAAGGTCTGCAAAAAGTTCATCCACATTTTTATAACCATCAATAGTTGAGTCTTTTGCAATCCTTTCTGCCTCAAGCATAGCTGAAACTGTCTCTTTGTTTGGAGAACCTTCTGTTATTTTAAATGGGATACCTCGTTCTCGTAAAGATTGACGAACAAAAATGTTGAATGCAGTGCTGATATTCATACCTAATTCTTCATATAAAGCTTCAGCAGCAGCTTTTAAATTGCTATCCATGCGAATGCTGATATTACTTGTTGTTGTTTTAGCCATGATAAAGTTCCTCCCTTAGATTACTTATATTTATTATATGATGTTTGCACGAAAAAAACAATATATCGCACGAAAAATATTCATTTTAATACATGTGTATCTTTTAGTGTATAAAATCAAAATAAATGGAAATTATATACATATGAATATTAATCGAAGGGAGCATGAAAATGCCGGAGCATACTGATACCTCAAAAGAAAAAATTCTTGTGTATATACGCGCAGAACAGCAGAAAACACTTCACCGCAGGCAGGTCTGCATCGATGATATAGCAAGTGTGTATTGTAAATATTCACGCTATGAGGGACAGATAAAGGGAATGATCGTGGATAAGATACGCGGTAAAAAGAGCGTGATATCTGTAATGAAAATAATAGAGCAAATCACGGAAATCTATGATGATGCACAGGTTATAAGCATTGGTGAGCCGGAGGTACTTGTAGAGTATGACGACAACAGCAAAAATAAGATTCTTGAAGCACTAAAGGTTACAGCGGTGTGTATACTTATATTTTTTGGTTCAGCTTTTACAATCATGGCTTTCAATAATGATATTTCGATATCAGGTGTGTTTGAACATTTCTACAAGCAGATAATGGGAGTGGACAAGCCACAGGTGTCGGTGCTTGAGGTGTTTTACTGTATTGGTCTGGCGGTCGGAATCATACTGTTTTTTAATCATATCGGAAAGCGTAAGCTATCCGACGATGTCACACCGATTCAGGTGGAGATGGATAAGCATAATAAGGATACGTGGAACACAATAATAGACAAGGTAAAGGAAAAGCAGGATGTTTGAATATATATTGCGTGAAATATTTTTGTCAGTGATAGCGTTTTTAGCAGGGGCAGGAGTGTCAGCCGGTGTATTTGCATTTGTGCTCGTGATAGGAGTGGTGCCTCGTATACTTCGGTGCAGCAGGATAGAAAATATAATACTTATAGAAAATGTCATGATATGTGGTGTGGTGGCAGGTAATATATCGTCAGTGCTTGATACGGCATATAATCTGGGCTTTGCAAATATGCCAAAAGTACCTGTAATCAATATCTGTGGGAATATAATTATTGCAATATATGGATTGTGTGTCGGAATATTTGTCGGCTGTATTGCAGTTGCACTCGCAGAAATACTGCACACATTCCCTATTATATATAAGCGCATGAAGCTTCGCGCCGGTCTTGGGATTATAGTGATTTCTATGGCTATTGGAAAGGCACTGGGAGCACTTTATTATTTCCTGACGGGATTTGTTGCCACTTCATAGGGCTCTCTTAAGTTATCTTTAGCTATATCATGTTATACTCTTGAAACAAAAGGCAAATAGGGTATAATGGAAATAACTTGGACTTAGAGGCATTCCAGCTAACTCGGAAAGGAATAATATGATTACATCAATAGCCAGACAAAGCATCATACTTAAATGCTTACGCCAAAAATCAGTGCTTGTAAGTAACTACGAGCTGTATTATACCGCAGGTCTTGCGAAGAAGTGCTTTGGAATCGCAGTCGATGCCGACATGGAGCCAAAGCAGCTTCTTGAGGAATTGCAAAAACACATTGATAAGGTCTCGCCATCAGATGAGCAGGAGAAGTATCTCATACATCTTCTTGGCAACTATGAGCCTGATGATACTCATGATGAACAGACTGTGGAGCTGTTTCACATGGGAGAGACCGAGGAGCATATGTGGCAGGTCTCAATTACATAACAGCATCCTTTAGAGAAGAGATAAAACATGGGAAGAGCATCACCAGCAGTCTAAATGCCGCCGTAGAGCTTGCTCTGCGGCGGCATTTTCGTATTCAAGGTCATATTGAAGCAGTACAGAGGCCGTCCGGTATCTCTAACCCATTGTAACCTCGACTGTAACATCGTGTCCGGTTCCGTTAATAGCCGGAATCATATTGCCATCAATAGCAGCACCATCCACGATGAGCTTTGTCACACCTTTTTGTACGTGAGCAGGATTTCTGACCGTAATGTGGTAAGTATTGCCACGGAACTTGCGCTTAGCTGTAAAGCCGTCCATAGTGTCAGGAATACAAGGATCTATGATAAGACCATCGTAGTCAGGACGTATACCGAGGATGTACTGTGAGACATCGAGGAATGTCCATGCAGCAGTACCTGTCAGCCAGCTGTTCTTTGCTTCACCAAAGTTAGGAGCGTCTTTTCCGGCAATCATCTGGCTGTATACATAAGGCTCGGTGCGGTGAATCTCGCTGATATCCTCAATGTATGCAGGACAGGTTCGGGTGTATACTTGCCATGCTCTGTTTCCACGGCCGATAACAGTCTCAGCTATAGAAATCCAAGGATTGTTGTGGCAGAAGATGCCGGCATTCTCCTTGTATCCCGGTGGATAAGAAGAGATTTCACCAAGCTCCACATGATATCTGTGGTAAGGCGGCTGCAAGAGCACGATGCCATATTTAGTATCAAGATATTTCTCAACAGACTGCATTGCCTTAAGGCAGAGTCCTTCATCCTTTCCGATTTCAGCGATAACACAAAAGCCCTGTGGCTCAATAAAGATTTTTCCATCCTCACATTCCTTGGAACCAATCTTGTGCTTGTAGTGGTCGTATGCACGAAGATACCACTCGCCATCCCAGCCGGCATCCATGACGGTCTTTTCCATCTGTTCAATAGCCTTTTGGGCTGTATCAGCCTCGTCGCAAAGTCCCTTGTGTCTGCAGATTTTTACATAGTCTTTTCCGTATTTTACAAACATGCCTGCGATAAAAACAGATTCGGCATTAGGTCCTTCAGATGGTCCAAAGGTCTGGAAGGACTCGCCAGGCTCCTCGGAGAAGCAGTTTAAGTTCAGACAATCGTTCCAGTCAGCACGTCCAATCTGTGGCAGACCATGAGGTCCGAGATGATTGATTGTATAGTTGAAGGAGCGGCGCAGATGCTCCATAAAGTCAGTTGCCTTTGAAGGATCGCTGTCATATGGTGTTGACTCGTCAAGAATAGAGTAGTCGCCTGTCTCCTTGATGTAAGCAGCGGCAGCAGCGATAAGCCACAGAGGGTCATCGTTAAAGCCTGAGCCTATGTCGGCATTGCCCTTTTTGGTGAGCGGCTGGTACTGGTGGTAAGCAGAGCCATCCTCAAACTGTGTGGCTGCAATGTCGAGTATTCTTTCCCTGGCTCTGTCCGGAATCAGATGTACGAAGCCAAGCAGATCCTGACAGGAATCCCTAAAGCCCATGCCTCGTCCGATGCCTGATTCAAAATAAGAAGCAGAGCGGCTCATGTTAAAGGTAACCATGCACTGATACTGATGCCATACATTTACCATGCGGTCAAGCTTTTCCTCCGATGAAGAGATACTAAAGTGACCAAGCAGCTTATCCCAGTAAGCCTTAAGCTCTGCTAAAGCAGCGTCGGCTTTTTCGGTGGTGTCAAATCTGGCAAGGAGTGCATCGGCAGGAGCTCGGTTTATGATTCCGTCTTCAGCGCGTCCAACCCATTTTTCGTTCACAGGGTTTTCTACATATCCAAGTACAAATATATATGTTTTTTCTTCGCCCGGCTCAAGAGCTACCTTCAGGTGATGAGAGCCGACAGGAGCCCAGCCGCTTGCAACAGAGTTCTTAGACTGATCATTTACTACAACGGAAGGCGCGCTGTTTTCGCCGTAGGCACCTAAGAATGAATCCCTGTCTGTGTCAAATCCGTCAACAGAGGCATTTACAGCATATACAGCATAGTGATTGCGGCGTTCTCTGTATTCTGTCTTGTGGAAGAGCTGGGAGCCACCGGCGTGGATCTCAACCTCTCCGGTAGAGAAGTTACGCTGGAAGTTGGTCATGTCATCCATGGCATTCCACAGACAAAACTCTACATATGAGAAAACCGAAAAGTCTTTTTTCTTATCAGATGTGTTTTTCAATGTGAGCTTATTGATCTCGCAGGTAGAGCCCATAGGAACGAAGTCGGTAAGCTGAGCCATTAAACCGTTTTTTACTCCTGTGAAAACAGAATAGCCCATGCCATGACGGCATTCGTATGAGTCAAGCTCGGTCTTAGAAGGCATCCAGCCCGGATTCCAGATTGTGTCGCCATCCTTTATATAGTAGTAGTGTCCGTTGCTGTCGTACGGCACGTTGTTGTAGCGGTATCTGGTGAGACGCAGAAGCTTTGCATCCTTATAGAAGCTGTAGCCACCGCAGGTATTTGATACCAGAGAAAAGAAATCCTCACATCCGAGGTAGTTGATCCATGGTAACGGAGTCCTTGGAGAGGTGATGACGTACTCTTTGTTTTGATCATCGAAGTGTCCAAATTTCATATATAAAATCTCCTTTTATTGAATGTACGCAAACGTTTAAGTTGCTTATATATAGAAGTATATAATGCGAATATCTAAAAATCAAGCATAAAACAATAAAAAATAATGCTTTTATGATATATATACAAAGAAAATTGCATATTATAGTTAAAAATGCTGATGAGATAATATCACTTAAGTAATTATAATTGTATAATAATTAAGTTTAAAAGCGTAATCGTTTTAAATACATAACATAACACTATACAAAATGTATAATAAAAGATAATAAAAAGTGTAAAAAAATGTTGAAAATGTAAATAAGGGGTTGCAATAATAACGAATTGTGGTATAGTAAAAATACGAAAACGATTAAGTAATCAATTCGAAATGAGGAAACGATATGGTATCACTGAAAGACATAGCACAAAGATGTGGTGTTTCGACAGCAACGGTCAGCAAGGCATTACATGACCAGAAGGATATTGGCTCTGAGACCAAAAACAGAATAAAGAAGATAGCTAAGGAAATGGGATATCTTCCTAATGCTGCGGCCAGAGTTCTTAAGACAAACGAGTCGAACAACATCGGAGTACTGTATTTCGATGAGGCGGCGATGGGACTTACGCATGAGTATTTTGCCGGAGTGCTAAACGGAATCAAGGCACAGGCTGAGATGCTTGGATATGATATTACATTTATCAATACAAGTCCGGTCGGAAAAAAATTATCATACCTGGAGCACTGTAAGTACAGAAATTTCGATGGAGTCGTAATCGTATGTGCCAGGTTTCAGGACAATGAGGTGCAGGAACTGATGAGCAGCGACATACCGGTTGTCACAATTGACTACGTACACTATAGCTGTTCGGCAGTAAGCTCCAACAATGTAAAGTGTATGGGCGAGCTGCTTGATTACATAATAAGCATGGGACATAAGAAAATCGCTTACATACATGGACAGGATTTTTCTAGTGTTACACGCGACAGGCTGGCAGCATATTACAGGGCACTTGAGAATCATGGAATAGATATTCCTGAGGAGTATGTCAGGGAAGCAAGGTATCTGGAAACAGAGAATGTTACAAAGCAGACAGAATATTTACTCGATTTACCTGACAAACCTACATGTATCATCTATCCGGATGACACGGCGGCAATCGGAGGCATCAATGTTATAAGAAGCAGAGGGCTTAGGATTCCGGAGGATATATCAATAGCCGGATACGATGGTACAAGAGTTTCACAGATGCTAAGCCCGAAGCTTACCACTATCAGACAGGACACTGACAAGATAGGCAGGGAGGCGGCAGACAGATTGATAAGCATCATTAAAAAGCCTAAAACAGCACTTGTGGAGAGAGCTGTTGTTGAAGGAATTTTGCTGAAGGGGGAGTCCGTAGGCAGAATTTAATATATTTTACTGCTTTTTTACTAACATTTACTAATAGGTTTAAACCTGAAGCGAGAAGTAGGATTTTTCTATGAAAAAGAAACTTCTTGTATATTTTTCCCTTCATCTTAAAAGGACCGCTCATCCGGGCGGTCTTTTTTTGCGAGCAAAATGGCAGACGTTTGGTTTATCCCCTCTTGACAGAATACGTTATACTATAAGTATGAACGATAAGAAACAAGGAATAATATATATCATAATGGCAGGATTCTTTTTTGCCCTGATGACATTTTTTGTGAGGATGTCGGGGGATTTGCCGACCATGCAGAAGGCCTTTTTCAGGAATGCGGTAGCAGCAGTAGCGGCTGTTATCTTACTTGCAAAAAGTGATGAAGGCTTCAAAATAAAAAAGGATAGCTGGAAGGGACTTTTTCTGCGAAGCTTCTTTGGAACAACAGGGCTTATATGCAATTTCTATGCAGTTGACCATCTGGCCATCGCAGATGCCAATATTCTAAACAAATTGTCACCGTTTTTTGCCATAATCATGTCATATTTTGTGCTTAAGGAGAAAGCAAACAAGACAGAGTGGCTGTGCGTGGTGACGGCATTTATAGGTGCTGTTTTTGTGGTGAAACCATCTATGAATGTGCAGTTTTTTAATGCCATGATTGGTGTAATAGGAGGTTTTGGCGCAGGTGTAGCGTATACATTTGTGCGAAAGCTCGGTAAGCAGGGAGAGAGAGGACCTGTGATAGTCATGTGCTTTTCGGTATTTTCATGTATAGTGACGGCTCCGTTTCTGTTTGTCGGAGCAAAGCCTATGAGTGTATATCAGATTGTCATGCTGCTTTTTGCAGGAGCTGCCGCTACAGGCGGACAGCTTTCAATCACAAAGGCATACACCAAGGCACCTGCAAAGGAGATATCGGTGTTCGACTATTCGCAGGTTATCTTTGCCGCTCTGCTCGGCTTTGTCTTTTTGCAACAGATACCGGACTATCTAAGTGTGATAGGATATGTTATAATAATAGGCAGTGCAATTTTTAAATGGAACTATAATCTCAGACACGAGGAAAAAGTATGAACTACGCAGGAATAAAATATTGTGACATAGCAAACGGACTGGGCTGCCGCACGGTGCTTTTTGTATCCGGCTGCAGAAATCACTGTAAGGGCTGTTTTCAGCCGCAGACATGGGAATTTGACTATGGAGAGCCGTTTGATGAACAGATACAAAACGAGATACTCGACTCGCTTAAGCCTGCCTATGTGCAGGGAATTACCCTTTTAGGCGGTGATCCTTTTGAGGAGGAGAATCAGGAGGCACTTGTGCCGTTTATGAGAAGAGTTAAGGAGCGCTATCCCAATAAGGATGTGTGGGCTTACACAGGCTATCTGTACGAGGAACTGCTTGCAAACGGACGCAAGCACACAGAGTATACGGATGAGCTTTTATCTATGATAGATGTTCTGGTAGATGGTCCGTTTATAGAGGAACAGAAGGATATCACGCTCAAATTCAAGGGCTCTGCAAACCAGCGTGTGATAGACATGGAGAAGACAAGAGCAACAGGAGAAGTGTCTATATTGGAATTTACGAAAATATAAATCGTAATGTGTGACTAAATTGCTGTATTGTAATTAGAAAAGAAAATTTGAGAAGAAAATTTGAGAAGTAGATTTGAGAAGAAGCTTTGATAAGCGGATTTAAGAAGAGGATTTGAAATGAAGAAAAAATGCGACAAATTATTAGGAATACTGTGCTATGCGCTTGGAATTTTAGCTGCGCTTTATGTGGGAGGCTGGCTTATGCTGATTAAGCCTATTCATGTGATTATCATAGCATTTGGCAATGATATGCTGACACTTCCACTCTTGCTTAAGAGTATCATAAAGATAGCATTTTCTACGACATTTGCAGGGCTTGTGTGGTGCATCGGATACATAGGCTACAACTTTTTTAAGGGAAATGAGGACCCTGACTGGGCGGCTATAGAAGCGCGCTTCAGAAATAAGCACAGTGATACAACAAACGAAGATTTACTGAAGGAGAGAGAAGTATGATAGTCCGTGTACCTGATTATTTTTCAGAGTTTAGCTGTATAGCCGGAGACTGCAAGGATAGCTGCTGTCTGGGCTGGGAGATTGATATTGATGAGGATTCATATGAATATTATCAGACACTGCCAGGAGAGGTCGGAGAGCGTCTGAGAAATGGCATGTATGAGACGGAGGATGGCGGGCACGGCATCCGCACAAACAATTGCGGGCGCTGCATTATGCTAAATGACAAGAATCTGTGTGATTTGTACATAGCAGCTGGCGAGGCATCGCTTAGTGAGGTGTGTACCGATTTTCCAAGGTTTGGCATAGAGTACAGAAACGTGGAGCAGAAGTGCCTGAGCCTTGCGTGCGAGGAGGTATGCCGTATATTTTTCAGCAAAACAAAGCCTGTTAAGTTTGTAGAGCAGGAGCTTTTTGGCGACAGCGATGATGACCAGGGAGTCACAGAGGAAGAGGCAGCATTTTTTGAGGAGGTGCAGCGCGAGCTGATTGCCATACTCCAGGACAGGACAAAGCCAATCGGAGTACGCGTGGATGAGTACCTTGACAGGGCAAACGAGTACCAGAAGAAGCTGAGCCAAAACGATGTTGAAAAGCATATAGACTGGCTTTCGTTTAATGATTTTTCGTTTGAGCATTTTGATATCCGCTTCGGTATCATCAATGAGATGGAGCTTTTGCGCCAGGTATGGCAGGATTTCAAGGATGATATGCATACAGTCCTCACGGAGGATGACTATGAAAAACGCATGAAGGAGTACATGGCTAGCGGCGATTACCGTGAAAACGATATCGAGCAGCTTCTTGTATACTTTACCTTCAGATATATCATGAATGCCATCTATGACTCAAATATCATGGTTTATGCATATTTAAGCGTCATGTTTACCATGATAGTCAGGGATATGAATGCCACTCGCTTCTACAAAAACGGTGGCAGCTTTACCATAGAGGACCAGATGGAGGTGGCACGAATCTTCTCCAAGGAAGTGGAACATTCCGAGGAAAATGTGGAGGCCGCCAAGGAGGAAATCATCTGGGGATAGCTGAAGCATGCATGTCAGGATAGTTGACAGAAAAATTAAATCTATAATTAAAAATAATAAGCTATTTAACTAAGTGTTGCAAACACGTAGTGACGTGTTATAAAATGCATATTGTAAAGGGTTTAGTTATCATTTCCCTTTTTATATTTTTTTAGTTTACAAAAGGAGCTTGCACAGAAATGTGCGGGCTCTTTTTGTGTGAAATAATTAAAGGCTTCCACCATTATGCCAGAATCCTCATATTTTTGAGCTGTTTTGGGATTTATAGTGATTTCAGCTACTTTTTCTCGCAATTATTCCGGCTTTTGGGCTGGATTTGGGAGCTGTTTTGGGAATTTCTGCAGTTTCAGCTACTTTTTCTCGCAATTTTTCTGGCTTTTGGGCTGGATTTGGGAGCTGTTTTGGGAATTTCTGCAGTTTCAGCTACTTTTTCTCGCAATTATTCCGGCTTTTGGGCTGGATTTAGGAGCTGTTTTGGGAATTTCTGCAGTTTCAGCTACTTTTCTCACAATTTTTCCAGCTTTTGGGCTGAAGTTTGGGGTGCTGTTTTAAAAGATTTAGGGATTACAGCTCCCCAAGGTCTGCCTACTATACTATCAATCAATGAAACATTGATTCCGGAGTCTGTACCAATGGAAAAGAGATACCTTGTATTGGATTATGAGAATCCGCGATTAAAAGAAAAAGGTATTACACCACAGTTCTATACATGGTCATCAGGATATGCTTCAGTATTAACCGATTTTACATATGCAGGTGGAGATCATTCAGTTACATTCCCTTCTGATTAGAAGGTTATCTATGCCAGCATGAAAGCCGGCAGTGAGCCGAAAATTGCTATGCCATATAATGTTGGCTATGAAGTAGATGTAGAAAATCAGCAGGTATCATATTATTATCGTGATGATGATGCATTTGTAGATGGCACCTTAAAGGATATGAAAGTATCTGTTGACGTAAACGGAACAGAGTATCCAACGACATACAATGATACAACAAAGCGTTTTGAGTATGTAAAGAGTGGTTTGTCAGATGGCAAAACACATTATCGTTACAAAGCAAATGGAACCTATGTTGTAGATGCATTCAATTCAAACAGCGAAAAGTATAATAATGCGGATTACTCATATTTTGAATACTATAAATTAAATGCAACAGTTACAGCAGCTGTTATGAATAAATCTTTTAACTACAACGAAAATGATGTTGTTAAGTTTAAGGTTGAACAGGATGGTTCTGATACTAAAAAAGCAGCTCCAAAGAGTGGCGATGACAATGAAGCAGCTACATATATATGCATACTCGGACTTGCAATGGTTGCAATCACAGCAGCTACATATCGCAAGAAGAGAGCTTGCAACTAAACAGCTTTTAAACTAAACATTTTATAAACCTCTTAGATGCCGCACCTTCGGGTGCGGCATTTTACTGTGTATGGCTTAGAGTGAGATGTAACTAAAGTATTCACATAAAATATTTCATAGTTTTTACATAGAGCAAGTATAGAGTTTACCGGGGCACTGTATAATCCATTATGGTTAAATGATTTACACATGGAGGAATAAAATGAAAAAGAGAAATCAGATCATTGCGGCATTTCTTGCAGCGACAATGATAATTACACCGGCAACATCAATATTTGCAAAGGCAGCAAAGGATGGAAATTCTAGTGCAGAGTCTTCTTATGGGGAGAGCTTTACAAGCTGGAGGACAAATGAATGGGAGAATAAGCTCAGCAAGGATTGGACAACTGTTTCTATGACACCGGGGGTTAATGAGTCAACCATGAACTTTGCATGGTATTCAAAGACAACAGATAACGTTTCACTGACATATGGTTTAAAGGCAGATTTAAGCGATGGAAAGACTGTTCAGATTGCGACTAAGGGCACCGGACAAAAGGATAAAGACGGAAATGAATACAATAGCAATAAGGCAACTATTTCAGGACTTGCAGCTCAGACCACATATTACTATAAGGTGGATGACAAGGAAATAAAGTCCTTTAAAACAGGAAATACAGGTAAATTCAGATTTGCTTTTGTAGGTGATCCACAGATTGGTTCATCTAATGAATTAAAGGGATCTGATACAGAGGCGTTTTACAATGCACAGAGCAATGCGGTAGCAAATGACAGCTACAATTGGTCACAGACATTGAAAAAGATACAGAGTGCAGGAACTGATTTTATTGTGTCAGCAGGAGACCAGATTCAGACAACAAAGAAAAAAGCCCCTGGAAATAGTTCTACAACAAGTGAGATAGAGTATGCAGGATATCTTTCACCGGATACACTTGCGTCATTGCCGGTAGCAACAACAGTCGGTAATCATGATGCAGACAATGCCAACTATCAGTACCATTTTAATGTTCCAAACCTCAGCAATCTGGGGGATAATGGAAAAGTTGGTGGTGATTATTATTTCACATATGGTGATGTGCTTTTTATGATGCTTAATACACAGGACACAAACTCAGCAGAGCATATTCAGTTTATCGAAAAAACAGTTGCAGAAAATGCTAATTGCAAGTGGAAGGTAGTTACGTTGCATCAGGATATTTATGGTTCGGCAGAGCATTCGAATGAGCCGGAGATTGTGAATTTACGTTATGCGCTTACACCGACATTTGAGAAATATGGTGTAGATGCTGTGCTTACAGGACATGACCATGCTTATTCAAGAAGTAAATTTCTTTCAGGCAATCAGACAGAAAAGACGGTAACATATACTGATGATGAGTTTGATGAAATGCTTGATAAGGATATTGACTATACAGGTGAGGGTACTTTGACTGTAGCACCGGGAAATATCAAAACAGACACAACAGACGAATCAGAAAAGACATACTTATCTTATCTTACTTCTGTGATGGATGCAGACAGAATTACAGAGACAGGAGAGTATGTGGTAGATCCTAAGGGAATTCTTTATCTTACAGCCAGCAGTTCATCAGGAAGTAAGTATTATGACCTCGTATCACGTCAGCAGTCATACATAGCAAGCAGATGGCAGGAGGATGTCCCTACATATTCACTCATCGATGTGACAGAGACAACCATGACAATTAACACTTATCGTACTGACAATGACAGTGCAATTGACAATACGGTTACTATTGTAAAATCAGCAGACAAATCAGCAGTTGATGCTAAGCTTGCACAGATAAATAAAGAGCTTACAGATAATACACTTGTAGAGAAGGACTACACAACTGGTAGCTGGAAGGCTTTAAAGGATGCGATGGATGCTGCAAACCGTATCAGCCCTGAGACTGAGCAGGCACAGATCAACAAGATACTTGAGAACCTGACAACAGCCAGAACCGGTCTTGTAAAGGTGGCTGCACAGGAACCACCAAAACCATCAGAGCAGTCAACAGAAAAGACATCTGAATCAGAGAAAGCATCAGAGCAGCCAACAGAAAAAACATCTGAATCAGAGAAAGCATCAGAAAAGGATGCAAAGAAGACTTCAGAAAAGTCAAACAATAAATCTGCTTCTAAGGTTAAGACCGGTGATGAGTCACAGGCACTGCTTTGGACAATTGTTTGTGTGATTGGTCTTGGAGCAGCAGGAACAGTAGTGGTATTTGCCGGAAAAGAGAGAAAATAGTGAAGAAAATCTGTATTGCAATAATAAGTATTGCTCTGATAATTGCATTTGGAATATCACTGAACAATGTGGAAAAGACAGAACTGCAATCAACTGATGGCCGTGATTTTGAAAAAGCGACGGTGACAGAGATTGTCAGCTCTGATTATTCGGATAGCACTTCAAAGGATTATGATGGTTCTGTGGGTGAAGATGGCAGTGTCAGGGCTGGGCAGCAGCAGATAAAGGTCAAAATAAGAACTGGTGAGCATAAGGGAAAAATCCTGGATGCCACCAGTTCTTCATCGTATCTGTATGGTGCCAGATGTAGAATAGGAACAAAGGTAATAGTGATAATCAGCGAGTCGGATGAGCTTACAACGGTAAGTGTCTATAATTATGACAGAGGAAATCAACTGTATATGATAATTGCCTTTTTCCTTATAGTTTTAGTGTTAATTGGAGGACTCAAGGGTTTTAAATCAGCTGTGGGACTTGTGTTTACCTTCTGTTGCATTTTATTTGTATTTATGCCGCTTATCTACAGAGGAGTGTCTCCTATTTTTGCGGCGGCATTTGTGGTAATTATAACAACAGTCGTTGTTATGTATCTGATAGATGGATTTACTGCAAAATCAATCTGTGCAATCGTCGGCACAATAATAGGTGTGGTGTTGGCTGCTGTTTTTGCATTTATATTTGGAAAAATATGCCATATATCCGGCTATAATGTGGATGATATCGAAAGTCTTATTTATATTGGTGAGATGACAGATATAAAGGTGGGAGAGTTGATGTTTGCAGGGATACTGATATCAGCTCTTGGTGCTGTGATGGATGTTGCCATGTCTGTAGCAAGCACTATTAATGAGATTCATGATAAAAATCCAAAGCTTGACACCAAAGAACTGTTTAAATCCGGCATAAATGTCGGAAAGGACATGATGGGAACCATGTCCAACACGCTGATTCTGGCTTTTGCAGGTGGTTCGATTAATACCTTTGTATATATTTACAGCTATAACTATCAGTATTATCAGGTGATTGATATGTATTCAATCGGAATTGAAATAATTCAGGGAATTTCTGCAACGCTTGGAGTGATACTCACGGTGCCTATAGTGTCTGCAATATCTGCTGTAGCACTAAAGAAAAACATATAATAAATTGGGAAAGAAGTCATATTGCTATCATCGCTTTAAATACATTATAATAAGAATAAAACAGCAAAGGCTGTCAAGGAGAACAATATGAAAAGTACAGCGTTTGATATGGCTATGGTGGCATACAGACAAAATGATATGGAGGGCGCATTCCGTCAGTTTCTGTCGCTGGCAGAGGCGCAAGATGCAGATGCCATGAATATGGCAGCAAATATGTTTGAAAGAGGTCAGGGCACATACCGAGATCCGGGACGTGCGGTGTTTTGGTGGAAGAAAGCGGTGGAGCTTGGAAATGTGGATGCACTTGCCGATTACGGACAGTATCTGGTCACTACCTTTTTTGATGGCAAGGAGCAGAAGCTTGGTGCAGGGTATCTGGTTACTGCGACGGAGCGTGGCAACACCAGGGCGGGAGAGAGCCTTGTGGAGTTTGCCCTTAAAAATAACGATGCCGGAGCCAAAGTATACAGGACAGCAGCCGAGTACTGCGACAGGGCTATTGCCTCTGCGACAGATTCTTATCTGCGTACACAGTATGTGCAGAAAAAGGGTATGCTTAAATATAAGCTCAGACAGCACAGGATTGGAAATAGTTATATCTATTTTGCGGCGCTATTTTCAGTGATAGGCGCAATACTTCTCATGGTAGCATCTGTGGATTTATTCCTTGAGCTGCATATGGAATATCGTGATATGTTTGAAATTTTCACATATATAGACAGGATACCGTGGGAGATGGATATAGCAATGTTTTTTGCGTCAATGCTTCTTTTTACTCTCGGTAAAGTGACAAATAAGCTGCATCTTGCAAGCTTTATGCAGATGTTTTCATCTGTGTTTGCGGCGGCGGTCGTTGTGCTGCACTTTATCTGTGTGATAAATGATGGCAAGCTGTGGTATGACAAGCTACTGTGGTATGTGGTGCTTGTTGTCATTCCGCTTATGCTTGGAAAGCTGCTTGGTGAGATACTGAGAAAGATTATCGGCATACAGTAACATTATATTTATTGTAAGTAACTATTCTGAATAGTTACTTTTGTAATAGCTTCGAGATGACTCAAGTGATGAAAGACAATTAATATGTAAAATAATATTTCGATATGTAACAAAAGGAGAATGAACATGACTCTGCAACAACTAAAATACGTGGTGACAGTGGCAGAATGCGGCAATATAACAGAGGCTGCAAAGCAGCTTTTTGTCTCGCAGCCCACAGTGACCAGCGCTATACATGATCTGGAAAAAGAGATGCAGATAGTTATTTTCATCAGGACAAACAAGGGAGTGATACTATCAGAAGATGGTGAGAGATTTCTCGGTCATGCCAGACAGGTGCTCGAGCAGGTAGATCTCATAGAGGGGATCTACAAGGATGATGTGGTGAGTAAGCCACACTTTGCGGTATCGTGTCAGCACTATTCCTTTGCGGTGAATGCATTTGTGGATGTAATCAGAGAGTTTGATGCATATCAGTATGATTTTACCATCAGGGAGGAGCAGACTCACGAAATTATTGAGGATGTCACGAATTTAAAGAGTGAGCTGGGAGTCATATATCTAAGCTCAAAAAATACGGAGGTGCTTTCAAAGATGCTAAAGCGTAATGAACTCGAGTTCACAGAGCTTTTTACAGCCACACCGCATGTATTCATATGTGACAGTCATCCGCTTGCTTCAAAAAAGAGCATCACGATGGATGATCTGCAGGACTATCCGTATCTGACGTATGAGCAGGGAGAGTACAATTCACAGTACTTTTCGGAGGAGTTTGTCAGCACTCTTGACAGCAGAAAGAATATCAGGGTAAGAGACAGAGCTACACTTTTTAATCTGATAATTGGCTTAAATGGCTACACAGTGTGCTCAGGAGTGATTTCCGCTGAGCTGAATGGAAGGAATATTATATCAAAGCCACTTGATGTGGAGGAGTATATGAGGATAGGCATTATCAGCAGAAAGGGTGTGGTACTCTCGCGATATGCAAGGGAGTATATCGAAGCATTGAAGGCGCACTGTATGTGACGTTACAATAATATAATATGATTAAAGGGTCAAAAGGTATCATCGATGCATGCTTGCATGCAATTCAATGTATGCCTTAGTGCCCCACACTATATCTAAGGTCTAAATATATACAAACATTTGGTACAAGGGGTACAGCATGTACGATAGTATAATAATAGGAACAGGTCCTGCCGGACTGTCGGCAGCCCTGAATTTAAAAACATATAAAAAGGATTTTATCTGGTTTGGTTCGAAGAACCTAAGTGATAAGGTGCAAAAGGCAGAGAAAATCACAAACTATCCCGGATTTCCACAGATAAGCGGACAGGAGCTGTTTGAACGCTTTGATGCTCATAGGAGAGCTGCGGGAATTGATATAACAGAAAAAACTGTGACCAATATCATGCCTGCAGGAAACGGCTTTATGGTGCTTGCAGACAATGAGATGTATGAGGCAAGGACTCTCATACTTTGCATGGGTGTGATGTCTGCAAAGCAGCTGGACAGGGAGGATGAGCTGCTTGGAAAGAGGCTCAGCTACTGTGCCACCTGTGATGGCATGTTTTACAAGGATAAAAGGATAGCTGTCATATGCAATGACAAAAAGTATGAGCATGAGGTAAAATATCTTGCGGATCTTGCGGCAGAGGTATTGTATTTCCCAGCCTATAATGACAGCGAAATAGAGCTTCCAAATGTAAAGATATCAAAGGATGTACCTATAGCATTAATCGGTGACTCATTTGTGGAAGGAATTACGCTTCGAAGCGGAAAGACTGAGAGCGTAGACGGAGTATTCTGCCTCAGGAACGCCATCGCACCATCAAAGCTTATGCCGCAGCTTGAAATAGAAAACGGACATATATTGGTGGATAGAGCCCAACAGACAAATGTGGCAGGCTGTTTTGCGGCGGGTGACTGTACGGGCAGGCCATACCAGTATACGAAGGCTGTCGGAGAAGGAAATGTGGCAGCACATTCGTGTATACAATATCTTAGTAAATCAGAAAAATAATATAGTATTTTGTTAATAATGGTGACTGCTTAGAATACACATTTTGAGCAGTCACCTTATTTTTTTAGAATCACGGAACCAATTTCCTAATAAAATTATAAGCATGAGTGAAAAATAAAGTCTTTTTAATAAGTTTCACTTAACATATTTACCTTTCCTTAAAAGAGTGCTATTCTCGTTTCATTGAAAGAACGCGCGACTTCAAATTAATGTATGAAAGTTAAATGTATACAGAAAATCGATAAGGAGAATTGTTAAAATGACAGAATACATGCGTTTGGAATCAGATTCAATTGGCGAGATGGAGGTACCGGGCGAGGCCTATTACGGAGTACAGGCATTGAGGGCAAATGAGAATTTCCCGATAACAGGCAACAGCCTGCATCCTGACTTTATCAAAAACATGGCAAGGATAAAAAGAGCCGCAGCTATCACAAATATGAGAGCAGGACGATTAAAGCCTGAGATAGCAAATGCCATAGAGTCAGCCTGCAATGAGGTGGTATGCGGAATGTTTGCATCTGAGTTTATAGTTGACGGAATACAGGGCGGTGCAGGAACCAGCGCAAATATGAATATGAATGAAGTGATAGCAAACAGGGCAATCGAGATGCTCTGCGGTAAAAAGGGAGATTATTCTATCGTACATCCAAACGATCATGTAAATATGGCGCAGTCCACAAATGATGTGATACCGACAGCCGGAAAGCTCACGGTACTGGATTTGTTAAAGAAACTGGAAAAGAGCCTTAAGAAGCTGGCCAGTGGACCAAAGGCCGGCTTTGGTGAAATCACACTCCCTGCAATGCAAAACGGCTCCTCAATCATGCCGGGCAAGGTAAATCCTGTCATTCCTGAGGTTGTATCCCAGGTGGCATTTCACATAATAGGCCATGATGTGACCATCACCATGGCAGCAGAGGCAGGTCAGATGGAACTCAACGCATTTGAGCCTGTTGTATTCTATAATCTTTTTGATTCGATAAGCACACTCACGCATGCTGTAGACACACTTACTGACAACTGCATAATCGGAATAACCGCAAATGAGGAGCGCTGCCAGAAGCTGCTTGATGCTAGTGTCGGAATCACAACAGCACTCTGTCCGTACATCGGATACAAAAAGGCTGCAAGCCTTGCCAAGGAATCGCTGCGCACAGGTGTACCTGTAAAGAAGATGGTTTTAAAGCACGGACTTATGAAGGAAAAGCAGCTTGATGTGGTGCTTGATCCGTATGCGATGACAGAGGCAGCTACTAAGAAGAGCAAGGCAAAGGTTGGTTAAAGCATGTTAAAGGCAATTACAGCCACTTACCATTGAGAAGATATTGATTTCTCTCAGCTCCGACTGAAACAAATTGTATTTCGTGTCTTAGCATGTCCTCAAGGAAGCTTATGTAGCGCTTAGCATTTACAGGCAGCTCATCATATGACCTGCAATTTGATATATCGGTTTTCCACCCCGGTAGCATTTTGACTACCGGGGTATATTTTTCCAGATTTTCGGTAGGGTCAAAGACGTTTGTTACGGCATTTTTATACTGATATCCTGTGATAACAGGAATCTGATCCATGATGCTCAGGACATCTAGCTTGGTCAGTGCGATTTTGTCAGCATGCTGGCATTTTAGACCATAGCGGCTTGCAACGGCATCAAATGGACCCACACGACGTGGTCTTCCAGTGGCAGCACCATATTCGCCCCCATACTTGCGGACCATTTCAGTCCATTCACCGTTCATAGATTTTTCCGCGACAAATGGTCCGGCTCCGACACAGGTAGAGTATGCCTTTAGTACACCGACCACATGGTCTAATGAGGCACCTGGGATACCGGCACCTATAGGACCATAAGCTGAGATGGTGGAGGAGCTTGAAGTATATGGGAAAATACCATAGTCTATATCCCTCATTGCACCAAGCTGTGCTTCAAGTACAACACGCTTTCCCTTTGATAGTGCATCCTCAAGGAATGCACCGGTATCTGTGATATAAGGTGCATATTTTGCAGCCTTCTGCCTGCACCATGACAAAAGAGCTGACAGAGACATAGGTTCCTGATGATAGCAGCCTGCAAGCTCAAGGTTTTTAGCTTCAAGCATGGTCTTAAGTCTGGCCTGTACATTCTCTTCGTCTAAGTGGAGTAAATCACCGAGACGGATTGTTTTTTTACGGTATTTATCGCTGTATGCATAGGCAATACCACGTTTGGTAGAGCCGAAGGCTGCTCCGGACTTTGAAAGGCGCTCTTCCTCAAGCTCATCCTGTATTTTATGCCACGGCATTGAAATTGTGGCTCTTGTTGATAATTTCAGGTTTTTTGGTGAAACAGATACATCTTGTGTTCTGATCTGTGCAATTTCATTGGACAGATGGTTTAGGTCAATAACCATTCCGTCACCGAGCACACATACTACATCTGGGTGAAGTATTCCGGATGAAAGCAGATTTAAGACAAATTTTCCCTGTTTATTAACTACTGTGTGTCCGGCATTGTTACCACCCTGATAGCGGACTACGATATCCGCATGTTCTGCGAGAAGGTCGATGACACGACCCTTTCCTTCGTCTCCCCAGTTTATTCCTGTAACTGCTGTAAGCATGATGAATGCCTCCTTGTTTTTTGAGTTTAATATTTGTATGTTGGTGCAGAGCTTGTACTGTCCGGATTTTGAATGGTATAAAACAAGTCTGCTTATAATGTGTATGATTCTGTTACGTGCAATACCTAAACGTCTTATCAGTTAGTATTCTTGCAAAGATGAGTCCGAGCGGCAGTGCAATGATAATCATGATTGCTGATGCAAACCATGAAACAGCATCCGAAAGTGCCATTATGCCGAAATTGTATATAGCACGATACAGATAAAGTCCCGGAACCATTATGACTATGGATGGAACAGTAAGGGATATTCTCGGATATCCATTGTTTTCCTTGATAAATGATGCGAGAAGCCCTGCTGTGAGAGCTCCGGCAAATGCGGCAGCAGGAGCCGGCATACCTGTCAGGTCTACCAGCTCAAGCCGCAGTGAATTTGCTATGGCACCGATAAGAGCAGCTGTTGCAGCCATGGAAGCAGGGCTGTTGAACATGATTGAGAATCCAAACACACCGAAGAAGCTCATTATAAGCCTCAGGATTAGATGTAGTACGGGGCCCAGATCCAAATCTTCAAAGTCCATAGGCTTAAGCTGCAGAAGCAGCGCCATAATCCATGCAAACATCGTGGCTACCATGACTATTATTATTGCATAGGCAAGGCGTTCAAGACCGGAGCGCAGATCCAGCTTTGCCAGGTCGATTCCGCTTGTAATAAACGGAAATCCCGGAATGATAAAGAGCATGGAACAGATGTATCCGGCTTCATGAATGGTTGATACATTGAAAGCCATCTCTGCTATTTTTAAAAGTGCCGCATATATGAAGCATGAGGCAGAAATTGATACCGCTATATTTAGGAACAAAGTAAAATGATGCTTTATAAGCTTGGTTCGTATGAGATTTCCGATGCCGGCTGCTATAAATGCCAGCATCATCTCGATAGGGCCTCCGCCGAGCAAAAACGTGAAGGCACAGCATGCTATAGCGGCTGCAAGCCCAAGCCTTGCAGGGGAGTAAATGGCATGAATATGCTCTATCTCATCGAGACGGCGGTGGATTTCTTCGCAAGTCAGGTGGGCTTCCTCCGTTGGAAAATTGTCGACAAACTGCTCCATGCGATAGAGCTTTGATGTGTTTACACCTGTGTTTGCTATGCTGAGTGATTGCGATATACAGTCAGTGCCGTCAAAACAGTTAAACTCGATTGACATAAGTCCGACATCCACTGTACATGTGACACCAAGCACCTTTGAGAGCCGGTTCATGGAGGTTCTCACACGCCAGGCTCCTGTGCCGCAGGAGAGCATGATGAGTCCGACACGTCCGATTACAGAGGCTTTTTCAATCAGTCCCGCCTTATCTATAAGTATATTTCCATCCTGTCTGGCATAATCATGCCAGGGGATTTCCATATGATTTTTTTCCATGATATCTGTGTAGCTGTTATCTGCCATAAATTATCGCCTCGGCCTTTTGGACATGTTTTTCAAGATTTTTTAGGAAATGAGAGCTTCGCAGGAAAATACCAATTTCATCATACCGCTTGTCATTTTCCACAAGAGAGTCCTGACCGTAAAAAACATATGCCATAGGAAGCTCCTTTTCAATCTGTATCATCAGATCCCATACGGCAGAGTAAGCCTCCGCCTCAGTCTCCTTGAGTTTTACGGTATCGGGAAGCTCACGTATCAGGAGTATTCCGTCATGCTTTACAATGACCTGCTGTGTGGGAGTCATATGCTCGGAATCATATGTGTGGCTGTAGCGGTAAGCCTGTGCATAGTAGATATCCTTTTTATCTGGCATATCATTGTATATCTCATGAAAATGTATATAGTTCTTGTCGTGAGATATGTGTTTATACTCGGGCAGCGGATTTCCGTGCTCATCGGTCATGATTATCGGATTTTGATGTCCGTCGGCATTGAATCTGTACGGTATGATATATGAATTGCGCAGCAAATCAAATACGGTGTTGTTGCACAGACACATAAGTAGTGCGGAAAGATCGCGGTTGGTATAAGCATTGAAGAGAGCTTTAGCAAATTTTTCTGCCGGAAGTGATACATCAAATTCATCGTTGTAAACCAGATTTTCATTGAAGGTTTCCATAAGCCTGTCACACGCCCATGGATCGTTTAGTATCTTCTGAAACAGCATTTCTGTATGGTCTTCTCTTGGAAACATTGTCTTTTCACTCATTTGAAACACGTCCTTTTCTTATATAATCAATATTTCTCTTTTGAGCATTTATGATTATACAATCATGACTGCAATAAGTAAAAAGTATAATTGATATAATTGAAATATCACATTATTATATCTGTAAGAATGAACAGCTGGAATATTTTATCCATAGGAAAAATCTATATCAAACGCATGGTTTTATGTATTTTACAATGAACAAAGGGAAATATATAATAGCCTCAACTTTTGAAAGCAATAAAACACAAAAATAAAGCAGGAGGTTTAACAATGCAGACATCTGTAATCGGTTATCCGAGGATAGGATCACTCAGGGAATTGAAATTTGCTCTGGAAAAATACTTCAGAAATGAAATTACAGCTACAGAGCTTCAGACAACAGCAAAGGAGCTTCGCTCAATACACTGGCAATCGCAGAAGGATGCGGGGGTGGATTTCATCCCATCAAATGATTTTTCATTTTATGATATAGTGCTGGACAGCGCTTTCCTCTTTAATATAGTACCGGAGAGATACAAAAAGCTTAACCTGTCAGAGCTGGATACATATATTGCGATGGCGCGAGGCTATCAGGGCGCAGGAGGAGACGTGAAGGCTCTTGCAATGAAGAAATGGTTCAACACCAATTATCATTATATTGTGCCTGAGATAGAGGACGATACAGAGATTAAGCTGACAGGTGACAAGCTTATACGGGAGTACAAAGAAGCAAAGGAAAATGGTATAGAGACAAAGCCTGTTATCACAGGGGCATACACACTGCTTAAGCTTTGCCGTTACACAGGTCAAAAGACGGCTGACGATTTCGTGGATGCATTTGAAGCGGCTTATAAAGAGCTTCTTACAAAATGTGAGGGCGAAAATGTAAAGTGGATACAGTTTGATGAACCTGCACTTGTGTGGGATATGACGGCAGAGGACATCGAGGTATTCAAGCGTTTATATAATGAAATTCTTTCTGCAAGGTCAGGCTGCAGGGTATTGCTTGAGACGTATTTCGGTGATGTGAGAGATGTGTACGAGGCGCTCATAGAGCTTTCGTTCGACGGAATCGGAGTGGATTTTATCGAGGGAAAACAGACCTCGCTGCTTATAGAAAAATATGGTTTTCCAAAGGATAAGCTGCTTTTTGCAGGTCTTGTAAACGGAAAAAATATCTGGAAAAACCATTATGCGAGGACTCTTGAAGTACTTGATGAGCTTAAGAAAAAGGGCATAAATACAGTTCTTTCCACATCCTGCTCTCTGCTTCATGTGCCATATACGCTTGTGCATGAAAAAAAGCTTGGCGAAGAATATTTGAGATATTTTGCATTTGCAAATGAGAAGCTCACGGAGCTTTCTGAGCTCAAACAGCTTGCAGAGCTTGATATTAAAGTGAATAATTTTAGTGGCAACGAAAAGAATGCTCCGGATAGTGAAATATTGGAGAGATATAAGGAAAATGTGGATTTGTTCTCCGGCAGCAGGGACTGCCATAATGATGCTGTAGCAAAGAGGCTTGAAGGAGTAACGTCTGCTGATTATATCAGGCTTCCGGAGAGAGCGAAGAGACAGAAGCTGCAGAAGAAGCTTTTCGGTCTGCCGGAGTTTCCAACCACCACTATAGGTTCTTTCCCACAGACAAAGGATGTAAAGGCAAACCGTTCTGCTTTTAAAAAGGGTGAGATTACGGAGGAGAAGTATGTCAATTTTAATAAGAAGAAGATTGAAGAGTGCGTGAAATGGCAGGAGAAGATTGGTCTTGATGTGCTCGTACACGGAGAGTACGAGAGAAATGACATGGTAGAGTACTTTGGAGAGGCACTGGGTGGATTTCTCTTTACAGAGAAGGCGTGGGTACAGTCATACGGTACAAGATGTGTAAAGCCACCTGTCATCTGGGGTGATGTATACCGCAAAAAGCCTATTACAGTGGACTGGTCAGTTTTTGCACAGTCACAGACCTCGCACATCATGAAAGGAATGCTCACAGGCCCTGTTACGATACTTAACTGGTCATTTCCGAGAGAGGATATCTCAATAAAGGATTCCATTGCACAGATTGCGCTTGCAATCCGTGATGAGGTGCTTGACCTTGAGGCAAACGGCATCAAAATGATACAGATTGACGAGGCAGCGCTTAGAGAGAAGCTACCGCTTAGAAAATCAGACTGGTACAGCGAGTATCTTGATTTTGCAATCCCGGCATTCAGACTGACGCACAGCGGAGTAAAGCCTGAAACCCAGATTCATACACATATGTGCTATAGTGAGTTTACAGACATTATTCCTGCAATCGATGATATGGATGCGGATGTTATCACATTTGAGGCATCACGCTCGGATCTTGTAATACTTGATTCCTTAAGGGAGAACAATTTCGAGACGGAGGTGGGCCCTGGAGTATACGATATACATTCTCCGAGAGTGCCATCTGTTGAAGAGATAGTCACAGTGCTTAAAAAGATGCTCACAAAGATAGACAGAAGAAAGCTCTGGGTAAATCCTGACTGTGGACTTAAGACTCGAGGAGTGCCGGAGACGCAGGCGAGCCTTAAGAACATGGTAGAGGCTGCAAGGATACTTAGAGAGACAGTTTAATATTCAAAAATTAAAAATAAAAATCCGAAGACAATTGGGGGGTCTTCGGATTTTCTGGGTTTTTTGCATTTTTAGTTGAGAGAAAATGCTTTTGGAGTAGGTTTAATCTGTTCTTGTATTCAAGAACATTTGCTATTATAATGTATAATCATAAATAAGTAAAAAATATAATTGGTATATCAGATATATCAAAATTATATCATGAATATCTGCGTATCAAAAGGAAAATGACAAGTAAAGCGATAATAAAAGGAGACTTTGAATATGGATATAAATTTTGAGTACTACAAGATATTTTATTATGTTGCAAAATACTGTAATTTTACAAAAGCTGCGAGGGCACTTGGAAACAGCCAGCCGAATGTAACCCGCGCCATGAACAATTTGGAGCAGCAGGTAAACAGCATACTTTTTATCAGAAATAACAGAGGTGTGCAGCTCACACCGGAGGGAGAGCGTCTGTACGCGCATGTATCTGCAGCGATGTCACAGATACTTGCTGCGGAGGAGGAGCTGTCAGACAGCACAGGACTGTCACACGGAAGTGTATCAATAGGAGCCAGTGAGACAGCTCTAAACATATATCTGCTTGACAGGTTAAAGACTTTTCACATGGCATATCCGGGTATCAGGCTTAGGATATATAATCACTCCACCCCACAGGCTATAAATGCCGTAAAAAACGGCATGATTGATTTTGCAGTGGTATCGACACCGGCTGAGGTGGAGGCCCCTCTTAAGATGATAAAGCTTGGTTCATTTCAGGAGATTCTTGTGGGTGGAACCACCTTTACTGCACTCGGAAGCCAGACTCTGTCATTAAAGGAGCTGCATAATTATCCGCTTATCGGACTGGGGCGGGAGACCATGACATTTCAGTTTTTTAACAGATTTTTTATGTCACACGGACTTGAATTTGCGCCTGATACAGAGACCGCAACGACAGATCAGATACTGCCACTTGTGAAAAGTGAGCTTGGTCTTGCCTTTATGCCAAAGCCGATGGCAGAGACTGCGATAGCAAATCGCGAGATTGTAGAGATAGCTCTGGAGGAGGAAATACCGCAGAGAAATATATGTATGGTATACGATATTCATCACCCGATCAGTGCGGCGGCAAGAGAGTTAAAGAAAGTTATATCAGACAGCCATAAGGTGTGATTGGCAGTCGGTGGGATATACATAGGTAACTGGCAGGTTACATATTGCAACAGGTATGTTACACATTGGCAGGTTTGTAACTTACATCTCGTTTAATACTTTGTTAAAATATAGTCAGGCAGATAAGTTATAAGAAGCTTAGAAGGTGTTGCACCTACAAAGAAGTCTTGTGTTCCTATCATCGCAGTATCTACAACAGCAGGAACAGCAGCAGAGGTTACAATCAAAATGCATGTAAACAGAATGCATATAAATTATATATGTATAAATATAGTGTATATAAACTATATATTGTTGTTTATATTTTAGTATGATCAGAAATGATTATATTACCGATTAAAAAGATTGAATTTTAAAATTTATCTGTTAATATATTGATGAAAATATTTTGAAATATACGAGGATATACATACATGAAAGACCTTACAAAAGGAAAACCATCAAGACTCATATTGGCATTTGCCATTCCAATATTTATGGCAAATATACTCCAGCTCACATACAGTATAGTTGACACGAGAATAGTCGGATCATATCTGGGAGAAAACTCACTGGCAGCAGTCGGAGCCACCACGACACTCAGCAATCTGATGATAGGCTTTTTGATGGGCTTAGCTAATGGATTTGCCATAATAACAGCCCAGAAATTTGGCGCAAGGGACTACGCCGGTGTAAAGAAATCGTTTGCACTGTCAATTAAAATGGGATGCATAATAGCGCTTGCTATAACGGTATTGTGCCTGTTATTTTTGCGTCAGATTCTTGGATTTTTAAATGTATCAAATGATTTGATGGGAAGGGCTGTGTCATATATTTTTATTATAATAGCAGGGCTAGTAGCGACATTTTTGTATGATGCATGTGCGGCGGCACTTAGGGCACTGGGCGATACAGTTACGCCGCTTGTCATACTAGCCGTCTCGGTCTGTCTGAATATGGCAGGTGATATTTTCTTTGTGGTCGTACTGAAGGCAGGAGTGGCGGGCGCTGCGATTGCCACTGTACTTGCACAGGTTATTGCGTTTATTGTGTGCTATGTATATATGGTAAAAAGATATGAGCTTTTGAGATTGTCCCGCAGTGATTTATTTGACAGTCATTTACTGCGAAGACACCTGAAATTTAGCGACGAAAATTGTGATACCGAAGGAGCAGAATGTAAAGACAGCGAGAATAATATGACTCCTGAAGTAATAGCCGTGATGAAAATGACGATGCTTAAGGCCGGTCTTTCCATGGCATTTATGAGTTCGCTGGTCAATATAGGCTCGCTGACCCTGCAGACTGCCATAAACCGACTGGGACAGGATATTATAGTAGCTCACACGGCTGCCAGAAAGATATCGGAGATATTCATGGTCATGTTTACCGTGTTCGGACAGACCATGGCGACCTTCTGTGGGCAGAATATAGGAGCGGGAGAAGTAGCCAGAGTGAAAAAGGGCATAAAACTGGCAATATTCTATACCTGCATATGGTGCACGATGGCAATTATCGCAAGCTACACTATAGGCCCGTGGCTGGTGAAGCTTGTAACAGGCACTAATAATCTTATTGTTATAAAAAATGCCACAAATTATCTCAAATTTGACACTCTGTTTTATTATGTGACCGCTGTTATATGTATAGTGCGAAATGCAATGCAGGGGCTTGGAGAGCAGATTACGCCGCTTGTATCAAGCTCACTTGAGATGGTGGGAAAGATAGTCATTGCATTTACACTTGTGCCACTGCTTGGTTATACAGGAGTGATAGTGGCAGAGCCGATAGTATGGTTTATCATGGTGATACCGCTTTTGGTGAAGATATACACAATGCCGGTGCTTAGGAAGCAGCCGGTTTCAGTGAGTTTGAAAAAATAAAGAGAGAAATTTTAGAATTTTTGTTTATAAAATACAAACCGCTTGCTATTTCTTTCACATATGTTAAAATATAGTCAAAGCAGTTTTTCTATAGCAACCTGTGCGGTCGTTGGCACATTAATTACAGATATGACTATATGCTCTGTAAATATGTGAGGCATAATAAGATGTCGTCCGGCGATAAGGGCGTGCAGGGTCTTCAATACCTTAATTATTTTTCATATTCCCTGAAATTCTTGCTTTTAAATGTTTCATTATTTTATTTAAAGCAGGATAAGAGGGGTTTTACCACACAGATATTTCCTGCTTTAGTGTTTTCAAATGAAGGAGGCTATAGACTATTGTATTGACAATGATATTCTGAAGGAGTTTCTAAAGACTTACAGAAGTGAGGTGACGAAGAGTATGCAGTTAAATTATGAATTTGACAGGCAGCTTGAGCTTGAAAGAGCTGATGCTATCGAGGAAGGGATGGAAAAAGGTATAGAAAAGGGCGCAAATAAGATGCTGTTTACTCTGGTAACAAAGGGCAAGCTCGATATTGGTACTGCAGCAGAGGAAGCCGGTGTCAGTGTCAGTGAGTTTGAAAAATTAATGAGTGAAGCAGGCTATAAGGTGCCGGAGACTGTGTAGTATCAGGCATGAATAATTTATCGAAATGTAAATAGCAAAAATCCGCTAACCATTGTATTTGGTATAGCGGATTTTTGGTGCCAAAAAGTATCACATCCGACTGTTATTGTACTGCGCTATTGCATCGGCACCGCCTAACAGCAGTATGATAAGTATAGCCCCAATCCATGGAAACAACATCGTAAAAATTCCAAACCATGCGCCAAGAGAATCGCTGCTATAGTCCCAGAAAGGCTTGTTCGGGTCATCAAGCCAGTACACATTTATGATAGTCCTAAGCTCAGAACGGGTGCTATGTCTGTTATCGCATGAAAAACGCTTGCGGTACTCCTTTCCGTCTACAGTATATGTGTATCTGGCAGCCCAGTAGCTGTAAGCGGATTGTGAATTATTGACAACGAGCCTCTTCGCATCCTCCTTCACAATCATGCCTCTCGCCACATGTCCGCGCTCCTTTGCAAGTGCTATCTTACGCTGTAAACCAATATTCAGTTTGTCGAAAAACTTAAAATCTATGATGTACAGTGGTATTAGTGAAAGCACACCCACATTTACCTGCCAAGGGTAGCTTGCGATAGCCTTAAAAACTTCTGATAAAGTATCCATTGAAAATCCCCTTTCTTTATATGCTGCATTTGAATATATGGTATGTGAATATTATAGAAATAAGGAAGGGAATTGGCAATGGGAAAAAAAATTACTTCGGCTGTTAAATATCGCAATATTTAACAGCCATATATTTCAATATATTTCAGCTTGCTATGCTTAAACAAACAAGTTACCTGTTCCTTATTCTCCTGTAGTCCATGCATAAAGTTTTCTG
>Ga0256404_1000187_pt1 | contig 152680 bp, 132 predicted proteins | sample RumenRJG_01DNA_FD_185990 | JGI IMG/M metagenome (GOLD analysis project Ga0256404, IMG submission 185990) | Bovine rumen microbial communities from Lethbridge, Alberta, Canada - RJG_01 | ecosystem: Host-associated > Mammals > Digestive system > Stomach > Rumen | place: Canada: Alberta...
TTGTGAGCCAGGTAGATACGATGTATACTTCACAGATGATGGATTCTTCAACGTATCAACTGAACACGGTCAGGATATAACTGACAGAGTACTTACATTTGACGGTGCAATCATAGTTAAGGAACCTATAACAGATCCAGTAACTGATCCAGTGACAGATCCAGTAACTGATCCAGTGACAGATCCTGTAACAGATCCAGTAACTGATCCAGTGACAGATCCTGTAACTGATCCAGTAACAGATCCTGTAACTGATCCAGTAACAGATCCAGTGACAGATCCTGTAACAGATCCAGTGACAGATCCAGTAACAGATCCAGTGACAGATCCTGTAACTGATCCAGTGACAGATCCTGTAACTGATCCAGTAACAGATCCTGTAACTGATCCAGTGACAGATCCTGTAACTGATCCAGTAACAGATCCAGTAACTGATCCAGTGACAGATCCAGTAACAGATCCAGTAACTGATCCAGTGACAGATCCAGTGACAGATCCAGTAACAGATCCTATAACTGATCCAGTGACAGATCCTGTAACTGATCCAGTAACAGATCCAGTAACAGATCCTGTAACTGATCCAGTAACAGATCCAGTAACAGATCCTGTAACTGATCCAGTGACAGATCCTGTAACAGATCCAGTAACAGATCCTGTAACAGAACCTCAGATCTATGCTGAGTCTTACGAACTCGAAAAGGGTTACTATTTCAGCCACGATGACGGCGAAAGCACAGGTATTGGATTCTCCAAGAATATGCTCAAGTCTCTCAAGCTTGTTGAGGTAGTTGACGGTAAGGAAGTTGTTAAGGTTCTCGGCGAAGATATTGATATTAATGACGTAAACTTCAATGGTGCAACACCTGCAAGCACTTACGATAGTAAGAGCAAGACATTCAAGTATGAAGTTCCGATCTATATTGGCGAAACTGCTCTTGTAACCAAGGATGGTAAGCCGGTATGCGCAACAGTATACATTGGTGTCAAGGGTGATGCAAACCTCGATAACAGATTGACAGTAGTTGATGCAACATATACATTTAAGTATGTTAAGTCACTCAATGATCCTGCAATGAGGACAGATCCGGATGCTCCGTATAAGTTCCGTCTTAACACCAGAGTTGATGAAGGCACAGATTCTGATCTTGAAGAACTCTCTGCATTCCTCGCTGACGTAGACCAGAACGAATACGATGTAAACAACTGGAAAACTAAGAAGAACGGCAGAAGATTCAATGTAACAGATGCTTCTATGATCCTTAACTGGATCCAGCTCTACAACCAGGAAAAGGCAAATAATAATAATGAAGAGCCTACAGATTCAACAAGATATAACTTGTGGGTTAAGGCTACTGCTGGTAAGAATGTAAAGGGCAGGAAGTAATCCAACAAAATAATAAAAAAGCAGATCTTCGGATCTGCTTTTTTTATGCCAGAATTTACAGATTGACTTGTATGAAATGATCTGATATAATGAGTCTAAGCCGATAATACAGCGTTTACTGCAATATTAACAATAAACACTGTATTATTTAAGTGAACAGGGGATTGCTTGTGAAATAAGCACAAAAATAGTAATGATTAATCGTCAATAATTTTTGAAAAAAATACACATTATTTCTTGACTTATTGATAGTTATGTGATAAAATGTAGTTATGAATTTCTGGGCAAGCTATATGTATTTACAGAAAGCTTTCCCGAAATTACGCCCTATTTGCAGTTTTTGTACATAATAACAGCAGGGGACAATAATATGATAGAGAGGTATAGAACAATGAAGAATTCATTATTCAAAAGAGTTGCAGCCGCAGCATCTGCTGTTCCGCTCGCTCTCACACAGTGCTTGAATTTCAGTTCTTTTGCTGAGGTTAAGCCTGCGGTTCCGAGTTCAAGTGTTTCAATTAAGAGTGCTGATAATGATAAAGCTATCACTATTGAAAAGTTGCTTTGGATTGATCCTGAACAGGTAGTTCCGGAAAGTGGTGTTGAGTCAACATGGAATGCTAAGGCTTCAAGCATACTCGACACATTCGTAAGCGATGGCAATACCAGCTTCGATTTCAACGCTGCTAAGGCTGTTGAATATGTTGCTAAGATGGGCGGACAGTATAAGGATGTCGCTAATGCACTCGCTTCAAGTGTTTCAAACGGAAAGGTAACAATTGATAAGAAGAACAACGATATTATTGTTACTGCTGACGTAAACGATGTTGCTAAGGCACTTAACAAGAACGTTCAGAATTCTCTTGGCGAACTTGCAAAGAAGCTTGCTGATAAGTACAATGCTCCTTCGCTTGAGACAATTGATTTTGAATCAGTTAAGATCGACGGTTCTGTTAAGGTTACTATCAAGACTTCAAAGCTTGATGCCGGCAAGAAGATCCCAGTGATCTTTGAGTACACAGACAAGAATACTAATGAGACATATGGACCAAAGGCTACACTTGAGTACGCTAAGGCAAAGCTTGGCGAGTTCAAGAACATTGCATATGATGCAATCGAGAAGGTTCCTGAGATCGACAAGACTTCAGCTAAGAAGGACGTTGACGATCAGATCAACAAGTATGTGAAGTTTGCTAACAAGGCTCTCAGAGCAATTGACAAGGCAGACAGCTACACATACAACGATGGTGCTGATACATTCTTTGCTGATGAAGAGACAATCATTGCTGAGATCAACAAGAGACTCGCAAATCACAATATCAGCAAAAAGATCTCGGCTTCAGCAACAGCTATCGCTGCAAACTCAAAGGTTACTAACGCTTTCACTAAGGCTTCAAACTTTGTTGCAAAGCACAGTGATTATACACTCGACATAACAGCAAACGATCTTGCTGCTCTTGTTGACAGCTCCACTGAAGGCTTTACAGCTTCAGCTAATAACGGAATTTATAGCCTTTCATTCTATGTTCCTGATGCTGAAGAGAAAGAAGTTAAGACCTATTACGATGCAAATGTTGAAGATGTTGAATTCGTAAAGTCTATCAAGAAGATCGACCTCGGCGTTGACGCAACTGCTCTCGCTGATTCTGGTGCAACTGTTTCATTCAACGTAACACGTTTCGTAACAGTTAAGCAGAAGGATACACAGCCTGATACTGAGCCAGATACTGTAACAGAGCCAGACACAGAGCCAGACACTCAGCCTGATACACAGCCAGACACTCAGCCTGATACACAGCCAGACACTCAGCCTGATACACAGCCTGACACACAGCCTGATACACAGCCTGACACTCAGCCTGATACACAGCCTGACACACAGCCTGACACACAGCCAGACACTCAGCCTGATACACAGCCAGACACACAGCCTGACACTCAGCCTGATACACAGCCTGACACTCAGCCTGATACACAGCCTGACACACAGCCTGATACACAGCCTGACACACAGCCTGATACACAGCCAGACACACAGCCAGATACAAATCCTGTAACTGACCCAGTAACTGATCCAGTAACAGAGCCGGCTACAACAGAGGTAGTAAGCTACTACTTCGAGATGGACGCTGATTACGGTTTCTACACAGAAATCGATAAGGAATTCGCTATTGACCAGATCAGAAGCGTAAAGGCTTACAAGCACACTCAGATCTGTGTTGTTGACGAAGAAACTGGCGATCTGATGCCATATGGCGAGCAGCCAGATGATGTATTCGTTCAGTCTATCCCGCTTAGCGACATTGCATTTGCTGAAGAAAACACACCTGATAAACTCTTTGACGTTGCTAAGGCTCAGTCAAAGCAGTTTGAATATGATGTTCCGGTTATCTCCGCTTATGCTATCAGAGACAACAACCCTGGTGGCAAGAGAATGATCGGTTCTAACAAGCAGCTCCTCGACAAGAACGGCAAGCCTCTTACAATCAAGGCTTACATCGGTCTTAAGGGTGATGCTAACCTCGATGGAAGACTTACAACTGTTGATGCAACACTCACATTTAAGTATGTAGGCGCACTCAACAAGCAGGGCGCAGATCCTCTCGCAATCCAGCTTTCAAATAGCGTATTAGCTAAGAAGGTTGATGAGGAAAGCAATTTTGTTGATGATCCATCAGGTATTTACGACAACTTTGCAGCATTCCTCGCTGATGCAAAGGTTGAAAATAGCTTCGCAGCTCCTTGGAGAGTTGGTAAGAACGACAGAGTTGAAACCACAAAGTACAGAAGATATCAGACAACTGATGCTTCTTACATCCTCAGAGCAGCAATGCTTATTGGTACTGAAGAGTATCAGAACAACCACGAAGCAATGTGGAATACAATCAGCGGTGTAAAGCCGGAAGAGCCACAGACAGAGGAATAATCCAATTAGTTTTTTACCTGCCGTTTCGGCGGCAGGTAACATAAAAATTATATCTGAAAGGAAAGAATTAAAAATGAGAAAGAATACTTTAAAGAGCATTTTTGCAGCACTCGCTGTTACTTCAGTTGCTGTTTCAGCAACAGCTATGTCTTCATCTGCAAGCTTCCTCGGCGATAACGAGCCAGTAGCTTACAATGGAGCTGAAACATTCAAGACAAACATCGCAGCTGTAGCTCCTGAGGCTGTTGACGATGCTAAATATGCTGCTTGGCTCGAAGGCGATAGCGCTATTAAGCCAGCACTCACAATCGATACAATCGAAGTATATGAGGATGAGATCGATAAGCCTGTAACAGTTAACTTCACAATGGCTAACGCAGATAAGAAGTACAGCTCATTCAGCTGGCACGTAAACTTCGATAACCGTCTTACTCTTACAGATACAACAAACGGTGCTAAGGTTGGTCCTGCTCTTCCAGCTCCTGGAATCATGTTCAACCCATCAGTTCTTAGCACTGGTTCAACAGAAGAAGGCAACGCATCTGCTGGTCAGATCTGGGCTGCTGCAATGGCACAGGCTGAGGACGGCGGCGACGGCGTAATGTTCACAGTTGAGTTCAATCTCCCTGCTGAGGCTAAGGCTGGCGACGTATACCCAATCGGTATCGATGATTTCTTCTTCTCACAGTTCTCAAACGATACATTCACAAACCTTGATGACAATGCTGACGGTCAGTTCATGGAGAGATACTTCTTCACAGAGGACGGCGCTATCACAAACGGTGCTATCAAGGTAATTGAGAGACCAACTGAGCCAGATACAGAGCCAGATACAGAGGCTGATACACAGGCTGAAACACAGGCTGATACACAGGCTGACACAACTGGTGCTGCTGCTACAACAACATCAGGTGCTGGTTCTAAAACAACAACTACTGCTAAGGCAACAGACGCACCTCCGACAGGTGTTGCTGGTGTAGGCGTAGCTGCTGCTGGTCTTGCACTCGCTGTTGGTACTGCATTTGTACTCAGAAAGAAGGAAGACTAATTAATTAGTCACAATTCACTGAAATAATTAAGGCTCTCCTTATGGAGAGCCTTTTTTAGTATACGTCTTTCCGGATCGGCGGAGTGTAATTAACACCGCCCATGCCGTCAATATCAGCACGTCGCATTGCTCCGAATATTCGGTCTTTAAAGCCGTGATCGGAGCGTTCCATTTCCCTGAGGAATTCTTTAGTTCGCTGGCGGTTAGTGTGACCATCCGCAGGGCAAGCTGATTTAACTATCGGGAGTGATGTTCGATTTGCAGCACGTTTAATCTCACGTTCAGTAGCCAATAGCAGCGGACGTATCATAAACAGATCCTTTTTTTCGAGATGTGTTACTGGGGAAAAACAGCCGATACGTCCCTCGTTGAAGAGATTCATGATAAAGGTTTCGACAGCGTCGTCGTAATTGTGTCCGAGAGCGATTTTGTTGCAGTTGAGCGACACAGCTTCATCGTGCAGAGCACCGCGTCTCAAGTGCGAGCAAAGACTGCAAGGATGCTTTTCTTTGCGGACATCAAACACTATGCTGCCGATCTCAGTAATTATGACCTTATGCTCGATGCCTAAAGACTCGCATAGTTTTGTGATCTCGCTGTAATCGCAGCGGTTGCCTTGAAAAACAGGATCAAGAGTTACAGCTGTCAGTTCGTAACTGATGCCTATAAATTTTCTTAGCTGCGCGAGCCCATAAAGCAGGACAACGCTGTCCTTGCCGCCTGATACTCCTACACAGATTCGGTCGCCGTTTTGAATCATGTCATATTCCTGAATAGCTTTTCGCATATGTCCAAGTATTTTTTGCATAATAGCCTCCGGAGTTTTTATTAATTATATCATAAATCATAAAAATTTGCAAATATATCTTGCAAAAGTTTGCAGAATATATTATAATAATAATGTTAATAGTTTATGGAAAGGAATTCTCTAAATGACACCACAGCTAAAAAATTTGCTAATTATGCTCGGCGCGATAGCTGTTATTCTCATTATAGTTATACTCCTGTTCAGCGGTAAAAGCTCCTTCAGAAGACTTCTCTCTGTTTTTCTTGAGGAAGAGGGCGAGAACAGCAATAATTTTTCATATAAAGGCGCTCCGACACGCGGAAGACCTGCCGCAGAGCCTGTTCAGAAAAGTAAGTCCGAGCCGACTGTTGTTATGGCTACACTTATAAGGAAGAGCGACGATCGTCTGCGTATTATTGAGAGTACCGGACGTGAACGTATCGAAGATGAATATTACGAACTTGTTTTTGTAACGAGGAAAGGTCACAAGCTGAAAATTGAGTGTTCACCTCAGGCATATGAGCGTGTTCCGTTCAATCAGCAGGGGTCACTTACATATAAGAGGAATACCCTTGTGAAATTCAAGTATTACGAAGACACTGTGTTCAATTGACACTATTGACTGAGGGCGGCATTAGTCGCCCTTTATTAGTTGCTGCAAAAGGAGATTCTATGGTACATTTTAATAATGAGTGGGATGAACTGCTCAAGGAAGAATTTGCGAAGGAGTATTACCTGAAACTTCGTCAGATACTTATCAACGAATACCGTACACAGCGCATTTATCCGAGTATGTATGATATTTTCAATGCGCTGAAGTATACGTCATACAGTGACGTAAAGTGCGTAATAATTGGGCAGGATCCTTACCACGGGGCAGGTCAGGCGCATGGACTGAGCTTCTCAGTCAGAAGCGGTATAACACCGCCGCCTTCACTTGTGAATATATTCAAGGAGATCAAGGACGATGTTGGTATTGATAATCTCGGTAAGCATGGCGAATTGACCAAATGGGCTGAACAAGGCGTATTGCTTTTGAATTCAGTGCTTACGGTACGTGCAGATCAAGCTCGAAGCCATCATGGTATAGGCTGGGAGAACTTCACCACTGACGTTATCAGGCTTCTTAATGAGCGTGAAAAGCCAATGGTGTTTATGCTGTGGGGCGGCGATGCCAAGCGTAAGGCGGAGTTCGTTACAAATAAGCAGCATCTTGTACTCAAAGCTGCACATCCGAGCCCGCTTTCCGCTTATAACGGATTCTTCGGATGCAGACATTTTTCAAAAGCAAATGAGTTTCTCCGTGCAAATGGCATGGGTGAGATCGACTGGTCTATTGATTGATTGGAGGTATAACTATGCGCGTAAAAGATATGTTCAAGGATAGGATGGTTTTTTCTTTTGAAGTCTTTCCGCCTAAAAAGACAAGTTCTATTGATGTTATTTACAATACACTTGATGAGCTCCGCGACCTCAAACCTGATTTTATAAGCGTTACTTTCAGTGCAGGCGGAAGCAGCAATAATGCACTTGCCTGCGAAATAGCTTCAAAGATCAAGAATAACGGCGTTGTACCTATGATACATCTTCCGTGTATCAACTATACATGCGAGGAAATAGCTGATACTCTTTTAGAGATAAAGAATCGCGGAATCGAGAATATACTTGCTCTGCGCGGTGATATAAATCCTGATATACCGCCAAAGAAGGAATTCAAGTATGCAAGTGATCTGATCGAGTTTATCCGTTCGCAGGGGAATTTTGACATTGCAGGTGCTTGCTATCCGGAGTGTCATCCTGACGCTTCCTCGCTCGATGTTGATATACTCAACCTGAAACGAAAGGTTGAAGCCGGTGCAGATCATCTTATCAGTCAGCTTTTCTTTGATAATTCGTCGTTTTATGAGTTCCTCTGGAAAGCAAGGGCAGCGGGTATAAATGTACCTATCGAGGCAGGTATCATGCCTGTTGTAAACAAGAATCAGATTGAGAGAATGGTAACGACCTGCGGCGCAAGTCTTCCGAAGAAATTTGTAAAGATCATGCAGAAATTCGAGCATAGTCCGGAAGCACTCCGTGATGCCGGCATCGCTTATGCCGTAAATCAGATAGTAGACCTCGCTGCAAGCGGAGTTGACGGCATACATTTGTACACAATGAACAATGCCTACGTTGCACGTAAAATAAGCGAGGCAGTCTCCGGAATAATCAGAACATGATCTCCCTAAACAGTATTTCTAAGGATGAAGCAGCACGGTATATGGGCATAAACGGCACACCGGACAGCAGCATTGAAGCTATGCTTGACCGCTGCGAGAAGCTTGTGCGGGAAACCGTGCGTCCGAATTATGTTTACCGTGAAGTTGATATTTCATTCGCCGAGGACGGCGTTCACGTTGAGGGGATGAGTTCGCCTCTGACCGGAAAGTCTGTCCGTAAGCATATCGAGGGGTGCAGCAAAGCTGTGCTCATGGCTGTAACGCTCTCTGCCGAGGCTGATAAACTGATACGCAGGGCGGCAATAAGCAATATGGCGGAATCACTGGCTATCGACTGTCTTTGCAGTGCGGCTGTTGAACAGGCGTGTGATATTGCTGAGAAGGAGATATTCTCGGAGATAGCTGCACCTTATCGTACATGGCGTTTCAGTCCGGGATATGGCGATCTTCCGCTGGATATACAGCGTGATTTCCTCCTGTTCCTGAACGCGCAGAGACGTATAGGGCTTACTGTTACTGATAACTGCCTGCTGATACCTTCAAAGTCAGTGACCGCTATTATAGGCGTATCAGATAAACCTGTGAATAAAGGTACAAAAGGGTGTGCAGTATGTAATATGCGGGAAAGCTGTGAGTTCCGGAGAACAGGTAAGAATTGTCGTAACGAAGGCTGAGGAATTATTGACAAATTATTAAAAAGTAAAAACGAATTACATATTAATAAAATACTGCATTTAAAATCCACAATTTTGATATTCTGACTATAAATATGTGTTTTTTCTATGTAAAATTGATATTGACACAGCCTATGAAAAAATGATATAATATAGAAAAGTATGTGAATTAATATCTTGCTTTCTCGAACGAGAAAATTCCAAAAGGAGTTAAGCTAATGAGAAATTTAAAAGCTTTTCTTTCGGCTGTTCTGATCACTACTGCTACATTTGCTGCAACTGCTTGCAGCAGCAAGGATTCTTCCTCTTCAACGGATATTATCATGGATGAGGAAAAAAGAACTAAGCTGTTTGAAATTGCTGAAAATGAAGATCTGCTTAAAGGTGAAATTGAAAATAAAAAGATAAAGTGGCTCTCCAACTGGGATATTAATCCGGACGTTAATTCCGGAAAATACACTCCACCGGATCTCGCTCTGTTCAAGGAAATCTATGGCGGAGAGATCGAGTATATTGCCTGCACAAAGTCCGATCTGCTCTATGATAAGCTTGCTAAGAGCATAAGCAGCGGTGAGGGTGTGGATTTTTTCTACGGCGGTAATCTTGATGCTTTTCCAAGAGGTGCTCTTAACGATAACAACTGGTTCGTACCGGCAGACGATTATATCGACTTCGATTCAGTTCTCTGGAAGGACGTTAAGGCAGCTAATGATGAACTCCTCTGGGGAGGTAAGCACTATCTTGCAATAACTCAGGTGACAGGTTCTAATGTTGCTTGTATCTATAACAGAAAGACTATCCAGGAAGCTGGTCTTGATGATCCTGCCGACCTTTACAGAAAAGGAAAGTGGGATTGGGATGCATTTGAAGGAATGCTTGAAAAATTCGTCGGTTCTGACAGCAATCATTATGGTATTGACGGTTGGTGGTTCGAGTTTGGACTCATAAATACTATCGGTGTTCCGGCAGTAGGTATCGAGGACGGCAAACTCAAATCAAATGTCGGCGACCCCGCAATGGAACGTGTCCAGAACTGGATGTATGACCTTTATCAGAAGGGTTACGTAGCTGTTGGTGAAGCTTCCGGCTGGAACGTATTCCCACAGCATATAGGAGAGGGCAGTCTGCTGTTCTATCCTGTCGGACTATATGAACTTTACTACAAACCGGAACAGTGGAAGGCTACCTATGGTGAAGATGCTTTCTTTGTTCCTATGCCTAAAGATCCAAAAGCCGATGCGCAGTATATCCCTGTTGGTATGGAAGCATACGCTTTCGTGAACGGCGGACAGAACCCTGAAGGCGTTGCTAAGTTCCTTGACTGCAAACGCTTTGTGCTTATCAATAAAGAGGCTCGCAGCATCGCTGATTCTACCTTTATTGACGATTATGGCTGGACACAGGAAATGCTTGATATGAAGGACGAAATGGATCGTATCGCTGAAGAAGATCCTGTATTTGATCTTTCTAAGGGCGTTTCTAAGGACTGCGGTGAACTTCTCGATACAGAATTGAGAAAAACTACGAGAGGTGTTCCGTGGAATGAAACTTATGAGTCTATTGCTCCCGTTGTCGAAAAATACATTGAGGATATAAATAATAGTATTTCAGATCAGTAAGATACACAGTATTCAATGCCGGATATACGGTAATGAAGTATTAACGATAAGCTGTTCATATTCTGCTTTGTGCGGAATTTGAAAAATATTTGCCGCAGTATGTCCGGATCAGTCCACTATCCGGATGAAAAATGTGGTTTCTGCGGAAGTAGTATGAGAGATCCTGAACGCTCGCTGAACAGGTGGTTGCAGCAGTTATGCTGCGTATTCCGTTCCTGCCGGAGTTATTTGTTCACTTTGAACAGCAGTTTCTCAGGACCAAATGAAGCATTAGTAATTTCATTAAAGGAGGCAATGCTAATGGATACAGTACTTGTAACCGGCGGCTGCGGTCTCATAGGTCAACACATATGCTCAGGACTCCTGAAAAAGGGGTTTGCTGTTATAGCAGTTGATAAAGAACCGGGTATTTATAATGAAGGTAAACTTCATTACTCGTTCATTCAGGCCGCTCCTGACGACAAAAACGCATTTGCGGAGATTTTTGATAACAATAAAATAGACATACTTGTTCATGCAGCTTGTACAGTTGACAACGACCTTGGTCCTATAATCGGTGAGGCTGAAATGCGTCAGTCTAAACAGTGCGATAAATTTCTTTACAGATACGCTATGATGTGCGATAGTGTGAAGAAGATAGTGCTTCTTAGTACCGATAAGGTGTATGAATTCCCGAAAACAAGAGAGCCGATCAGAGAAGACGGCGAACTTAAACCGACAAGCAATTATGCTGATATGAAATTCTCTTCAGAAAAAGCTCTGTTCTCGGAAATGTCACACCATAAGGATGAGGACGGCAATTATAGAGTTATGTGCTGTATAATAAGGTATTCACCGGTGTATACGCACGATTTTATTGATAACCTTATGTCTAAGATCACCGATCCAAAGGACGGAGTTAAGTTCGTTTCAGGAAAGGGACAGTATGGTTTCCAGATGTGCTGTGTTCACAACCTGGTAGACTTTATACTGAGTTACCTGAAAGGTGCTGATAATATTTCATTTGCCGGAGTATATAACGTTTGCGATAAGCGTATAACTACTGCTGCGGATATTATTGCATTTATGAGATCAAACCACAGCCTCGGCGCTGTTGTGCAAAGAGGTGCTGGCGGTACGATGTATAAGCTTAAAGGAATACTCTCAGGCAATAAGGAGGAAAAGACAAATTACCGCTATCTTGATATGTCGAAGCTGGAATATAACAATATGCTCGATAATACCAAGGCTGCGAAATTTATTTCCTTCCGCTGGGATCTCCATAATACCAAATAAAAACGAAAGCCCTGCATTAGCAGGGCTTTCGTTTTTATTCGATAACAGTATAATTATCAGCGGCGTTGTCTTTAGTGGCGTGTTCTGTAACGTTGAGTACCTTTACCTTCAGAGGGCGTGTACCCATGTTGATTTCGATTATATCGCCTACCTTTACATCATAGCTTGCACGTGCAACTTTGCCGTTTACTACGATTTTCTCAGCGTCACAGGCTTCGTTAGCGATAGTGCGTCGCTTTATGAGACGTGTTACTTTGAGATATTTATCAAGTCGCATGAAAATACTCCCTTCATAAGAATAAAAGGGCGGAATACCGCCCCTGAAAGATTTATTGATTACTTATTAACAGCTTCCTTGAGAGCTCTGCCAGCCTTGAATGCTGGTGCCTTGCTTGGCGGGCAAACCATTGGCTTCTTAGTTCTTGGGTTGATGCAGGTCTTTTCGCCTCTCTCACGAACTTCAAATGTGCCGAAGCCTGTGATAGAAACCTTCTCACCCTTTTCGAGAGACTCATGGATAGAAGCAAGAGTAGCCTCGAGAGCGGAAGCAGCGTCCTTCTTTGTGCAGCCTGCTTTATCAGCGATAGCGTTGATAAGTTCTGTTTTAGTCATTTTAATTTTCCTCCGAATCAATAATATGTTTAGCTTTTGCCCAATAAACATCAAGTTCCTCTATTGGGAGATCCTTCATGTCGAGCTTATCTTTAACAGTGAGTTCTTCTGTAATTGAAAAGCGTTTGATAAATTTTTCCGTAGCATTTTTCAAAGCCTGTTCAGCGTCTACGCCGAGGTGTCTTGCTGCGTTAACACAAGAGAACAGCAGATCGCCTATTTCTTCCTCGATATTGGCGCTGTCTCTGTTTGCGATAGCGTTATCGAGTTCTGCTTTTTCAGCGCTTATACAAGCAACAGCGTCCTCTGCACAGCGGAAATCCATACCTGCACGCATTGCGCGCTTGCCCACTTTCTGTGCTCTCATAAGGGCAGGAAGTGATTTTGCAACGCTTGTGAGGGTATCTGTGTATGTTTCCTGATTTTTTGTTTTCATTTTGATAGCGTCCCAGTTTTTGAGTACCTCATCAGTACCGTCTACTGAAACATCACCGAAAACATGAGGATGCCTTATAATAAGTTTCTTACATACTTCGTCGCAGACATCATCGAACACGAACGAGCCGTTTTCCTCTTCTATACGGCAGTGAAAAACGACCTGAAGCAGAACATCTCCCAATTCTTCGCGCAGAAGCTCAGGATCGTTGAGATCAATAGCTTCTATAACTTCACAAGTTTCCTCGATAAAGTCACTTTTGATAGAAGCGTGAGTTTGTTCTCTGTCCCAGGGACATCCGCCCTCGCCGCGGAGAAGCTTGACGATCTCGAGAAGATCATCTATCGAGTAATGCTTTTTCTGCTGATATTCAACCATAAGAAAAACTCTCCCATAATGACGGGCCAAGTAATATAATACCCTATATTTCGGGAAATTGCAACCCGTATTTTAAATTTTTGTCAATTTGGCAAAATAATTTCCTACAAACAGAGACTGTTTGTATATTATACTGCAAAAATGCGGTTTTGTTAGATATATAGCACTTTAACCCCTGTCAACAAAACCGACCTTGTGGTATGCTTTAGAAACGATGCGCTGTGAATAACGCATTGCTTTCTGAGCTCCTTCAGTGTAGCACTGCTTGAGGAAAGCCTTATCTGCACTGAGCTTTGCAAACTCTGTTCTTACAGGTTCAAGATGATCGGCAACAGCCTCTCCGACAGCTATCTTGAAATCTCCATAGCCCTTGCCTGCGAATTCAGCTTCGATAGCAGCGTAATCCTTGCCGGTAACAGCTGAATAGATAGTCATGAGGTTATTAATGCCGTCCTTACCTTCTCGGTAGCATACCTCCGCTTCGCTGTCAGTAACAGCGCGTTTGAACTTGCGGATGATAGTATCCTTGTCATCGAGTATGAGAATGCAGGCATTCGGATTCTCATCGGATTTAGACATTTTCTTGGTAGGCTCTTGAAGAGACATTACCTTTGCGCCGATGTCTATGATATAAGGCTCAGGCAGAGTGAAGAAGTCACCGTAGCGCTGATTGAAGCGCTGAGCGATATTTCTTGCGAGTTCGAGATGCTGCTTCTGGTCAACGCCGACTGGTACAAAATCCGCATTGTAAGCGAGAATATCAGCAGCCATGAGCGAAGGATATGTGAAGAGACCTGCGTTAATGTCGTCAGGATGCTTCTGGCTCTTGTCCTTGAACTGAGTCATTCTTGAAAGCTCGCCGAACTGAGTGTTGCAGCAGAGTATCCAGTTGAGTGCTGCGTGAGTTACGGCATGGCTCTGTATGAAGAGTATAGATTTCTCAGGATCTATGCCGCAAGCCATAAGGAGCGCATAGGAATTGAGAGTGTTCTGGCGAAGCTTTGCAGGCTCCTGTTTAACAGTGATAGCGTGCATATCAGCGACACAGTAGATACAGTTATAGTCATTCTGGAGCGGTGCCCAGTTGCGTACTGCTCCGATATAGTTTCCGAGGGTAAAAGTTCCGGTAGGCTGGATAGCACTGAAAATGAGTTTCTTATCTTCCATTTAGGCTGCCCCTTACTTTGCTGCTTTACGCTTCTCAGCGTCGTCTTTGAGCTGGCAGTTTCTGAGCTCGTTGAGAACACGCTGATAGAGTACATATACATTACGCTTTTCAGGCTCGCTCTCGGGAATAACGCCTGCTTTGATCTCAACCTTGTATACTCCGCCTTTTGTGAGAAGGAATACGTTGTTTGAACGGTCTGTCGGGAGATCAAACTTAGTTGTCTTCTGAGCCTTCGGGAGAAGCTGACCTGCATTTGAAACGAGGGCGTGAGTAGCCTGAACAAGGCTGAGGTATTTCTGTGAAGCGCCTGTGTACTCGCCGCCGTTGTTGAAATAGAGGTTAGCTGCACCGTTGATGAAGCAAACCATAGTTGTAAGAATATCTGAAGCCATCGGGATGTCTACAACAACGCCGAAAATTTCATCTTTCTTGAAATTGGTATTGAAGAATTTAGCAGGGAAGTTGATAGCCTGACCTCTTGTCATGAGGTATTTCTGAGTGACAGAATATCTGCCTGTGATACTGTTTGGCATAGTATTGATTCCTTTCGGTTGTAATTTTATATTTATGGGATGGGCTTATCCGAGCATTTCGCGTGTCATGCGAGCGAGGATGTCCATACCCTTTTCGATCTGTTCGTTAGTAGGAGTTGAGTAGTTAAGTCTGAATGACTTGCTTACTTCGTCCTGACGGATGCTGAATGAATTACCGGGAACTATTGCGACCTTGTAATCCTTAACAGCCTTGGTGCAAAAAGCGTTCATATCGCAGCTATCCGGGAGTGTACACCATATAAAGAGGCCGCCCTGAGGTTTTATATAAGAAATATCCTTTGAGAATCCGTTTTCGATATAGCTGCACATGAGATCGCATTTCTTGCGGTAGATATCGCGCAGCTTGCTGAAGTGGGCTTCACGGTCAACAGTAGTCATGAAGCGGTGTGAGACTACCTGTGCCCAGATATTCGAGTGAACGTCTGATACCTGCTTGCAGACGATCATTTTCTGGATGATAGGAGCAGGAGCGGAAACGAAACCTGTTCTGAAACCGGATGATATGATCTTCGAGAATGTGCTTGAGTAGATAACTCTTCCCTCTGTATCGAGACTCTTTATAGTAGGAACATTCTCACCGGCGAATCTGAGTTCGCCGTAAGGATCGTCTTCAAGGATGATGAAGTCATACTTGCAGGCGAGCTCATATACTGCCTTTCTCTTGGCAAGTGACATAGTTCTGCCTGTCGGGTTCTGGAAGTTCGGGATAAGATAGAGTATCTTGACATTCTTCTCAGTTTTTAAAGCATTTTCCAATTTTTCGAGGTCAATGCCGTCGGCTTCCATATCAACGCCCACGAGATTTACATTATAGGAACGAAAAGCGTTCAGTGAACCGATAAAGCTCGGAGATTCACAGAGGAGGGTATCGCCTTCGTTGAGGAGTACCTTGCATGAGAGTTCGTTTGCCTGCTGACCGCCTGATGTAACGATGAGCTCATCAAATTCCTTGTGGAAGCAGTTCTTTTCGGTCATCCAGCTTTTGAGGAAGTCTCTCAGAGGAGTATAGCCTTCGGTTATGTTATACTGGAGAGCGAGTACCGGATCATCGCGGAGAAGCTCAGCTGAGATCTCAGCGATCCTCTCTGTCGGAAAAGCTTCAGGAGCAGGATTTCCGGCAGCGAATGAAATAACTTCCGGATCAGATGTGAATTTGAGTATTTCACGGATCGCGGACGCTTGAAGTCCGGTCACTTTATCGGAAAATTTATATTCCATTATATATACCAGCCTTTCAAATCAATATGTATGCGGCGGCGAAAGATACAGCCGCTGAAATAACAAATGCCTATCCTATATTATACCACATATTTCTTGATTCTGCAACATATATTTTCTTGAAAATCTAATTTTATGCTGCTCATTCTATTATATTTAAGATCAGGGGCGGCTTCGACCGGAGGAGAACATGAAAAAGCAGACATTTCTGAAAGGCTCGCTGATACTTATGGCTTCAGCGATAGCGGCAAAGGCTCTTGGAGCGGTTTTCAAGATACCGCTCACGAATATGCTTGGCGGAGTGGGCATGAGTTATTTCAGCTGCGCTTACAGTTTGTTCATGCCGTTTTATGCGCTTATCGTAACTGGTATAACGTCAGCTGTTGCGAAGCTTGTTGCTTCGAGTGCCGCGCTTGGAATGTATTCAAATGCGCTTAGGATAAGACGTGTTGCGTTAGTGTTGTTTTCAATTGCAGGAGTTCCGGCGAGTCTTCTGCTGGCGACGTTTGCAGTACCTTTCAGCATATATTCTGTCGGCAGTACAGAGGGAGCTGCCTCAATAATTATGATAGCACCGGCAGTGCTTTTCGGGTGCATAACGGCTGTCGAGAGGGGATACTATGAGGGAATGGGGAATATGTTCCCGACTGCACTTTCACAGATCGCAGAGGGCTTTGTCAAGGTTTTTGCAGGACTTTTTCTTTGCCGTTTTGTCACTGATAACAGTGAGTTCTTTATGAGCCGTTTTCCGTGGGCGACTGATATACGCGCCCTTGCTGCGGCTGCCGGTATTCTCGGCGTTACTCTGTCCTCACTTGGAGCGGCAGTATATTTATGGATAACAAGGCTGTTTTCCGGACATCTTCCTGACGGTGAGAAATGTCTCGAAGGAAGACGTATCATAGCGAAGAAACTCATCCGCGAGGCACTGCCTGTCGGTGCAAGTGCAGTTGTGACAAATTTTACAGCACTGATAGATATGTGGACTATAATCGGAATCCTTTCACATACCGGTGGTTACAACGGAATGTTTGAGGGCGTATCTGCTGATGAAGTGCCGCGGTTCGTTTACGGCTCTTTTTCGGGAATTGCCCTGACTGTATTCAACCTTGTACCCTCGATCACGAATATGCTTGGAAAAGGTGCGCTTACCTGTATTGCTTCTGCAAGAGAAGTAAACGATAAAGCCGGTTTCCGCCGCGGGAGCATACAGGCGCTGCTGATAGCTGAGATAATAGCAGTACCGTCAGCGATAGGACTGGGAGTTACAGCTCCTCAGGTACTTGGTATCCTCTTTCCGAATCAGACCGATGAGGCAGCGATATGTATATCCTCACTGAGACTGCTGATGCCGGCAATGGTGTGTCTGTGTGTATCTTTTCCGCTTTTCAGTATGCTTCAGGCGATAGGCAGGGCAGGACTTCCGCTGAAGATCATGATTCTTGGAACTTTTGTGAAGCTTGCCGGAAATCTGGCGTTTATACCGCTTTGGGGCGTTGACGGTGCAGCTGCTGCAACATCAGTGTCATATCTGGTGATACTGGCGGTTTCTGTGGTCATATACCTGCGCGAGAGCGGTCTGAGGCTTGATGCAGCGCCTTTTCTGAAGGTCGGATATGCCGGAGCAATGTGCGGCGGAACGGCATATCTTGCATCAGGATTATTTGCAGTCTATGGCATGATAGCTGCATTTGCAGCGGCGCTCATTCTGGGCGGAGGTACATATATCGCAGTCCTGTTTTCAGGCTTCCGCGGCGAATTCGTACACATATGGTCAGGAAACAGAAAATCCCCGGCTGGAAAGCCGGGGAGACGGATCACTTTTTAAGAAGATCGCTTGGTACTTCGATAACGTCCTTTTCGGTTACATTTACCTTAATAACTGTTTCCTTGTCTCTTGCATCTTCGCGGGTAGGGAAGAAAGCAAGTGTGAAGCCTTTCTTAGGATCTTCGGGAATAACGAAGCCTCCTACGATACCACTGAAAGAACTGTTTGCAGGAACTTTAAAAGGACTCTGGAAATATTTGGTATCATCAAAATTCTGTATAGCAAACACCTGAGTTCTGATAGCTGCGGACATTTCACGGTTATCCGGAAGCAGTATGTAGAAATTGTTGAGGGTGCTGAGCTCGTATTCGGTATCTGTTGAGTTGTTAATAGTTATGTCGAAGTAGAGATAATGCTCATTTTCGTCAGTGAGGGAAGCGGCATCAATGACCTTATTGAGCTTGAAAACGGTTTGGTTAGCTTCGACCTCTTTATTTGCTTCACCCTTGACTTCACTTGAAGCGATGAGATCATTTCTTTCGTAAATTTTATAATTTGTTGAACTGCTGCTGCTTGCTGAACTACTGCTGCTGCAACCAACTAATGGTGTAACAGCCATTGCAGCTGCGAGAATAAGTGCTGTTAGTCTGAATTTTCTCATATCTGAGACCTCCGAAAATAAAAATACATCTTATATAGTATAGCATAAATCATAGCGCTATGTCAAGTAGTAATTAGTAATATAAACGAAAAAACAGTCCTCTAAAAGAGGACTGTATATTTCTTCCGGATCAAAAAGTGATCATTCTGCTGCTGGAGCTGAAACAGGGCAAACGCCAGCACAAGCACCGCACTCAACGCAAGCGTCAGCGTCGATAACGTACTTTCCGTCGCCTTCAGAAATAGCGCCAACAGGACACTCAGCAGCGCAAGCGCCGCAGCTGATGCATTCGTCAGAAATAATGTATGCCATAATTATTGCACCTCCATAATTTTAAGGACGTATCCTTATTAATTACATTTTACCATAACTGCAATAAAAATCAATAGCTTTTTGTTAGTCTTTGCTTACTTGTTGGATACTGCCTTATTGTTTTTCTTGTCGGCTTTGATTTCCTTGGATGTATTTTCATTTTTGCCGCTGAACTGAGCGCAGGCAAGACCTGCAAAAGTCCAGAATACAGGCGAATATGTTATGTTGCTGCAAGTTATGAAGAACATAAGGATCCCGCATATCAGAATGAGAAATACTGCGGTATCGTTAATATCTCCGCCCTTGCGGAATTTCTTATAAGCCGAAGCTGCTGTCAGAAGCAGAAGACCGATAAGCAGTATCAGTGAAGGCACTCCGCGTGTTGCGGCAGTGTAGAGATACTCGTTGTAGACCTTATCGAATGTTCCGACGTTTACTGTTGCAATATCGCTTATTGATGAGTTAGCTGAGCGGTATCCGTAGGTATAAAGCTGAGGATATACAAGCTGTTCAGGACCTGTTCCGTAAAGCTTATTATCCTTGATTATCTTCATTGTTTTTTCATTTATGTATGTGTAAACATCGTAGGTGTCGTCGATTTCTACCGATTTAGGGTTGTAAAGACCGCTTGCGGATGCTCTCTGGAATGCATCGTCCTCCCAGAGGATGTTGCCGTCGAAAAGGTGATAGCCGTTGTAGTCGCCGGATTTTACGGTTGCACATATGCCGAAGCTCAATCCTGCTGCTGCGATAACTGCTGCTACGGAGAGGAGTCTTGTCTTAGGCTTTTTGGAGGCGAAAAGTGCGATGATACCGGCAAGGATTCCGAGGATAAGTCCGCACCACCCTGCGAGAGTTCTTGTGAATATCATTACGAATCCGCTGAGAGCAGCACTTATGGAAGCTCCTATGCGGATGATCTTATTTTCATGTGAAGCGCTGAGAGTGAGTGAGGCTGCGAGTGACAGGCAAAGCACCATCGAAAGGAATATCGGTGACTGTGACATTCCGTCCGGTGCGATAGTCTGTACGGATACAGCAATGTCGGTATATGAATAGTAGATGAATTCCTTTGTGGTTATCTGGATGATCGAGAATATGGAATTGACTGCTCCGAGCGCTGATAGTGCGATAAGAAGCGTGTTTACGGCTTTCTTACGTTTTATCGAAGCAGCTGTGATAAAGAAGCAGAAATAAAATATTATAGCGAGCAGACCTTCACCGCGCTGCGGAAATCCATAGAATCCGACTGTTCTGTCGTAGCCGTTGTATAACGACACCGTGCCCCATCCGAGGATACCCGCAAAAAGTACAGCTGGAAGTATTATGCTTCCGTTAACGTATTTTTTAATAAGCGCTATCATTGCAAGTATCATGCATAAAACGCCTGAAATAGCAAGACCTACTGCTGATGCGGAATAGGTTACTGTTTTCTGCATTTCCGGTATGATATTTGCGAGAGGAACAGCAAAGAGTGCAGTAAGCAGACCGAATGTTGCCAGCTTAGCGTATTGATCCTCGGTCATATTCAGGATAAAATTTGATTTTTCCGAGGATTTGAAAATAGTTTTAGCCATAGCAATGACCTTCCTTTATAGTTTTGGAGATAAAAACGGCTGCTGAGAGTACCTCAGCAGCCGTAAAAAGACGTTATTTTGCGTAATCTGTAACTCTGCTCTCACGAATAAGGTTGACCTTGATCTGTCCTGGATAATCCATTTCGTTCTCGATCTGCTGAGAGATCTGTCTTGCGACGAGAACCATTTTCTCATCGTTGATGACTTCCGGAACGACCATGATCCTGACCTCACGGCCAGCCTGTACAGCAAAGCATTTCTCAACGCCCTCGTAGGAGTTGCATATCTCTTCGAGTTTCTGGAGACGTTTGATGTAGCTTTCGTAATTTTCACTTCTTGCGGCAGGTCTTGCAGCTGAGATAGCGTCGGCTGCCTGTACGATGCAGGCTATAACTGTTCTTGGCTCTACGTCGTTGTGGTGAGCCTCAACAGCGTGGATGATAATAGGATTCTCGTTGTATTTCTTACAAACGTCAACGCCTATCTGTACATGAGAACCTTCGATCTCGGCGGTAAGGGCTTTACCAATATCGTGGAGGAGACCGGCACGTCTTGCGAGGTTAGCGTCTACACCGAGTTCTGATGCGAGCACACCGCAGAGCTTTGCGACTTCGATCGAGTGATCGAGGACGTTCTGACGGTAGCTTGTACGGAATTTAAGTCTTCCTATGAGTTTGATAAGTTCGTGGTTAAGACCGTGAACATTGGTTTCGATAACTGCGCGTTCACCTTCCTGCTTGATACGGTATTCGACCTCACGGCGAGCCTTATCGACCATTTCCTCAATACGTGTCGGGTGGATACGACCGTCTGCAATGAGCTTTTCGAGAGCAATCCTTGCGACCTCACGGCGGATCTGATCGAAGCAGGAGAGAGTGATAGCTTCCGGTGTATCATCGATAATGAGGTCTACACCGGTGAGGGTTTCGAGGGTACGGATGTTACGGCCTTCACGACCGATGATACGTCCCTTCATTTCGTCATTAGGGAGAGGAACGACGGAAACGGCAGCTTCTGAGACCTGATCTGCGGCTACCTTAGCGATAGCGAGTGAGATATAGCTTCTTGCCTTTTCCTGACATTCATCCTTGATCTGCTGATCGTAAGCAGCGATCTTGACTGCTTTTTCATGAACGAGGTCGTCCTCAAGCTTTGAGATTATGTATTCTTTAGCCTGATCCTTAGTGAACTCAGAGATCCTTTCGAGGACATCGAGCTGACTTTTCTTAATAGTTTCAGCTTCCTTGAGTTTTTCATCGGCAGATTTGATCTTCTGATTGAGAACATCCTCTTTTTTCTCGAGGTTATCGGTTTTTTTATCGAGATTTTCTTCTTTTTGCTGCATACGTCTTTCCTGACGTGACAGCTCTGCTCTGCGATCCTTGATTTCTTTATCCGCGTCGCTGCGGAGTTTGTGGATCTCGTCCTTGGCTTCGATAAGAGCGCTTTTCTTTTTATTATCCGCATCCTTTTCGGCATCTTCTATGATGCGCTCTGCCTGCTGTTCAGCTGAACCGACGATGGATTCTGCCTGAAGCTTACGCTTTTCTATACCGGCATTGACGCCCTTGCTGTAAGCGAGAAAACCGGCAACAGCAGCGCCTGCTGCCAAAGCAACGATGATCAGTACAATAGCGAGAGTCAAGTTCATACAGTGCATTACCTCCTTTTGTGTAGAATTTATAGTTTGTATCATAAAACTTTACTACTACAAGGCGGTAAATGCCGCATTATTTTATTCATTTAAATATATTGATCAAGAGTCTGGGAACAGACTCGCAAAACATAGCGGACGCACAGCGCCCATAATTTGTTTCAGTTATCATATTTATATAACGGGATGATATATTTCTGCCCGTAATGATGTAAAACAAAGCTGCATATACTGCCATAGTAATATTATGCAAATAAATACAACATAATTATTATATACTATTTTTGAAAATATGTCAATGACTTTCCGGCGAATAAGACAATGGCTGAATTTATTTTTATTTTTGACTATTTTTGATCCGCAGCAAATTGAAAGCAGTTTATTCCATAACGTGTTCCATAGCGTGATAGAAAATGGTCTGAACGTGGTCATCGCATAGCGAATAGAATATGGTTTTGCCTTCACGGCGTGAGCTTACAAGACGTGCCTGTTTCAGAACTCTCAGCTGGTGAGATATAGCGGACTGTGTCATGCCGAGTACCTTTGCTATGTCACAAACGCACATTTCGCTTTGGCAGAGTACAAATATAATGCGTATCCTTGTAGGATCACCGAATACTTTCAGCAGTTCGGCAGCTTCGTAAAGAGCTGATTCATCCGGCATGACACTGGATATTTTATCAATTAAGTCTTTGTGTATTGTGGTGTTGCCGCAGATATGTTCTTCCATGGTTAACTCCTTCAGAATATTGATATAAGTAACGCTGCGCCTATCGGCAGAGCAGCACAGAATAAGGTGCCTAATGTACAGGTAGCTATTGCGAAACGATCGAATACGCATTTCTTTTTTCGGCTGAGAAGCACGGTATATTGCTTTTCTTTTTTGTAAAGTCTGTTTTCGTGGTGACCTTCTTCCGGAAAAACGTTCGGGTATTCAACGCCGTCCACTATGTAATAAGCGGTTTTATAGCGAAAATACGGTGATCTGTCAATACGTGAAAACTGTGCTTTTACTGGCTTTGAAAGAAGTATTCTTATAAACATAACGAAGAATAACACTGCCATTGACGCAGAAGCGAGCAAAAGAAGCAATATCGCAGCAGTGACGAGCGTCTGGATCTTTATGCCAAGTATAAGACAAACTGCAATGATGACGGCAGTTGCTGCAACGAATTCCATAGCAGACTCCTTTCAGAATCGTATTGTGGATCGTATACTAATTAATGTCTGCACAATTATTTAGTAATTTGTGCTTTGCGAAGAAAGTTACGGGCAATAACTGCCTTATGGCGGCTATTGAGGTTACACTTATTATAACATACCATTATAAAAATAGCAACAGATTGGATAAAATCGGACAATAAATCAAATATATATACGAATTTACAAAAAGTTTAGAAAAATCTTCGAAAATCATAACATCGCATATATGTAAATGTGATAATATTAGTATGAGAAATTCTGAAAGGAGGGGAGACGAATGACCGATACTTCAAATGATGCCGAGAAGGATATATTGGATGTTGTTGAGGATTTCGACTACTCTACACAGAACAGCTCCTATAACGAGAAATACAAAAAATGGCGTAAAAACAAAGATAATCGTCACGCCTTTCGCTTTCAGGGGAATAAAAAGGAAAAGGTATTTAACGACAGCCGAGGCTTCGAGAAACGCTCTCCGGAAGCTGTTGAGAAAAAAATAATCAATAGAGTAATGTATGTTCTGGGCATTGCTATGCTTATGTTCATAGTTATCGATAATTCCGCGAACAGGCTTCTTGCTCCGCTTTTCAGATGCTTTGGCATAAATGTTCATGCAAGTATGCTCAGTGCCGCAGTTTATGGGAATGTTACAGGAGTCGTTGAGGTGCTTCTGCTTGCTTCTGCTCTGAAGATACTCATTCCGGTAATATACATACAGCTGAAACTGAAAATGCCTTTAAGCGTCGGTTATATGAGCCATGTGAACAGTACGGCTGAGATAGTCAACTCTGTTGGTCTGGCGCTTGTGGCTTGTACGGTAGTTTGTCTTCCGACTGCTTATTCGAGCGATACAAAGGAGATATATACGTTATTCAAATCCGCAAATGCTGATGTTTCACTCTGGGGTCAACGTGAATTTGTGGTATATGCCCTCTTTACGCTCGTAGTATTTCCGGCTGTATATGAACTTTTCCTGCACGGTCCTATTTTTGCCGCACTGAGACAATTCGGCGACAGATTCGCAATAGCTGTTACAACAGTGGCTGCCTGTCTGCTTGCCGACACTCCAAGCGAGATACCTGCAACATTTCTCATATCACTGCTTGCTGCTGTAAGTATGCTCAGAAGCGGTACTATTATGACTGCGTTTATTATAAACATAATCTATAAGTCATATACGTTCGCGCTTATTATGTTTGAAAACGAGAATACTCCGAGTATGCTGCTGAAGCGTAACGTTTTTATGATAGCTGCACTTGTTGCGGGAGTTGCTGTTTCCGGATCCATTTACATAGTACGCAGAAGAAAGGGCAGGAAACTGCATTTTATCGCTGCATACAAATCGGAGGTTTCTCCTCTGAACCGTGGTGTTATTGCCGTGAAAAGCTTTCCGTTTGCAGCTGTTGTAATGCTTTGTATACTTGAAATGGTTATTGGTGTGGTGTTCTGATTGGAAATAAGTAAATACATGGAAAGAGCCTTGCTTTTGGCGAAACAGGCTTACGATGAAGGTGAAGTGCCGGTAGGAGCGATAGTCGTAAAAAAAACTACCGGCGAGATCGTCGGCGAGGGAAGGAATATGCGCGAGGGAGCTAAAAACGCTCTCGCACACGCTGAAATAATAGCAATAGACATGGCTTGCAGAACTCTTGGGGGATGGCGGCTTCCCGAATGTGCGATATACGTTACACTTGAACCTTGTCCGATGTGCTGCGGTGCTATCATAAACTCGCGCATTGACGATGTTATCTTCGGGGCTTATGACTACAAGAGCGGATCAGCAGTTTCTGTGCAGAAAATGTTTGAGTATCCTTATAATTACCGCCCGAATGTTACCGGCGGAGTTATGGAAAAGGAGTGCGCGGATATGCTTTCGGCGTTTTTTAAGGAACTCAGAATAAAAAAATCATCGCCGAAAATGCCGTAAATTCGTGGTATTGGTTCTGCTGAGAAAAAAAATTTGAAAAAATTCAGAAAAACGCTTGACAAGTTGACTTTTATCTGATATAATATTAAGGCAGTCAGGTGAGACTGTGAATGCGAGTGTGCTGGAATAGGCAGACAGGCACGTTTGAGGGGCGTGTGTCGAGAGACGTATGGGTTCAAGTCCCATTACTCGCACCAAAGACCTATTGTGAAAACGATAGGTCTTTTGTTGTATATGAACGATTATAAGGCTGTACCATTGCGGTACAGCCTTTTTAGTTTATCCTGAAAATGTCGTCGTAGCTGACTTTCAGCAGGTTTTTCAGCAGGATTATCTCATCAGGGTAGAGGTGACGCTGCCCGACCTCTATCTTTGCGAGGGCGCTGCGGGTTATGTCGCAGCCGTTCACCTGTAACCGGGCTGAGAGCATTTCCTGCGTGATACCGGCTTTTTCACGCAATACGCGGATGTTGTTGCCGACTGCTTTTTCGATCTCTTTGTTCATAATACACAAATCCTCCGTAAAAAGTTTTGCACCTGAATAAGTGCAAAATTCATTGACTTTATTATATACATATGCTATAATAGAATTGCACCCAAATAGGTGCAAGGTGTAAAAAACTTACAATTTAAAGGAGTGATGATTATGTTGTTAACATTGTTAGGAATTGCTGCGGCAGGTGCGGTTGGATATAACTGTGTAAAGGATGAGGAACACAGAGAAAAGACTAAGAAGGTCGTGAGCAAATTGGGGGATTCATTGGCAAATCAGGCGATGAAGAGCGGTAATCAGGATTGTATAGATGCGGCTCAGAAATGGTATGACTCTAAATCAAACGGAACTGATAATAATAGCGATGAGGATTATTAATACAATTTATGGAACAGCTTTGTAAATCAATTTGTCAATGGTGTGGCAAGCAGGGAAAAATAGCGTATACTGAATGCGGTCATATGCCAAATCAGACACCGTTTGTTCCCGGGAAATGTAATTGCCACCCATCAGGAAAACAGGATATGCCCCACTCACCAAGGTGGGAAAAGCAATAGATTAAAAGGAGAAATTATTTATGGCATTTGAAAGATATCAGGTTATTGTTATATTTGGTGACGGAACACAACAACGTTCTATTATCCCTGCAAGCTCTGCCAGTGAAGCAGAAGCGAAAGCAAGAGCAGGAGCAAGAGGAAGTGCAGCTTCACATCAAGGAATCGAACAAGTTTTAGTTGATCTTATGTGATTTACACATTAAGAATAGTGTGACGCCGAGGGCGGCGTCACCTACATACTAAGAAAGGAGTACCCTGCGGTACTCCTTTTTTGTCACAGTATAAAGCAGATAAGACCTGAGCAGCCGTCATTGATGACACGTTCAAGAGTCTCCTGCAATTTCAGACGCGCCTCGACGGGCATTTTGTAGAGCTTGTTGTGAAGTCCCTCGTTTACGAGATCGTGCAGTGACTTTCCGAAGATATTTGATTCCCATATCTTTGTAGGATCGTCATCGAAGCCGTCGAGGAGGTACATTACAAGTTCCTCGGACTGCCTTTCAGTTCCGACGATAGGACTGACAGTGGTGTTTATATTCGCTTTCATCAGGTGTATCGACGGCGCAGAGGCTTTGAGCTTGACACCGTATTTGCCGCCCTGACGGATTATCTTCGGCTCTTCGAGTGTCAGCTCTTCGAGTTCGGGCATAACGATACCGTAGCCTGTCGCCTCGACCTCAGCAAGTGCCGGTTCGATTCGCTGATACTTCCTGCGGATGTCATTCAGCTCCATGAGAAGCGGCATGAGGTCGCTTTCGCTTTCGATCTCGATGCCTGTTGTTTCGCCGAGAATTTTGTAGAAGAGATTGCTGTCGAGGTCAGCGGTCATAGTGACAGAGCCTTTTCCGAGGTCAATGGACGTTATCGCGGCACTTACAACGTGCGGACACTGAGCCATAGCTTCGGCAGCCGAAGCAGCCTCGCGGACGAGTTTGATGTTCTTTGCTGCATCACGGATGCAGTTGAGTATCTCTGATTTCAACCAGTGACCTTTTTCGAGCGAATTTATCCAGCGAGAAGTACGTATGTTGATCTCACGTATCGGAAAAGAGAAAAGTATCTCACGGATGATATTGCGGATGTCCTCTTCGCCGAGGTCAAGGCAGTTTACAGGGATGACCTTTGTATCGTATCGTTCTGTGAGTTCAGCTGCGAGTTTCTGTACTTCCGGCAGAGTGGGATCGACAGTGTTCATGATAACTACAAACGGCTTTCCAAGCTCTTTGAGTTCACGGATAACACGTTCTTCACATTCTTCGTACTCTGCGCGGGGAATGTCCGAGATAGAGCCGTCGGTTGTGATGACCAGACCGATCGTGGAGTGGTCGGTGATGACTTTTTGTGTACCTATCTCAGCCGCCATATTGAAAGGTATTTCCTCATCGAACCATGAGGTCATGACCATACGCGGCTGCTCGTTTTCGATATATCCGAGCGAGCTTGGTACAATATAGCCTACGCAGTCGATGAGACGGACGTTGAATATCGCGCCGTCACCGAGATTTATCTCGACTGCTTCTTCCGGGATGAACTTAGGCTCGGTAGTCATGATAGTTTTGCCGGCAGCGGACTGCGGAAGCTCGTCGAGAGCGCGTTCACGCTTGAATTCGCTGCTGATATTCGGGATAACGAGCGATTCCATAAAACGCTTGATAAAAGTTGATTTGCCTGTTCTTACAGGACCGACAACGCCTATGTAAATATCGCCGCCTGTACGTTCAGCGATATTGCTGTATATATCTTTAACCATATCTTGCTCCTTATTAGTATTTCTTTAGCAGGGATGTGTTCACTGAGGATTACCGATCATGTTACGATCGGTATGAGCAGCATACCGCCGTTTTCAAGGTGATCGCCTTCGAGATCATTCTCTTCCATTATTGCAGAAACACAGGTGCTGTAACGTTTTGCGATGCTCCATACATCTTCGCCGGGAACTCCAAAATACAGCTTTATTGCATAATCTCCGTCGCGGGATTTGCGTACACTGTCGTCAACTGTTATATCTGTAATCGCTTTGACCGCTGCGGAGGGAGTTACGGATATTCTTGCGGACATTTCAGATTTTGCAGTAAGAATGCCGTCTGAGGAAATAGTGTAGGAGACGTCATTTGGGGTGATTTCTGCGATAACAGCGGAATTGCTCATATCATCGCCTATGGTGATAGTTTCCTCGAAGGTCTCGTCCTTATCGGGCATGGAGATCATTCCGGAATTATCGCGGACTGCCATTGAATATGTAAGCATACCGCTGATAACAAGCGATTTACCGTCTTCGAGGAGACGTGTGTTGATATTTTTGGGAGTTACCCACATGGAGTAGATCGTTTCGGGAACGCTGTCACCTTCGGCGAGACGTGCTGTGTGGCGGAAGCTCTCGTTATATACAGTAGGGAGCTGTTCAGCATCTATGTCCGAGAACGTAACTTCACAGGGATATACAGTTGAATAAGCGTCTGTTCCGACCATTACTGTGGAAGTCCTTACAGCGCTGCATATAAGGCGGAAATCAGCTTCGCAGCGGAGTATACGGTTTTCGCCGTCCTTTCCGGCAGCCGGAGCTATTTCGCAGGATATTATTTCCGGAGTTACTCTGCATTCGTAGTTCTCGTCAATCGTATCAATGTCTATGACCTGACTGTAAGGAAGTGAGAAATTCATCGCTTCAAGAGCACCTGAACCGTCGCTGCCATAGGAATAGAGCAGATCTATACCGAGTTCTCCTTTGACGAGCAGCTTTCCCGAGATCATTTTCTTCTCGCAATCCGTGACCTTGCTCCGGCAGCTTACTATGTTCGCAACAGCAGGCTGTGCAGGTGAGAGCTCCGTTTCTTCTGATAAGTGCAGTTGCTTTTCTGTTACTGATTTTTGTGCGGCAAAAGTCATGGGAGTTGTTTTCAGCTGAAGATTCATTCCTGATACATAGGAGATGACCTCCTGAGAAGTTTCACAGCTTACGGAAACCTTGATAGATACTGCGCCGTGGAGATCGAAACGCCTTTTGTTGACGGCACGGAAATTGATGTGGTCTGCCTTGGGTATAAGGCTTACAGTCGGCTGTTCGCAGGGGCGTTCGAGATCAATCGAACGCTGATAGGTCTGGAACTGAGTTACAGAGCGGATAACGCTGTCGCCTTCGCCGCAGTAGAGGATATTGATGTCGCATCGCAGCTCATAGGAAAGCTTATCGCCGTTAATATTCCAACCTGTGATAACAGGAACAGTTTCGCAGCGTACTATCCTGAAAATATCCGGATAGTAGTCCGGAAGAATATAATCGAGGTCGATGCTCTGTTCCTGTATACCTTCGTATACGCTTACGGCAGCCGGTAAATTTTCTTTGTTCATTTTCAGATCCATATGGAGAACCTCCTTGAAAAATGCTTTGTAACATGATATTCAGAGCAAAGTACAAGTATTCCGGAAGAATATATATGTATTTATTTTAACAAGTTAGCACAATGTTCGCATTTTCAATTGCCTGAAATGCTTGAAATTCGGATAATATCATGATATAATTATCATATTGTTATTATGCTGGGTAAATATCGGAATTATTTAAGGCTGCGGTTAATTCCGCGGAAAGGGATAAGATGAAGATTATAAAGCTACTGGCGGTGCTTTCGGCTTCCATGATAGCTTCTGCTTCTGTTGGATGCAGAAGTAAGAGCAGCAGTTCAAAAAAGTCGAACCGCCCCGATTACTATACAAGCACCGCGGCATCTGAAAGCGGCAAAAAAACTAAAACTACTGATAACGGCAGTAATGAAGCCGAAACAGCCGAGCCGACATCAAAGCATATCAGTCCTGTTGAGACTCTTTCGGCTTCATGCTCTTCTCAGTATAATGCCGGTAAGGTGATAGAACGTACTGACGGCAGCAATACTTTGAAGATACCGCTTTCGGAATTTATCGAAGACGGAGATGAAGTTTCATCGTTCGTATTTACGATATATTCGGCTGACGGCGGCGATATTGGTACTTTTAAGGGCGGATGCGGCATTTCTGTTAATGAGGATTGCGCCGCGGCTACTACGAAAGGCTGGTATCAGTCAAAGGACTTCTCAGCGGCTACGCAGGGCAGCTACGGTGAGATAAGATGGGATGTTCCGGCGGAGATCAGAAGCAGTATAAGTGCAGGCGGAGAAGTGATGTTCGGCTATTGGTGGGGCAATTCGACGAGCATCAAAATAGAGAGTGCGGTCTGTGAATATACAAGAACGAGGGATATACCCGTAGATGGAACTATTTCATATGATGTAGGGAAAAGTGTTGAATTCAGTGCCGATGATAATAAGATAAAGGTCCCGGCAGCAGAATTCCTTCCTGAAAATGCTGTTCCTGAAGCTGTCATATATAATGTTAGTTCTTCCGGCGGATTCCGGAAGTTTACGGGAGCATTCGGTTACAGTTCTTCAGCCGGCAGTTATCAGTCGGGGGATACAGCTGTCTATACAGATAGTTCCTCGCTTTCGCTGACGTGGTTCGTTCCGGATGAGGCGAAAGCTCTTGTATCAAAGGATGGTGAAATTGTTTTGGGGTATTGGTGGAGTGAGCAGCCTTCGGTAAAGCTCGATTCTATCACAGTGAAGTATAGTCAGGGGGACGGTTCAGCAGCGGTTCCGACTCCTAAAAAGACAGTTTCCGGAGATAAGCCTGAGGCTTCAAGCGGATTCAGAAAGGCTTCGCAGATAGTTGACGATATTAAGGTGGGCTGGAATCTCGGCAACACGCTTGAGTGTTATGACTATAAGGCATGGAGCAGCAATGCGGAAACAGCATGGGGCAATCCTGCAACTACTAAGGATATGATAAAGGCGGTAAAGGATGCCGGCTTCAATGCAATACGTATCCCTGTAACGTGGGGCGAGCATATGGAGAGCGGCAATACGATAGACAGCGCATGGATGTCGCGCGTAAAGGAAGTCGTGGATTATGCATATTCAGAAGACCTTACGGTCATATTGAATATGCATCATGATGACTATGTGTGGTTTACTCCTTCTGATGCAGAATATGAGTCCGACCGCGCTAAGCTTATCGACATCTGGAAGCAGATATGCTCTGTTTTCGGCGACTACGGCGACAGACTGATCTTTGAGGGCATGAATGAGCCGCGAACAGTCGGCAGCTCGGCTGAATGGAGCGGCGGTACAACTGCTGAAAGAAAGGTCGTAAACAAGTATGCTCAGGACTTCGTTGATACTGTAAGAGCATCCGGCGGCAATAATGCCGAAAGGACGCTTATTGTCACATCCTATGCAGCTTCTGCGGAAACATCTGCTATCAATGATGTAGTAGTGCCTAAGGATGACAATATCATACTTTCTATACATTACTATGCTCCGTGGAATTTTGCCGAGGGAAAACGCGTTACATTCGGCGATCAGGACAGAAGAGAGCTTGATGCTAAGTTTACCGAGCTGCGTCAGAAATTCGTAGCAGCCGGTACTCCGGTAATGATATGCGAATTCGGATGCGTTGCAGCTGCTGATGATGCTACACGCGCAGATTATTACAACTATTATATCTCATCCGCAAAAGCAAATGGTATCAAATGCTTTGTCTGGGATAACGGTGTATCCTCAGGCAAGGACAGCTACGGTATCTTCAACAGGAACGCTCTCAGCTGGAATACAGCTATCCTCGATGGTATCATGAAGGGCGCAGAATAAAAATATTGGAACTGTCTTGTTTAACAAGGCAGTTCTTTTTGCAGAATGCCTTTATGCAGTATCGACATTTCGGGACTGTTAATTTGTGTAGAACATACAAATATTCTTGAAATGGAAAATATCTTCTTCACTTTTTTTAAAAAATATGTTATAATGATACCGCGAGTAGCTGTTTATTGCTGCTATGGAGGTGGACATTGCTTGAAAACGCTCTTTATATCTGATCTTGACGGGACTCTGCTCAGTCCTGAGCCAGCGATCACGGAGTTTACAGCTGATGCTGTGAATAGTGCAATATCCGCCGGCGCGTACTTTACCTTTGCGACTGCGCGTTCAGTTTATTCAGCTGTGCCGATAACTGCAAGGCTGAATATCAATGTGCCATGTCTGCTCATGAACGGTGTAAGCATATACGATCTAAGAGATAAATGCTATATCAACAGCGAATTTATCCCGATGGCGGCTTCTGCTGAGGTGCTTAAGGCGTTTGAGAGACATAACGTGCGTTGTTTTATGTACAGGATATATGACGGTATTCTGACCTGCTATTATTCAGCACTCACGACAAAGGTCATGAGAAGCTTTGCGGAATCGCGCAAGAATGAATACAAGAAGCCTTTTATCCAGCTTGACCGTCTTATCGATAAAGCGGATGAGCGTACAGTATACTATACAACTACCGGTCCTTATGAGACTTTGCTGCCGGTAAAACTTGAGGTTGAGAAGATACGCGGCGTTGACTGCGCTTTCTACCTTGATGTGTATAACGGTGAGTGGTATCTTGAGATATTCTCGGACAAGGCTTCAAAGGCTAACGGATTGAAATACCTCCGCAGTAAATACGGCTTCGACAGGATCGTTGCTTTTGGTGATAATCTCAATGACCTGCCTATGTTTGAACAGGCTGATGTTAAGATAGCCGTTGGTAATGCAAGAGAAGAAGTCAGGGCGGCTGCGGATATTGTTATCGGTAATAATTCCGATGACGGCGTTGCAAAGTGGCTTATGGAGAACTATAAATGAAAAAACTGATATACTTTTTATCAGTGTTTATGGTGTATTTCGGAGCCGGATTTCTGACATTGTGGCTTATGTTGCGCGATTTCAACATAGACTTGGACTATGAGCCTCAGACAAATGCAGAAATGTTCCGCGACGCTGCGATATTCTTTGCACCATTTATAGCAATGCTGCTTGGCGAAGCTGCGGCATTTCTTATCGGAAGGAAGCTTTTTGAAAAGTGGAAGCTGAAAGAAGCTTTCATAACACTGGCAGTATCGGCTGCCGGATTTATAAGCGCAGCAGCTGCTGCAGTGATGATTATATAATGATAACTAACCAGTTAAAATAACGGCAGAAATACCGTTTACTTTATACGATAATCATAACATGAAAGGAAATACATAAATATGAAGAAACTTATGTTAGGTAACGAGGCTTTCGCAAGAGGTCTCTATGAAGCAGGATGCCGCGTGGTATCAAGCTATCCCGGAACTCCTTCAACAGAGATCACCGAAGAGGTCGCTAAATACGACGAGGTATACGCAGAATGGGCACCGAATGAGAAGGTAGCTATGGAGACCGCTCTCGGCGCTTCTATTGCAGGCGCAAGAAGCTTCTGTGGAATGAAGCACGTTGGTCTCAACGTTGCAGCTGATCCGCTCTACACTGCTGCTTATACAGGCGTTAATGCAGGTATGGTCATCGCAGTTGCCGACGATCAGGGTATGCATTCATCTCAGAATGAGCAGGACAGCCGTCATCATGCTATCGCTTCTAAAGTGCCGATGCTTGAACCTTCTGATTCCACAGAATGTAAGGAGTTCGTAAAGCTTGCTTTCGAGCTTTCAGAGCAGTTCGATGCTCCGTTTATCGTAAGAATGTCCACTCGTGTTGCTCATTCACAGAGCATCGTTGAAATGGAGGACAGAAACGAGCTTGAATTAAAGCCCTATGAGAAGAATCCTCAGAAGTTCGTTATGATGCCTGCCTACGCAAAGGGCAGACACGTTTTCGTTGAAGAGCGTACAAAGAAGCTCATCGAATATGCTGAAACAAGTCCGCTCAACCGTGTTGAGATCTCGGATAAGGCTGAATTCGGCGTTATCACTAACGGTGCTGCTTATCAGTATGTAAAGGAGGCTCTCGGCGAGAAAGCTTCTGTACTCAAACTCGGTATGGTAAACCCTTTGCCTGTGAAGCTCATTCAGGACTTTGCTTCTAAGTATGAGCAGGTATACGTTATCGAGGAGCTTGACGGCATAATCGAAGAACACTGCCGCAATATCGGCGTAAACAATGTTAAAGGCAAGGAGATATTCGGATATATCGGCGAGCTTCCGCAGTCTGTCATCGCTGAGAAGCTTCTCGGCGAGAAGAAGGAATATACTGCTCTTGATGATAATATCCCGATAAGACCGCCTGTAATGTGTCCGGGATGTCCACACAGAGGTCTGTTCTACTGCCTCAGCAAGAACAAGATCACAGTTTCAGGCGACATCGGATGCTATACTCTCGGCGCTGCTGCACCGCTCTTTGCTGTTGATACTACAATTTGTATGGGCGCTTCTATCTCAGGCCTCCACGGCTTCAATAAGGCTCGCGGCGCTGAGACAGAACATAAGACGGTCGCAGTTATCGGCGATTCAACTTTCATGCACAGCGGTATGACAGGTCTTGTAAATATCGCTTATAACAACTCAAATTCAACAGTTATCATTCTTGATAACTCTATCACAGGTATGACAGGTCATCAGCAGAATCCTACCACCGGCAAGAACCTTAAAGGTGATCCGGCTGCTGCTGTAAACCTCGAAGAGCTCTGCAAGGCTATCGGTATAAAGAGAGTGCGTGTAGTTGATCCTTACCACCTCGCTGAGACAGAGGCTGCTATCAAGGAAGAGCTTGCCGCAGATGAGGCTTCTGTTATTATCTCACGCCGTCCGTGTGCTCTTCTTAAATACGTTAAGCATAATCCTCCGCTCAAGGTCAATGCTGATAAGTGCGTAGGCTGCAAGATGTGCATGAAGCTGGGATGTCCTGCTATTTCGATGAGAGACGGCAAGGCTGTTATCGACCATACACAGTGCGTTGGCTGCGGCATCTGTCAGGAACAGTGCAAGGTCGGCGCTATTGGATAAAGGGTAAGATATATGCTGCAAATGAACATATATGAGGAGTTCGCTCACTGGTTGGACGCGCTCCTTGAAAATAATGATATGCCGGATTCTACAAAGGCTTTTTGTTTCAATCTCTATGTTGAATCCGAAGATGACCATGTTTACGGTATACAGCTTATCGCAGCAGGAGAGTTCGATCCTGCCGATGAAAGCGGAGAATGGGCGTGTGATGAGGTCTGGAGCAGTGAAGAGGATATTTTCACTGTTGACACCTCGGATGAGGATGATACGGGAAGTGAACACGCTCAGGAACTATTCAGAGAAATGGTCAGCGAATACCTTGAAAACGGAAAGTACTGCGATGTACTGAGCGGTGCAAGGGCAGTCGGTATAGGCTTCGTTGACGGTGACCTTGACATAATATATAAAGCTGAATAATAAGGAGTAAATATAAATGGAAACTAAATCAGTTATGATAGTCGGTGTAGGCGGACAGGGTTCGCTGCTCGCTTCAAGACTTCTCGGAAATGTGCTTCTTGCACAGGGATTTGACGTAAAGGTCAGTGAAGTTCACGGAATGAGCCAGCGCGGCGGTTCTGTTGTAACTTACGTAAAATACGGCGATAAGGTGTATTCACCTGTTATCGAGAAGGGCGAGGCAGATGCTGTCATCTCGTTTGAGCTTCTTGAAGCTGCAAGATGTCTGCCATACCTTAAAAAGGGCGGAAAGCTTATAACCTCAACTCAGCAGATAGACCCTATGCCTGTTATTACGGGTGCTGCAAGCTATCCTGAAGGACTTGTTGACAAGATCAAGGCAGCAGGTGCTGAGATAGTTGCTGTTGATGCGCTCTCACTTGCTGAGCAGGCTGGAACAGCAAAGGCTTCAAATGTAGTTCTTATGGGAGTTCTTGCTTCACGCATGGATTATCCGGAAGAGCTCTGGCAGAAGGCGCTTGAACAGTGTGTTCCTCCTAAGTTCCTTGAACTCAACAAGAAAGCTTTTGAACTCGGCAAAAACGCAGGAAATAAGTAAGGTTGACGATTCTGCTGTGATATAGCAAGAATATCACTGACAGGATGGGAATATAATTAAAAATTGGCTGTTATGCCGTAATCTGATAATGTTAAGGAGTAGAAGTCCAATGGAAAGATATTGGAATGAAGAGATCGAGACCATGTCGAGAGAAGACATGAAAAAGCTTCAGGACGAGCGTCTTGTAAAGCAGGTAAAGCACGTTTATGAAAACGTGAAGTATTACCGCGATCTCATGGACGAAAAAGGCGTAAAGCCGGAGGACATCAAAGGTACTGACGATCTTCATAAGCTGCCGTTTCTCAGTAAAGCTGACCTCAGAGAAGCTTACCCTTACGGACTCCTTGCAACACCGCTGAGCGAATGTGTGAGAATACATTCAACAAGCGGTACAACAGGAAAGCGTGTTGTCGCTTTTTACACTCAGAACGATATTGATATGTGGGAAGAGTGTACTGCGAGAGCGATCACAGCTGCCGGCGGTACAAAGGATGATGTATGCCAGATAGCTTATGGTTTCGGACTCTTTACTGGAGGTGCCGGACTTAACGGCGGTTCACACAAGGTAGGCTGCCTTACAGTTCCTATGTCATCGGGAAATACCGACAGACAGATCACATTCATGCGCGATCTCGGTGCGACTATCCTTTGCTGCACACCTTCCTATGCTGCTTATATAGGCGAAACTCTTCACGATATGGGACTCACTCCCGACGATATTCAGCTGAAAGCAGGTATCTTCGGTGCTGAGCCGTGGACCGAGGAAATGCGCCGTTCTATTGAGAAATCTCTCGGTATTAAAGCTTATGATATTTACGGACTTACTGAGACAAGCGGTCCTGGTGTTGCTTTTGAATGCTCAGAGCAGAACGGAATGCACATAAACGAGGATAACTTCATTCCTGAGATCATCGACCCTGAAACAGGGGAAGTCCTTCCGGAAGGTGAGGTCGGTGAACTTGTATTCACAAGCATTACCAAGGAAGCATTCCCGCTTCTGCGCTACCGCACACGTGATCTCTGTGTACTCAGCAGAAAGAAATGCTCATGCGGACGTACTCTTATCAAAATGTCAAAGCCTAAGGGCAGAAGCGATGATATGATGATAATCCGCGGAGTTAACGTATTCCCATCGCAGATCGAGACAGTTCTTATCGAGCAGGGATATTCGCCGAACTATCTCATCGAGGTCGACCGTGTGAACAATTCGGATACTCTCGACATCAGCGTTGAGATGAATCCTAACCAGCTTTCAGATAAGGTTAAGGATATGCAGAAGCAGGAGAGAGCGCTTGCAGAAGCTATGAAGCTTATGATAGGTATCAATCCGAAGGTGCATCTCGTATCACCGAAGTCTATCGAAAGAAGTGAGGGAAAGGCGGTTCGCGTTATTGATAAGCGTAAGCTGCACGATTGATAAGTTTATTATATTTTATAATAATAATCAAATAATATCACAGGAGGAATCATTATGAAAGTCAAAATCTTTTCAACTAACTTTATGCCGGAGCAGGAAAAATACGAGAAATTCGTAACATTTGAGAACGAACTCAACCAGTTCATCGAAAGCGTTAAGGTGATCGACATAAAGTACAGCACTACTGCCGGTATGTGCCACGATGCTCAGACTCACGTAAATGAGTACGTTGAGGACTTCTCAGCACTCGTTATGTATGAGGAAAAGTGCTGATAAGCGTATAAAGTCTTTGATGTTATGATTGCAGGCGCCGGCGCTCCTGACAAGCGCTGTTCCCTGTGAAAATGCGGCTTTAAGATGCTTGGCAGATCTTTCGATTAACACCATATATTGCAGAATACGATCAAAAATGATCTTAATACAGAAGGAGGACTGGATATGGCAAATGTAAAGCAGATCTCAGTTTTTGTTGACAATAAACCTAATCAGGCAGCCGGTGCAATGCGGCTGATAAAGGAGAGCGGAGTAAACCTCAGAGCGCTTAGCCTTGCAGACACCGCTGATTTCGGCATTATCAGGATCATAGCAAACGATACAGAAAAAGCTGTTGATATACTCAAAGCTGCTTCATATGCAGTCACAGTTACAGAGGTAGTAGCTATCTCGATACCGGATACCCCCGGTCAGCTGAGCAGAGTTCTTGATATTCTCGGCGAGGCTGATGTAAACGTTGAATATCTGTATTCATTTGTCGGAACTTCTGACAGATCGGTTTCTTTTGTTATCAGAGTTGATGATAACGACCGCGCATCAGATGTGCTTACACGCAGCGGAGTTATTCAGCTTACCGAAAATGACATCGCTGAAATGTAAGATGTGTACAAATTTTGGATGCTGATATAAAAATATTTTGAAAACGCTTGACAGAAATCGTAACAATGATGTATAATTAATTTATGGTGTTTTACGAGAAAATTGTCCGACAGGAGTGATGAAATATGGGTATTCTCGGCACACTCGGCAACGTCAGCAAGGGCGCTTCCGATAAGGCAAAAAGTATTTCTGAGGCGAATAATCTCAAAAGAAAGATCCTTTACGAGGAAGAAAGAATAGTTGAGATCTTTACCGATATCGGTAAGAAATACTATAAAAATCCCGATGGTGATAATTCTGAACTCAGAGTCCTTTGTGAGGATATTGACCAGAGACGCAGAAGGATCAAGAAAATGAGATATGAGCTTAATGGTATCAGGGGATACAAGATATGCCCTAAGTGTGATGCAGAGGTTAACGAGCGTTTTCAGTTCTGCGGACGCTGCGGTGCAAGACTTCCTGATATTGAGGACGAGGATTTTATGTCTCTTGAGCCTAATGACTATTATACAGAAAGCAGCAATAATTTCTTCAATGCAGATTCAAATAAGAACTATTAATTTAATGGCTGTTCTGATTTATTCGGAACAGCCTGTTTTTTAAAATATACTGTGAAAAAATATTTATAACAGGATGGCAATGCTATTCAAACCGCTTTCGGATGCTCCTGCACAGGTAATAAGCCGGGATACAAAGAATAAACCAGTAAAGTGAAAAAAACAGACAGATCTGTCCCATAAAATTCAGAGGAAGATCTGAGTAATCCCATACTTCCCAGTGCATAATAATATTATCAAAAATACCAACAGCAAATTCAACAGCGGTAATAAGCAATGCTCCTATGAAACAGCTTTTCCAGAGCGTGAGACTCCGGAGACTGTTTATTGAGTATAGTGCGGCAAGAATTATGCCGCCGGTAAGGGACATCGTCCAGTGAGTGTAGCCTCTGCCGACTATTTCTACGAGACTGTAAAGGAAATATCCCATTAAGAACGAAAAAAGGTATTGTGAGAATTTCATATCTGTCTCCCCTAAAAACTCAGGCAGAATGGCATCTGAGCAAAACTGCCGGTTATTGAGTATACATTAATTATCGGCGGAAATCATAAAAATATACGATATATAAAGGGAGTCTTTTTCTATGAGGAAAAGCTGTATATTAATGCATATTTCAAGCCTGCCGTCGGAATACGGCATAGGAAAAATGGGAAAACACGCGTTTGAGTTCGTGGATTTCCTGAGCTCAGCAGGCGTTAAGTGCTGGCAGATACTGCCGCTTTCACCTACGAGCTATGGCGATTCGCCTTATCAATCATTTTCTGTGAATGCAGGAAATCCCTATTTTATCGACTTTGAGATACTTGAAGGCGATGGTCTGCTGGAGAAGCATGAGTATTCCTCGATTAAATGGGACAGTGATCCGGATAAGGTCGATTATGCACTGATCTATGAATACTGCTTTGATGTTCTGAGGATAGCCTATTCGCGCTTCAAGCCTTCACGTTTTCCTGATTATAAGGTGTTCTGTGATGATAATAAGTCGTGGCTGGAGGAATATGCCCTTTTCATGGCACTGAAATCTCAGAACGGCGGCAAGGCATGGTACGAATGGGAGAAGGACATCTCAATGCACAAGCCGTCAGCAGTCGCTGAGGCCAAAAAACAGTTAAAGAATGAGATCGGTTTTTACAAATTCATTCAGTTTGAGTTCAGTCGTCAGTGGACTGCGCTGAAAAAATATGCAAATGATAACGATATTGAGATAATCGGCGATATACCGATATACTGCGCTCTTGACAGCGTTGAGGCATGGGCTGAGCATAAACTCTTCTGGTTCGACAGGAAACGGCGTCCGGTATGCGTTGCCGGCTGTCCGCCGGATGAATTCTCTCCGACAGGTCAGCTATGGGGAAATCCGCTTTATGACTGGGATTATCACAAAAAGACCGGGTATAAATGGTGGATAAACCGTATCAGGTATGCTTCTCAGCTTTATGATATAGTGCGTATTGACCACTTCCGAGGCTTTGAAAGCTATTACACCATACCCTTCGGCAATGAGGATGCTACCATAGGAGAGTGGAAGAAAGGTCCTGACTATGAGCTTTTCAGACTTGCAGAGGAAGAGCTCGGCAGACTTAATATCATTGCTGAGGATCTTGGCTTCATCACTCCGGAGGTAAGAGCAATGCTCGATAAATGTGGTTATCCCGGAATGAAGGTCATTCAGTTCGGCTTTTCGGACGGTAAAAATGAGTATCTTCCGCATAATTTTACGACTACGAACTGCTTTGTCTACACGGGAACTCACGATAATGAGACCTTAAACGGCTGGGTGGGAACACTTGATAAGAAGTCGCTGAAATTTGCAAGAAGATACCTGAATGTCCGCAAGAAGAGCGACATACCTATGGCAGTGGTACGTTTAGCATGGTCAAGTGTCGCAACGGTCGCAGTTGCACAGATGCAGGACTTCCTTAACAGCCCTAAATCCGGAAGAATGAATACACCGTCTACTCTTGGCTGTAACTGGCAGTTCCGTACAAAGCAGGATGATTTTACTCCTGAGCTTGCCAAGACTATACGCAGACTGAACAAGACATATAACAGATGATGATTTATTGAGAATGGAGTTAGAAAATGGAAAAAAAGCTTTTTACAGAGAAATTTACCGGCAGACTTCCAAAGGATATAAAGAGTGCAACACCGCAGCAGATACATGAAGCACTCGGCGATACCATAATGGAACTTTACGGCACACAGTGGGATAATGCGCGTCAGGAGCATCTTTCAAAGCGCCGTGCCGCTTATCTGTCTATGGAATTCCTTGTCGGACGTGCAGTTTATAACAATCTGCTGTGTCTCGGCATTTACGATGAGGTAAATGCGGTATTCAGCGAACTCGGTCTTGATCTTGCAGACCTCGAAGTTATAGAGGATGCGGCGCTTGGAAACGGCGGTCTCGGAAGACTTGCAGCCTGCTTCCTCGATAGCGCTGCAACTCTCGGACTTCCGCTTGATGGTTATGGCATACGCTATAAGTATGGACTTTTCAAGCAGTCTATCGTGGACGGCTTCCAGAAGGAGGACATCGACGACTGGACAAAATATGGCGATCCGTGGTCGAAACGCTGCGATGCTGATATAGTAATGATAGAGTATAATGGTCAGACAGTAAAGGCTGTACCTTACGATATGCCAGTATTTGGCTGCAAGACCGAGAATATAGGCACTCTCCGTCTCTGGCAGGCAGAGCCTGTGAAGGAGTTTGACTTCGATACCTTCAACAAGCAGGATTACCTTGAAGCCTCAAAGGAAAAGATATACGCTGAGGACATCTCGCGTGTGCTTTACCCGAATGACGATACAAACGAGGGCAAGAAACTCCGTCTGAAGCAGCAGTATTTCTTCAGTTGTGCTTCGCTGACCGATATTCTCCGTAAGCACAAGGCTCGCTTCGGTACTCTCGATAACCTTGCAGACTATATCTCGATACAGCTGAACGATACTCATCCTGTTATTTCTATTCCCGAACTCATCCGTCAGCTTGTCGACAAAGAGGGTTGGACGTTTGAGAAGGCTCTTGCAGCAGCAAAAAAGGTATTCAACTATACAAACCATACTGTTATGCAGGAGGCTCTTGAAAAATGGTGGGTAGGTCTTGTTGATGAGGTTCTTCCGCGTATATATGAGATAATCATTCAGATAAATGAGGAGCTTATCGCTGAACTCTACGCAGCCGGAGAACCTAAGGAAAAGATCAGCCGCATGAAGATAATAAAGGGTGAACTCATACACATGGCTGATATGGCTTGCTATGTTTCAAGCCATATTAATGGTGTTGCGGAGATACACACGCAGATACTCAAGGATACGGTGCTTGCTGACTGGTACAGTATATGTCCCGAGCGCTTCCGCAATGAGACTAACGGTATCACTCAGCGCCGCTGGCTCGCACTCTGTAATATGGAGCTATCAGGACTTATAACTGAACTCCTCGGCAGCGATGACTGGATCACCGATCTTAGCAGACTTAAAGAGCTTGAAAAGTATGCTGACGATGAGAATATTCTCCGCCGTTTTATCAGCATAAAGCAGATCAAGAAGTCGCAGCTTGCAGACTTTATAAAGTCAAATGACGGCATTGAAATAGCCGATGATTCAATATTTGATATACAGATCAAGAGACTGCATGAGTATAAGCGTCAGTTGCTGAATGCCTTCTCGATACTCTGGATATATTACGGTATCAAGGACGGCTCTATCACTGATTTCAAGCCTACTACATTTATCTTCGGTGCGAAGTCTGCGCCGGGCTACCGTCGTGCTAAAGCGATAATCAAGTATATCAACGAGATAGGACGAATAGTATCTGCTGATCCGGATACAAGAGATCTTATAAAAGTCGTTTTCGTTCAGAATTACAATGTATCTTATGCTGAGAAGCTTGTCGCAGCAGCAGATGTTTCCGAGCAGATCTCAACAGCTGGCACTGAGGCTTCCGGCACAGGAAATATGAAGCTTATGCTCAACGGCGCTGTAACTCTCGGCACTTTTGACGGTGCTAATATTGAGATCGTTCAGGAGGCAGGCGAGGATAATAATTATATCTTCGGCGCAAAGGTTGAGGAGCTTGAAAAGATCGTTCCTGATTACGACAGCCGCAAGGTGTTTGCTGAGAACAAGATGATAAAGAGAGTAGTATCTTCGCTTATAAACGGTACAGTGTCGGACGGAGGAAGCGGTGACTTCCGTGAACTTTATACCGCTCTGCTCGATGGTGCAAGCTGGCATAAGCCGGATCACTATTATCTTCTTGGCGATATTGTCAGCTATGTCGATACAAAGCTTCGCTGTAACCGTGACTATTCCGGAAACAGACTTGCATTCGCAAAGAAGCAGTGGCTGAATATGTGCAATGCAGGAAAGTTCAGTTCCGACCGCACTATTGCCGATTATGCAGAGAATATCTGGAATATAAAGTAATAAAGCACCCGCACTTGTGTGCGATACTCACATGGGAGTTTATCAGTAAATTATTGAGGGAACCCCTTTTGAGAAAGGGGCTTCCCTCAAACTCCCTCCCTAAAACTTTCGTCTGGTTTTTTTCGCAATGGTATAAAAAATTCCGGAAGTATATATTACTTCCGGTTTTTTATTTTTATGTTAGTTCTTATACCATTGCGAAAAAAACGAAATAAAAGTCTTTGGAAAGGGGTTCGGGGTGACTCCCCACGGGGTGGGGAGATGTCTGCAAAGCAGACAGAGGGGACGGACCCGATTAGGGGGAACCTTTCCTCAGAAAGGTTTGCCCCGATAAGCTGCTGATAAAGCTGCTATAAGAGTACAACACATAAGTGCTGGTGCTTACTATATATATCAGCTCATTCCTGTGCGATGATCTCTTTATAGAATTCAGCATAATCCTTTCTGTTTTCCTTAGTGAACTGGATAGCAGTTCTTGGGTGCTGATTGAGAAGTCCGGTCATGAGGTACTGGAGATCATACCCCCATACAACCCCCTCTTCACGAAGCTTGTTCATATGCTTCTCGATGAACTGGAAAACAGGGTACACATTGTACTTCGGATTCTTGAGGAAACCGAGGAGAAGCTCCATTGCACAGTTTCCTGCGCCGCGTCCCATTGATAAGTAAGTAGCGTCGAGCCAGTCAACACCGTCACCGACAGCTTCGATAGTATTAGCGAAAGCGAGTTTCTGGTTATCGTGGGCGTGGATACCGATCTTCTTGTTGTATTTATTTGCATATTCGCAGTAGAGGTCAGCGATCCGAGCCATCTGTTCCGGATAGATCGAGCCGAAGCTGTCAACGATGTAGATTACGTCAACAGGCGACTTGCCGAGAATATCGAGAGCTACCTTGATGTCGGCTTCCTGAGCAGTAGAGATAGCCATGATATTGCAGCTTACCTCATAGCCCTTTTTCTTTGCATCCTCGATCATGTCAACGGCAGTCGGGATCTGGTGAAGATAGGTTGCAACGCGGATGAGGTCTACCGGACTCTCAGCGCGGTCATGAATATCGTTCTTGTAATTGCAGCGTCCGACATCAGCCATAACAGCGATCTTGAGATCAGTATTGTTCTCGCCGACGATAGAACGAATAAAATCGTCATCGCAGAATTTGCAGGCGCCGAATTTAGTTTCATCGAACATTTCACGGTCGCCCTTGTATCCGAATTCCATATAGTCAACTCCGGCGCGGAGATTGGCATTATAGAGGCTTTTTATAAATTCATCAGTAAAGAAGAAGTCATTAACGAGACCTCCGTCTCTGAGAGTTGCATCAACGACCTTGATGTCAGGTCTGTAATCGAGTAATTTGGAAATTTCTTTCATAAGTACCGCTCCTTTTATTGCGTTGCAGGTTTAAAGCTTTATACTGTAACGCTTTAAAGTGAATTATTAATTGACGAAATATATTATATCACTGCAAGTTAGTTTTGTCAAGAGCTTTTTCAAATTAAATATAAAAAATTAAGGGGCGATTGATCTGCCCCTTAATTGAATGATTTATAGTTACTTTGAAGCTATAAGGTAAAGAACTGCAATAGCTCCGCTGGTAAGGAGAAAGAGTCCGCTCCATATCAGGATGCGCTTTTTGTCTTTCTTGCCTGCGCCGGACATGATATTGTAAATGCAGATCAGCATAAATAGTACGATGAGTCTGCTTATTATCTGAGCGATCATGGCTTATGCTCTGAGTTCAGCACCGATCGCGTTAAGAGCCTTTATTGCACGTTTCATTGCAGCATCTGCCTGTTCATCGGTGAGAGTGCCGTCGTGTGAACGCATAGAAATTGAGTAAGCGATACTCTTTTTGCTGTTCTTTTTCATATCATCGCTGCGGTAAACATCGAAGAGAGTTACTTTTTCGAGTATCTTTCCGATAGCTTCCTTGATAGCCTTTTCGAGCGCTGCGGCAGGGGTATCCTCATCACACACAAGGCTGAGGTCGCGGGTAGTAGCCGGGAATTTCGGGAGTGGCTGGTAAGTTATCTTATTTGCAGCTGCTTCCATGAGTTCCGGAATGTTGAGTTTTGCAATGTAGGTCTTAACGCCTATCTCATATTTTTCCTGTACCTCCGGATGTACCTCACCTATGATAGCAAGCGGAGCGCCGTCCTTGATGATAACAGCACTTCTGCCTGGGTGAAGAGCGCACTTCTCATCGAAAGCGTCGGAATCGCAGGCGCGGACGTATTCAACATCGCTGATTTTAAGCTCATCAAGAAGCTGCTCGACCATACCTTTGAGGAGGTAGAAATCTGCATCGCCGCCGTACATACCGATAGTCAGTCTCTGCGGCTCATCCGGGAGAGAATATTCATACTTGTGCTTCTGCTGACCGCTGTTAGCGAGTGTATCACCGTTTATGAAAGGTTTATCCTCCTTTGCCGGGAGGTATTCCTTTGAGATCTCGAAGAGACAAGCCTTCTCGTTGCGGTTATTGTAGTTGAACGAGAGAACATCGAGCATTGAAGGTATAGTGGATGTACGCATAACACTTGTGTCCTCGCCGAGAGGATTTACGATGCGGACAACGTTTCTGAGACGGCTGTTCTCAGGGAGACGTATTTTGTCGAAATACTTAGGAGAAACGAAGGAATAGGTAGCGATCTCATATCCGCCGAGAGATACAGCTGCATTTCTGAGTGTGCGGACGAATTTCTGCTCATCTGTGAATTCTGCTCTTGCAACGCCGCGGAAATCGGTTGAAGGGATGTTATTATAGCCGTAGATACGTGCAACTTCCTCAGCGATGTCAGCCTTGCAGCCGATGTCGATACGGAAAGAAGGTGCAATGACCTTGCCGTCTGCAAAGGTGAATTCAAGGCGGCTGAGGTATTCCTTCATCTTGTCCGCAGGTATATCAGTACCGAGGAAATTGTTTATCCACTCAGGATCAAAAACGACTTCGGAAGGCTTGAAATCAGACTTGTTACAGTCGATAACAGTATTAACAACTTCGCCTGCGCCGAGGAGTTCAACGAGTTCAAAAGCACGTTTGAGACAAGTCATTGAGATAGTCGGATCAACGCCTTTTTCGTAACGTGCGGAGGCATCTGATTTGAGCTTGAGCTTCTTTGAGGTCTGACGTACCTGTGAAGGCTCGAAGTAAGCGGACTCAAATACAACAGTAGTAGTATCGTCCATGATACCGCTGTACTCGCCGCCCATAACGCCGGCAACAGCAACAGGCTTCTTTTCGTCAGCGATAACGAGCATATCGGAAGAGAGTTCACGCTCAACGCCGTCGAGAGTCATGATCTTTTCGCCGTTCTGAGCATTGCGGACATTGATGTGAGCGCCCTCAACATAGCGGAGGTCGAAAGCGTGCATAGGCTGACCGTATTCAAGCATAACGTAGTTTGTGATGTCAACGAAATTGTTGATCGGACGAACGCCGCTTGCACGGAGTCTCTCTCTCATCCAGCGCGGTGAAGGTCCTATTTTTACGTTCTTTACGATACCTGCACAGTAACGCGGACACTTCTCAGCATTGTGGATGTCAACTTTGAGGAAGCTGTTTACATCACCGTCAACACCCTTGAATTCAGGAGCTTTAACTTTAAGCTCAGTGCCGTAGGTAGCAGCGGTCTCTCTTGCGAGACCGATAACGCTGAGACAGTCGGGACGGTTTGAGGTTATCTCAAACTCAACGGAAGTATCATCGAGACCGATAGCAGAGTGGATGTCCTGACCGGGAGTGCATTCCTCTTCGATAACGAAAACTCCCTCAGGATCAGCGTAAGGGAAGTCATGAGCAGTAAGACCGAGAGTATCAAGTCCGCAGAACATACCAAAGCTTTCAACTCCACGCATCTTGCATTTCTTGATCTTGCCCTCAGGGAGAACAGCACCATCGAGCGCAACGGGAACGAGGTCGCCCTCCTTGACGTTCTTGGCGTTAGTAACTATCTGGATAGGAGCATCCTCACCGATGTCTACCTGACAAACAAAGAGTGCATCGGCATTTTCGTGAGGTCCTTTTGAGAGTATCTTACCAACTACAACCTTGGAGATATTCTTTCCCTCTTCCTCGTAGCATTCAACCTTTGAGCCGCTCATTGTAAGAGCGTGACAAAAATCCTTTATAGGCATATCGGCTTTAACATAGTCGCCGAGCCATTTCATAGACAAATTCATATCAAAATTCCTTTCTGATCATTTGAGCATAGTTTTTTCAAAGATCATATCGTATGCGCTGTCACGTAAATTCTTTGAATTGAAGGACATGGTATCCTTTTTGTGAGCCGCATTTCTGTTTAGTCTGAAATTTATATAATAAGTGAGGGTTGAGAGTTTTCTTCCCTCGCTGTCCGAGTTGTGAACATCCTTTTTGGAAATGTTGGTTATATCACTTGTTTTGTAAGCTTTGAGCGAATCGAGATTCACTATTATGTTATCAATAATAAAGTAATCGCCGTCATAAGTGTCGAAAACGGTTCTTTTATCGAAAAGACTGGCGATCTCGTCTTTTTCGCAGAAGCCTACGGATGCCCACATTTTTTCTAATTTTTTATCGAATGAAAACAGATCTGCGAAACCTTTAGCGATAATTGCTGCCGGCAAAAGCAAAGGTGGAACAACTAACAGTCTTGAAGTATCTTTCGTTACACTCAGTATTGCAGGCAGTATTATTGCTGTGATGATTATACCGATCGCTAAAGCAATAATACTAACAATTCTTCTGTGCTTTTTAAGTTCGCTTATCTTTTCATCGTATTTCATATCAGAACTGCTCTAAAAAGCGGACATCATTCTCATAAAGCAGACGAAGATCGTTTATGTCGTAGCGTCCCATTACCATACGCTCAAGACCGAGACCGAATGCGAATCCGGAGTAGACCTCAGGATCAATGCCGCAGTTTTCGAGGACCTTTGGATGTACCATACCTGCGCCGAGGAGTTCGATGTAGCCTTCGTCCTTGCACATTGAACAGCCCTTTCCGCCGCAGTTGAAGCAGCTGATATCAACTTCACAGCTTGGCTCGGTGAATGGGAAGTGGTGCGGACGGAAGCGAAGCTTGCAGTCCTTGCCGTAGAGCTTCTTCATAAGCATTTCGAGTGTACCTTTGAGGTCGGACATTGTTATGCCCTTGTCGATAACGAGTCCTTCTATCTGGTGGAAGAGAGGGGAGTGAGTTGCATCAACAGCATCCGAACGGAAAACGCGTCCCGGAGAGATGATACGGATAGGCGGTTTCTGATTCTCCATAACGTGTACCTGAACTGAAGATGTCTGTGTACGGAGAAGTATAGTCTCGTTGGTATTTTCGATGTAGAAAGTATCCTGAGTATCTCTTGCAGGATGATCCGGCGGGAGGTTGAGTGCCTCGAATACATGGTAATCATCGTCGATCTCAGGACCGTCAGCTATGTCAAATCCCATGCCCATGAAGATCTCGCGGATCTCGTTCTCGACCTTTGTAAGTGGGTGGAGTTTACCGAAAGGAGCGTGTTTTCCGGGAAGAGTAACGTCGATAGTTTCCTCTTTGAGCTTAGCGGACTGCGCCTCGGATTTAAGGGCGTTGAGTTTTGAGCTGAGGGCTTCCTCGATGTCTGAACGCACCTTGTTTGCGAGCTGACCTATAACAGGTCGTTCTTCTGCTGAAAGCTTGCCCATCTGCTTTAATATAGCAGTGAGTTCACCTTTTTTGCCGAGGAATTTTATCCTCAGGTCGTCAAGCGCCTTGATCTCGGTGCAGGAATCGAGTTCCTGTTTAGCGAGTGCTTCAATTTTTTCCAACTGTTCTTTCATTTTTTCACCTCAGAAATTTTAGTTCATAGTTGATAGTTGGAGCTGAAAGTTTCGGTGTTCCCTGATGTGGAATATTATTAAAAATATACCGCACAGCGACACCATAACTCTCAACTATGCACTCTCAACTCTAAACTTATTATGTTGTTGTGACGACAAAAAAGTCCTGCCCTAAAGGACAAGACTTGAATACCTTGTTTTTATACCACCTTTGGTCAGGAGAGCCGACACTCTCTTGTCTTTAACGCAGACCTACGTTACAGTCTACAAGTATGAAGTACCGCCGCTAAATGCGTACAAGCACCGTCTACCTTCAACCATACCCCTCGTGAGTGAACTTCGGTTCGTTTTCTGCCGGAACGCTTTCACCTGACCGTTCCTCTCTGGAGACATATTGCGGACTTACTCTCTCAGTCATCGGGTTATAAACCTATTATATACAACAATAAAAAAAAAATCAAGAGGTTTTATTGAAATTTTGCAAAAAATGTGATATTATATAATGTAGACTGATTAATTGACGAACGGAGTTGTATAAATGGATACTTTTGCTGAACAGCTTGTGAAGAAAAATGAGACCTCGGCTGACAAAAAACGCAGGATAATACTCATTTTGCTTGGAATACTTCTTACTATTGCGATGACTCTGCTGTCGTTCCTTCAGCTTGATAAGCCGCTTCTGGCTTTTCTGGGAATGATCCTTGCAGCCGCTTCGGGATATGGCACATATTTCATAGTTCAGGGAACACATATCGAATATGAGTATGCTTTCACTAACGGTGATCTTGATGTTGCCAAGATAATCGCAAAGAAGAAGCGTGTTGAGATGCTTACGGTCGATGTCAGGACATTCAGCGATTTTGGAAAATATAATGACGAAATGGAAGAGACCAAGGATATGACGGTCATTTTCGCTTCGGACAATATCGCTTCACATGAATACTATGCGGATTTCAATCATCAGTATTACGGCAAAACAAGACTTGTTTTTGTGCCGGATAAGAATATACTTGAGTGTTTAACAAGGTCGCTGCCGCCGAAACTCAGGCATAAACAGCAGTGATCCGTTAATTATCATCAGGCTGACGGAGGTGTTTTTAATGCAGATAGTATCGCCAAAACAAATGCGGAAGATCGAAGAGCGTTCAGAGGAGATTGGAGTTTCAAGAAAAACGCTCATGGAGAATGCCGGAAAGGCTCTGGCAAGTGTTATTGATGAGTATTGCCGCAAAGAACCGCATATCTCACCCGAGGAAAAGACCATCGTTTTTCTTGCGGGCAAGGGTAATAACGGTGGAGACTGCTTTGCTGCGGCAAATAATCTCGTTTACCGCGGTTACAGGATAACCATTGTAAGTGTCGGTGGAAAACCGGTCTCGGAACTTGCTGCCGAGATGTATGACAGGCTTCCTAAAGACAGGGTAGAGTTCCTTGAAGGTTACAGAAGCGAGAATGTTGAGGCTGCACTTGAAGCAGCCGAGCTTGATTATATGTCCATTCCTCAGAATCGTGAGAGCGACCGCGAAGGGGCTTCAAGTCCGCTTGATGATATTATGCAGAAGGAACAGCAGCGCATGAGGCAGGTCAAAAATGCAGTACTCCGCGCTTATGTCATTGTAGACGGCGTTTTCGGAACAGGCTTTCATGGTCAGCTTGATTACGAGTGTGCCGGAATATTCAATATTGGTTCTGGTGCTTACCGTATCGCTGTTGACGTTCCGAGCGGCGGAAACTGCTCAACAGGTACTGTATCGCACGATATTTTCAAGGCTGATGAAACAGTTACCTTCGGCTTCCTGAAAACAGGCATGACGCAGTTCCCACTGAAAAAATACTGCGGAAAGATAACGGTTGCGGATATAGGCATACCTTGCAAGGCTGTTGAAGCTATTGAAGGGGAACGCAAGTATTATAAGATAGAGAGAAATCATCTTGCCTCTTTTCCACCTAATCGTGAACGCGATTCGCATAAGGGTATGTTCGGCAATGTGCTTGTTATCGCAGGCAGCTCCTCTATGAGAGGTGCTGCGGCATTCGCTGCTATGGGAGCACTCAGAACAGGAGCAGGTCTGGTAAGATTAGCTTCTGTTGAGAAGTGTATAGATACAGTTGCGGCTCTTGTTCCCGAAGCTACCTACATTGAACTTGAAAGCGATGATTACGGATATATGCTCTATGACAGCAGCAAGAAGCCTCTTCTTGAAGCTATGGAAAAAGCAAGCGCGATAGTTATAGGCTGCGGCATGGGCGTTACTCCGGATACGATAGAAATAACGAAATTTGTAACAGAAAACGCGAAATGTCCGGTAATTATTGATGCAGATGGAATAAATTGCATTGCTTCGGACATAGATATACTATTGAAGAAGCAGACAAACGTTATTATCACGCCGCACGTCGGAGAAATGGCAAGGCTGCTTGATTGCGATAATAATATGGTTAATGATAATCGTCTTGTGGTCGCTGAAAAATATGCAGAGCAGTATGGCGTAACAGTAGTCCTTAAAGGTGCGGGTACAGTCGTTGCAAACAGTCATACCACTGCTGTGAACCATAACGGCAACCCCGGAATGAGTGTCGGCGGAAGCGGAGATATTCTTGCCGGAATGATAGGCGCTATTGCTGCACAGGGCTGCGGAGTCTATGACAGCGCTTGTGCAGGAGTTTATATGCACGGCCTTGCAGGAGATGCTGCCGCTGATAAACGCGGTCAGGAAGCAATGCTGCCGCGTGATATTGTTGACTGTATATCTGATTCTTTCAGGATACTAAAGGAAAAGAAGAAAAACAGGGCTGATAGGTGATTTCTTCGCCTGAAATACATTATTTAGCCAGCCACGGAAGTATAAAGTCTGTTCAATACTATGATTTCAGAATGGAGAATCAATATGAAAAGACTTATTACATTTGCGGCGGCAATAGTGATGTCGCTTTGTACAGTTTCCTGTTCAGTGCCGATGAAGAACGATTCTGTCCGCAGAAACGGACTTTCTTCCGGATTTACCGGAGATGTTTCGATCACTATTGATAAGCTTCAGGCAGAAGGGATAGTGCAGAGATCGGGAGAGGGAGACTGGAATATCGAGTTTTCTGCACCTAATACGCTCAGCGGAGTCAGACTTGATTTTAACGAAGGTAATGTGAGCGCCTCATATAAGGGACTTACGTTTTCGGTTCCGCAGTCGGCAGTTCCGGTAAAATCCATGATGCTGAACCTTATAAAGGCTGTTGACGACAATGCAGCTCAAACTGAACTAAAGGGTGAAGAAAAGGATGATGCTTTGCGTATAAGCGGTTCACTTGAGGGCGGCGATTATACGCTGTCTGTTGATGGTGAGGGCAATCTCTCGGGATTTGATATGCCGAATAACAAACTAACAATGAAATTTACTAATATCAGCATAACATCCGGCGGAAGCCGGACGGATGATGCTTCTGATACAACAGCAGCGGTTACGACTGCGGAAGCAACTACGTCAGCAGCATGATACATAACGGAAAGTATTCATTATGCGGCTTTTACCAGAATAGCGGATCACCGAGCCTTTTATTCAAGGCTCGGTGTTTTTTGATTAAAACAAGAAAATATGTTCTGCAATGCAAAATGCTATTTATTTTATTAAATTATTGTGTTATAATAGATGTATATTGATCTGTAAACGGAACAGGGTGAAAAATAATGACTGATAAAATAATAATAAAGGGTGCAAGAGAGAATAACCTCAAAAATATTGATCTTGAAATCCCCCGTGATAAGCTTATAGTTATGACAGGGCTTTCAGGTTCGGGAAAATCCTCGCTTGCTTTCGATACCATATATGCCGACGGTCAGCGAAGATACGTCGAGAGCCTTTCCTCTTATGCAAGAATGTTCCTCGGGCAAATGGAAAAGCCTGATGTAGACAGCATAGAAGGACTTTCTCCTGCTATATCCATAGACCAGAAAACTACATCAAAGAATCCGCGTTCAACGGTAGGAACAGTTACTGAGATATATGATTATCTCAGACTTCTTTATGCGCGTATAGGTATACCGCATTGCCCGATCTGCGGACGGGAAATTTCACAGCAGAGCATAGACCAGATGGTCGATACGATCATGGCACTTCCGATGGGAACACGTCTTCAGCTTCTTGCACCTATCGTCAGAGGCCGTAAGGGACAGTATGTCAAGGAACTCGAAAGCGCAAGAAAATCAGGTTTTGTACGTGTCATAATTGACGGTATAATGTATGAACTTACTGAGGACATAAAGCTTGATAAGAACAAGAAGCACGATATTGAAATAGTTGTTGATCGTATCATAATCAAGGAAGGCATTGAATCACGTATCACAGACAGTCTCGAAACTGTGTTCAAGCTTACGGAAGGACTTGCTGCGGTAGATGTTATCGGCGGAGAGAAAATGATATTTTCCCAGAATTACGCCTGCCCTGAGCATAATATCAGTATTGGTGAACTTGAACCTGTAATGTTTTCATTCAATAATCCGACAGGTGCTTGCCCAAAGTGTACCGGACTTGGAGTGTTCCGCCATATTGATCCGGAGCTTGTTGTCCCAAATAAGGAGCTCTCTATAATGGAGGGTGCTATTAACGCATCCGGTTGGAACAGTCTCGATGAGACCTCTATTTCTACGATGTATTATAAGGCTATTTCTGAGAAATATGGTGTTCCGATAGATGTACCGGTAAAAAAGCTCAAAAAGGAGCAGCTTGACCTTTTCCTCTATGGAACCGGAGACGAGGCTCTTGAACTCCGCAGACCCAAGTCGCTTGGAGGCGGAGTTTACAATTCGCCGTTCGAGGGCGTTGTGAATAACCTTGAACGCCGTTATCGTGAGACTTCGAGCGAGTGGTCAAGGAACGACATTGAAGAATATATGAGCGAGGTCGAGTGTCCGGTATGCAAAGGAAAACGTCTCAGAGACGAGTATCTTGCGGTAACAGTCGGCGGTAAGAATATAAGTGATCTTACCGATCTTTCGGTCAGCAAGGCTATCGACTTTTTCAATTCGATAAAGCTTTCAAAGCATGATAGTTTTGTTGGCGAACGCATAATAAAGGAGATAAAGGAACGTCTGAATTTTCTTGGCAGTGTCGGACTGGAATATCTTACGCTTTCACGCGCATCCGGAACCCTTTCAGGCGGCGAAAGTCAGCGCATACGCCTTGCAACGCAGATAGGCTCATCACTTGTAGGAGTGCTGTATATCCTCGATGAACCGAGTATCGGTCTGCATCAGCGCGATAACGATAAGCTTATCGCAACATTGAAGCGTCTGCGTGATCTCGGCAATACTCTGATAGTAGTCGAGCATGACGATGATACAATGCTTGCCGCTGATTACATTGTTGATATTGGTCCTGGGGCAGGTGTCAACGGCGGAGAGGTAGTTTTTGCCGGCACCGTGGATAAGCTTCTGAAGTGCAAAAACTCAATAACCGGACAGTATCTAAGCGGCAGAAAGAAGATACCTCTTCCGGATAAGCGCCGCGAGGGAAACGGCAGTTACCTTACAGTCAAAGGCGCTTCCGAGCATAATCTCAAGGATATTGATGTAAGGATACCTCTTGGCAAGCTTATATGTGTTACAGGAGTTTCAGGCTCTGGAAAATCGAGCCTTGTAAACGAGATAATCTATAAGCATCTTGCGGCAAAGCTCAACAGAGCAAAAATACGCAGCGGCGCTTTCAAGGCTATTGAGGGTATCGAGGCTCTTGATAAGGTCATCTGCATAGATCAGTCTCCGATAGGACGCACTCCGCGTTCAAACCCTGCAACTTATACCGGAGTTTTCAGCGATATACGCGAACTTTTTTCAAAAACTGCCGATGCTAAGGCAAAAGGCTATTCAAGCGGACGTTTCTCCTTCAATGTAAAGGGCGGACGCTGTGAATCGTGTGAGGGCGATGGTATCATCAAGATAGAAATGCACTTTCTGCCGGATATTTACGTTCCCTGCGAGGTCTGCAAGGGTAAACGCTATAACCGCGAAACGCTTGAGGTACATTACAAGGGCAAGTCTATCTACGATGTTCTTGAAATGACAGTTGATGAGGGCGTGGAATTCTTTGAGCATATCCCTAAAATTGCCCGCAAGCTGAAAACCTTGCAGGATGTAGGTCTCGGATATATCAAGATAGGTCAGCCGGCGACCACTCTTTCGGGAGGCGAGGCTCAGCGAGTTAAGCTTTCAACCGAACTCTCAAAACGCGCGACCGGTAAAACTATCTACATCCTCGATGAGCCGACTACCGGTCTGCATAATGCGGATGTACATCGTCTTATACAGGTATTGCAGCAGCTTACCGATCAGGGGAATACAGTTCTCGTTATCGAGCATAATCTCAATGTTATCAAGGTTGCAGATCATATCATCGACCTCGGTCCTGAGGGCGGCGACGGCGGCGGACGTATTGTTGCAGAGGGTACTCCTGAGGAAGTTGCTGAGTGTCCGCAGTCCTATACCGGACAGTACCTCAAGCCATATCTTGAAAAGTGACAGGTAACAGTATTTTCCATTGAAATAACCATAAAACTATGCTATGATTAGGAGGTACTATGGATCATTTCGTACTCCATTCAGAATATGCTCCGGCGGGAGACCAGCCGAAGGCGATAGAGCAGTTGGTGAAGGGACTTGATTCCGGTAAAAAAGAACAGATACTGCTTGGCGTTACCGGCTCGGGTAAGACATTCACTATGGCGAACGTCATAGCGAAAGTGAACAAGCCGACGATAGTCCTCGCTCATAATAAGATACTTGCAGCACAGCTCTGCTCGGAGTTCAGGGAGTTCTTTCCGGAAAACGCTGTTGAGTATTTTGTTTCGTATTACGATTATTATCAGCCGGAAGCTTATGTTCCGAGCACTGACAGCTACATTGAAAAGGATTCCTCGATAAATGATGAAATAGATAAACTGCGTCACTCCGCTACTACTGCTCTTGCTGAACGCAGGGATGTCATAATAGTTGCGAGTGTTTCGTGCATTTATTCGCTGGGAAGTCCGGACGAATACCGCTCAATGGTAGTCTCTATACGTCAGGGGGCTGAGAAGCCGCGCGATCAGCTTATCGAGGAACTTGTGCGTATCCGTTACGAGAGAAACGACATTGCGTTTGAGCGTAACCGTTTCAGAGTCAAGGGAGACGTTGTTGAGATATTTCCGGCGATGTCGAGCGATACCGCGGTAAGAGTAGAGTATTTCGGTGACGAGATAGACCGCATTTCTGAAATCAATGTAGTTACAGGCGAGGTTAAGGCAGTAGTTTCACACGCGGCTATATTTCCGGCTTCTCATTATATTGTCGGCGATGATAAAATGGAAAGCGCACTGAAGGAGATAGACCGTGAACTCGCTGAACGTATAGATTATTTTCAGAAAAACAATAAGCTGATAGAGGCACAGCGTATCGAGCAGCGTACACATTATGACATGGAGATGCTGCGTGAGGTAGGCTATTGCAGCGGCGTTGAAAACTATTCGCGTATACTTGCCGGCAGACCGCCGGGAAGCACTCCGCAGACCTTGCTCGATCACTTCCCTGAGGACTTTTTGTTGATAGTCGACGAGAGCCATGTTACTCTTCCGCAGGTCAGGGCTATGTACGCCGGAGATCGTGCGCGTAAGACCACTCTTGTGGATTACGGTTTCCGCCTGCCGAGTGCAATGGACAACCGACCGCTGAATTTTGATGAGTTCAATGCACATATCAATCAGGCAATATACGTCAGCGCGACACCCGGACAGATAGAGCGTGAAAAGACCGATACTATCGTAGAACAGGTCATCCGTCCTACCGGGCTTGTTGATCCTGAGATAATCGTGAAGCCTACACAGGGGCAGGTCGATGATCTGCTTTCGGAAATAAATACAAGAGCGGCAAAGAATGAGAGGGTACTGGTTACAACTCTTACGAAGAAAATGGCTGAGGATCTGACAAGCTATTACGAAAACCTCGGTGTGAAGGTGCGCTATCTGCATCATGATATTGATACTATTGAGCGTATGGAGATAATCAAAGATCTGCGAAACGGAGTTTTCGATGTTCTTGTGGGAATAAATCTTCTGCGTGAAGGACTTGATATACCAGAGGTAAGCCTTATCGCAATACTTGATGCGGATAAGGAGGGCTTCCTGAGAAGTGAAACGTCACTTATCCAGACTATCGGACGTGCTGCGCGTAATGCTGAGGGTAAGGTAATAATGTACGCAGATTCTGTTACCGGCTCTATGGAACGTGCTATCAACGAGACCGAACGCCGCAGAGCGCTTCAGATAGCCTATAACGAGGAACACGGAATCGTGCCTAAGACTATTATCAAGGGAGTGCGCGATGTACTTGAGATAACCTCGAAGAACAAGCTTGAAGCCAAGACCGGTAAGAAAAAAATGTCGGCAGCCGAACGCAGACAGCTTATCGACAAGCTTACTGTTGAGATGAAGAATGCTGCAAAGCTGCTTGAATTTGAACACGCAGCGTATCTGCGTGATAAGATCAAGGAATTGCAGGAACAATAATAAAGGAGGCAGCATTATGAAAAAAACGGTCCTGAAAATACGTTACATTGTACCGCTTGGAATAATGCTGCTCATGCTGCTGTTGAATGTCATTGCACGGTGCAGCCGCAGCTTTTCGGACTTCTACGCCAGGAATATATTTCCGGTAATTGGCAGTATTTTCTCGTTTATAAGCGGCTTAGCACCGTTTTCAGTGGGCGAGGTCATGATAGTTCTGCTTATACTATTGATAGCGGCAGGACTTCCCGCGGCTGTAATAATGTTTATCGCAATGAAGAAGCACCGCAGAAAAGTTGCCGGGATAGCCGTGCTGACAGTGCTTTGGGTATCTGCTTATATATTTGCGACCGAGACTATGAACTGCTTTATTATGTATCAGTGTACACCTTTTTCAGAGCGCTATCTCAGCCATAAGGAACATCCGCGCGAGGAACTGATACAGCTTTACGGCGCACTTATCAAGAAAACAAATTCGCTTGCGAATGAGGTACGGCGCGATGAGGACGATCGCTTCTATATTACCTGTGATGTTGATACAGAAGCACGTAAAGCCATAAAGCGTATCGCAGACGATTATCCTCAGCTTTCCGGGTATTATCCAAAGGCTAAGCCGATATTCTTTTCATATTTCATGAGTCAGGCAGGGCTTGCCGGTATATATTTCCCGTTCTCACTTGAAGCGAATTACAATGACGTTATGATACGCACTAACCTTCCGGATACTATCTGCCATGAATATGCCCACCTCAAAGGCATCATGCAGGAGGATGAAGCGAATTTCATAGGATATATAGCCTGTATAAGCAGCGATGAGGTCGAGTTCAGATATTCAGGCTATCTTTCGGCGCTGGAATACGTACATAATCAGATATATGATAACGAAATAAGCGAGGCTTATCCGCTTACTGATGAAATATCTGATAAGGTAAGAGCAGACTGGTTCAGATTTCTGCCGGATGACTACTGGGAAAAGAATAAGAAAAAGGAGATAATCTCAACCGAGACCGTCAGCAGAGTGTCGGATACCGCTATTGATACTAACATCAAGATGAACGGCAGAGAAGACGGTATGGAGTCATATTCTATGGTCGTCAGTATGCTGCTGGACTATTATTTCCATGAATGATCTATAAGGGATACTTTCCTGACTAAATGTATGATGCCGAGTCTTAATTACAGACTCGGTATTTTTTCCGCGATCATGACGGAGACGTTTCGATATGAATGTAATTTTATCGTTATGTTGCATATAAATGAGACAATAATTTCACCGAATTGCACAAATTTAGTCTGGCGGACTTTATTTATTACTTAAAGCATGATATAATATTAAGGTGATTTTATGAAAATTATTATATTGATGATATACAGCTTGAGGTGAAACATGAAAAACGGAGTAAAAATGCTTGATATAGCCGAAAAACTCGGTGTAAGTGTGGTAACTGTCTCAAATGCTCTTGCCGGACGCGACGGCGTAAGTGACAGCATGAGGCGTAAAATCTGTGAGGTTGCTGAGAAAATGGGGTATAAGCCTTCAAATACACGCAGCAGCAAGAAAAAAGCTATACTGCCGAACAGCATCGGAAAAAGCGTGGGTATCCTGACTTCGGAACGCTTTGTTGGGCCGAGAGGTACTTTTTACTGGGAATTGACCGTTAATATCTCAAATAAGCTTTCTCAGATGAATGTATTCACAGTTTATGAATGTGTTACTGCCGAGAACGAAAATAATGGTACTCTTCCGAATATGCTTACCGAGAAGAAGGCAGACGGCATTATCGTTATCGGACAGGTACACCGTCCGTATATCGAAATGCTCAGCAGAGTTGATGTTCCGGTCGTGTTCGTTGACTTCTACGACAGCCGCTATGACGTTGATTCGGTAAATTCCGACAGCTTCAACGGAAGCTATATCCTTACCGATCATCTTGTCAATATGGGACACAAAAAGATCGGATTCTTCGGGAATTTCAACGCAACAAGCAGTATCAACGACAGATTTCTCGGCTATCTTAAATGTCTCATCGAGAATGGTCTGGAGTATCACCGCGAGTGGACTCTCGATGACCGTGATGACCGCGGAATACTTTATACCAAGATCAATTTCCCAGCAGAAATGCCGACAGCATTTGTCTGCAACTGTGATGAAACAGCGTTCCGCGTTATAGCTGCACTGAAATCGAAGGGAGTTCGTGTTCCTGAGGATGTATCAGTAGTCGGCTACGATAACTATACCGTTTCGAGCATAAGCGTTCCGGCTATCACCACAATGGAAGTAGATATAAGAAAAATGGCAGAGGTATCAGTCGAACTCATGGTAAAAAAGCTTGCGAACCCTTCCTATTCTGAGGGAAGGCGCGTTATCAGCGGAAAACTTATCGTCAAGAACAGCGTTCTTGACCTTAATGGGGGCGGATTAAATGTTTGAGAATCTGAAAGGACATCTGTTTACTATAATCAGACATCGCCACAAGGTCATGGAGCACTGCTTCAAAGCCGGGATCATACGCCGCGGACTTGTTCACGATCTTTCTAAATTCTCACCGACTGAGTTTATACCGGGAGTTCTGTATTTTCAGGGGGAGCGCAGTCCAAACGAAAAGGAACGTGAGGTAACAGGCTATTCTAAGGCATGGATGCACCATAAAGGCAGAAACCGTCACCATTTTGAATACTGGACCGATTACAGCACAGTCACGAAAAGACTTGAACCGGTGAGGATGCCGGATGTGTATATTTTTGAAATGTTCTGCGACAGAGTTGCGGCTTCAAAGATCTACAACAAGGAACGCTATACCGATCATATGCCGCTTGACTACTTCATGAGGGCAAAGCACAGACGTATCATCGAAGCTGAGACCGCTGCGAAACTTGAATTCCTTCTTACTATGCTTGCAGAACGCGGTGAGGACTACACATTCCGCTACATAAGGTCACAGGTCAAGCGCAGCAGAAGAGGTATGACTGACTGGCGGGGGCTCAAACTCTGAACAATATTTAAAAAAGTATGGTAATTTTATTATAAATGTGATATAATGTATAAGTATACTATTCTACCGAACAGGAGTGTAAATATATAATGAGATATAAAAGGACCGAACTTGCTGGAAATATCGGATTTTCCTCGATAATCGACGAGAAGTTCAAAACAGGTTCTCTCACCGTAAGGTTCATAACAGAACTTTCAGGATCGTCAGCCACGGCTAACGCACTTGGCGTGGGAGTTCTGTCATCATCAAGCAGCAAGTACAAGACCCTTGCTCAGCTGAACGAAAAACTTTCATCGCTCTACGGTGCTGCATTAAGTACGTTCTCAAGAAAAAGAGGCGATGTTCAGATACTGGGGCTTACTTCTTCGTGGATAGTAAATAAATATGCTATCGACGGTGAAGATGTAAACGCTGAAATGCTCGATATTATACGCGGATGTATCTTTGAGCCCAATGCTGAAAACGGCGAATTTGACGCTGAATCATTTGCTATCACAAAAAAGGATCTTCTCGACCGTATTGACGCGGAACTCAATAACAAGCGCGGATACGCACTTTCAAGAGCAGCAGAGATCGCATTCAGCGGCGAACCGGCTGAGTTTTCATGCTACGGTACTAAAGAAGCTGCAAGCACTATCACCTCAGCTGAGGCTTATAAGGCTTACCGCAGACTTCTTGAAACAGCTCAGATCGAGATATACTACATCGCTCCTGAGGAAGAACCGAAGATGCTTGAAATGTTCAAAGAAAGCTTTGCGGATGTAAACAGAAACTCCGGCAGCATAGAGTTTTGCCGGATCAGTCCTGCAAAGCCGGAAACTATTACAGTAGCAGATGAATATGATGTTCTTCAGTGTAAAATGGTAATGAGCTTCAAGAGCGATTCGGATGATATATTTGCACTGAAAATGCTCAGCACTATCTTCGGCGAAACTCCGGTATCAAAGTTGTTCCTGAATGTCCGTGAAAAACTGAGCCTTTGTTATTACTGTGCCTGCCGTTATACGAGCCCGAAGGGAACTATCATGGTAGACATCGGAGTTGAACGTGATAACATCGAAAAATCAAAGGAAGAGATACTTCATCAGCTTGATGAGATATGCAGCGGCAATGTTACTGACGAAGAGATACAGAGTGCGCTCCTCAGCCTTGATAATGCTCTTACTCAGATCGGCGATACACCGGCTTCTTATTCGGGATGGTATTTTGAACGCTTCTGCGACGGCAAAATAAAAACACCTCAGGAGCAGTTTGAGGATTACAGCAATGTTACAAAGGAACGCATAATCGAAGCTGCTAAAACACTTCGTCTTGATAGTGTATATCTTATGCTTGATAAAAAGGGGGAGGCTTAATGGTAAAGGAAGTTATAACAAGCCCGAAAACCGGCGACAGCTGTATTCATGTCAAGCATAGCAGCGGTCTGGACATTTATATATGCGAAATGAAAGGCTTCAGCAGCGTTGAAGCACTTTTCGGCACTAAATACGGCTCGATAAATACTATGTTCCGTCAGAAGGGCGATAAGGATTACACCACAGTTCCTGAGGGAATAGCACATTTCCTTGAGCATAAGCTCTTTGAGAACGAGGACTGCGATGTCTTCGAGTTATATGCAAAGACAGGTGCTTCCGGAAATGCTTTCACCTCATTCGACAAGACTGCTTATCTTTTCAGCTGCTCAAAGAATTATCAGGAATCGCTGAGAATACTCCTCGATTTCGTTCAGAAGCCTTACTTCACACAGGCAACGGTCGATAAAGAGCAGGGTATAATAGGTCAGGAGATAAAAATGACCAACGATAATCCTGAATGGCGTGTGTTCTTCAATATGCTGAGATGTATGTACCACGAGCATCCGGTAAAGATAGACATTGCCGGAACTGTTGAGAGTATCGCTCAGATAGACGCTGATCTCCTCTACAAGTGTTACCATACATTCTATAACCTGAACAATATGGTGCTTTCGATCGCCGGCAATATCAGTGCCGACGAAGTGCTTGCAATATGCGATGAATGCCTGAAGCCATGCGAGGATAAGGGACTCGAAACAGTATTCCCTGAAGAGCCTGATACGATAGTTCAGAAGGAACTCATCGAAAAGCAGCCTGTCGGTGCTTCGATATTCAATATCGGCTATAAATGCACGGATTGCCGCAGTGAGGAAAGACTTGTAAAGTCGATGCAGGCTTCAATAGCAGCTTCGATACTTTCTGATGCTTCATCCGATATGTATCAGAAACTTCTCAAGGAAGGCATAATCAATTCAAGCTTTGGTACAGAGATATTTACCGGTGACGGTTACTTTACCGTTATATTCAGCGGTGAATCAGATTCGCCGGCTGTCGTAAGAGACGCTGTTGCTGATGAGGTAGACCGCATGATAAGGGAAGGCGTTTGCGAGAAAGACTTCCAGCGTATCAAGAAATCAACTTACGGAATGCTCGTAAGAGAACTCAACAATGTTGAATCGGTCGCAAATCTTATGATGAATTCACATATGGAAGAAACTGGACCTTATGATGCTATTACTGTGCTTTCAGAAATGACCTGTGAGGACGTACTTGAGTTTATGAAAACCGAACTTAAACGCGATAAGCTTGTAATGTCGGTTATAGAAGGGATGTGAAAGCAATGACAGTTGATAGGATTAAGGATACAACGGAAATCTATTTCCCTGAACTTGGCTGGAGATTCCATATTGATCCAACAGCCTTTACAGTTGGCGGCATTGCAATACAGTGGTACGGCATACTCATAACAACAGGACTTCTTCTTGCACTTCTGTATTGTTTCCCGAAGATGCGGAGATTCGGTCTTGATGCAGACAGAGCTGTTGACGCTGTTATAGGCGGTGTTCTCGGTGGTATCATAGGTGCAAGACTTTATTACGTGATCTTCAATTTCAGCGAATTCAAAAAAGACAGCTTCGGTGAGACTGTAAAATCTGCTGTTAATATCCGAAGCGGCGGACTTGCTATCTATGGAGGTATCATAGGCGCTTTACTGGTCGGACTGCTCATGTGTAAGATACGCAAGGTAAGAAAGCTGCCTATGCTCGATATAACAGTTCTCGGCTTCCTTATCGGACAGGGTGTCGGAAGATGGGGCAACTTCGTAAATCAGGAAGCTTTCGGTACTAATACCAGCAGCTTCTTCGGAATGACAGGCGGCGAGATACAGAATACCATTATCCGCGAAACTCAGGAAGGCGGCTCGATGTACGCACATGACCAGGCAACTATGATGTGGGAAAAGACAGTACATCCGTGCTTCCTTTACGAATCGCTCTGGTGTATAATCGGATTCATTATCCTTTCGTGGTATTCAAAGCACAGAAAATATGACGGACAGATATTCCTGATGTATCTCAGCTGGTACGGAATTGAAAGAGCTTTCGTAGAGGGACTTCGTACAGACAGTCTCTATATCGGTGACAGCAACCTCAGAATATCACAGCTTCTTTCGATAGTTCTGGTAGTAGTTTCGGTTATACTCCAGATCGTGATATACAGCAAATACAGACGTGATCCGGAATCATTCCAGCTTTATGTCGGTTCAGAGGAATCCCACAGACTTATCGAGGAAAGCCGCAGAAAGCGTATGGGTATGCCGGTTGAGGACATCTATTCTGCTGACGATGATGAGGACGAGGATATTCCGGTATATGATGACGATGATGATGACGACTACGACAGCGTTATCGGCAAGGATGATGAAGCTTCGGACAAGTCTGATGAAGACGCAGTATCAGAAGAGGAAAAGTCTGAAGCTGATGAGGATGGCTCGTTAAACGATACTGAAGAGGATCCGGAGAATAAAGAAAACGAAAGTGAAAAAGGAGAATGATTATGTCACAGATTATAGATGGAAAGGCTGTATCAGCCAGCGTTAAGCAGGAAGTTAAGGAAGAGGCAGCAAAGCTTCGTGAGGAAAAAGGACTTAAGGTAGGTCTTGCGGTAGTTATTGTCGGAAATAATCCGGCTTCAAGAGTTTACGTTAACAACAAGAAAAAGGCTTGTGAGGCAGTCGGCTTCCAGTCGTATGAATATGCGCTTGATGAAAACACAACTCAGGAACAGCTTCTTGATCTTGTGAATGTACTTAACCGTGATGACAAGGTAAACGGCATACTTGTTCAGCTTCCGCTTCCGAAGCATATTGACGAAAAAACAGTTATCAATGCTATTTCACCTGATAAGGATGTTGATGCTTTCCACCCTGTAAACGTAGGTAAGATAATGATAGGTGATTATGCGTTCCTGCCATGCACACCGGCTGGTGTTATGCGTCTTATCGAGAGCACAGGCACTAAGATCGCAGGTAAGCAGTGCGTAGTTATCGGACGCAGCAACATCGTTGGAAAGCCAATGGCAATGCTTCTTCTTCATGAGAGCGGCACAGTAACTGTATGCCATTCAAAAACGCAGAATCTCAAGGAAGTCTGCCTCGGCGCTGATATACTTGTCGTAGCAGTCGGACGTGCTAATTTCATTACCGGAGATATGATAAAGGAAGGCGCAGTAGTTATCGACGTTGGTATGAATCGTCTCGATAACGGAAAACTCTGCGGAGATGTCGAGTACGAATCAGCAGAGAAGAAGGCTTCTTATATCACTCCTGTACCGGGCGGTGTAGGACCTATGACAATTGCAATGCTCATGAAAAATACCCTCACAGCTGCAAAACAGCAGAACGGCTTGGCATAATTAAAAGCGCACCTAATGGTGCGCTTTTTGCATATATAGCGTTATTCATCGAGAAAATCAAGACTTGTATTGCCGTAAGCATCGGGGCAGGTATAGCCTTCAATATCCTTCTTGAACTGTGCAGCGGTATATATTTTACTCTGATCTGTGTTGAATTCGATGCTGTTGATCTCAAATGTAGTATATGATCTGTCTGTATCGGCAGTATTTGGAGAGTCCAATGTGTATCTGAGCCAAACGCCTGTCTCTGTGTCTACCCAGATGTTGAAATTGCCGTAGCTGTCATTGCTTCCGTTGAGCTGAACACAGTATCTGTCGGCGATAATATCCTTTTTAACGATGAGCCAGTTGCTTCTGTCTTCTAATAAGGCTTTGGTCAGATGATCGGGAGTGAAGAACGTATCTACCGGGCAATAGCCGTATGCGGAGTCAGTGTCAACAGTGGCATCGTGAGTAAGGTGATAATACTTTGAACTCCAATCGTTTTCTGTATCTATGGTTGCACTGACGGTAGTGCCCTTGTACTTGAAGTATTCATCAACTGACTTGTTGAGTGTGGGATCGTTATCGTAGCTTGTTTCCATTGTGCGCTTTGCCCAGAGAGTATCTGCCTTATTATCAATGGTCATATCGGCTGTGATATGATAATATGAAACTTTCGGATTAGCAGCGTCCGGATGACGGATTGAGCTGTGGCATTCGTAAAAATATGAAGCGGCGAGATTGTCATAGTGCTTCTGAGCGTTCATGCAGAGGTCGTAGATCTCATCCTTGGAGAGGTCTGCTTCGGAAGCATTTGAGACTGCTTTCGTTGCAGACTGCAAAGGCTCTTTGTCAAGGAAATCAAGACTGAGACCTTCTTCGGGAACATATCCGCCGTCAGAGATCATCTTCTTTATATCCTGCGGGGTTGGTATCATAGTTGCATCATCATCAACATAGAACTTGAAGGTTTCCATTGTGTACTCTTTGATATCACCTTCAATAACTGCTGCTCTCAGGATTATACCTGTTTCGAGGTCGATGCAGTATTCAATCTTGTTCCGGCTTTCGCCGTCAGCACCGGTCAGCTTTGAACTGTACAGAATTACAGCGCACTGCCTTCCGAGGTATTCTTCTCTGCCCTCTATCGACCATAGATTTAAGTCATTCAGAAAATCGCTGTAAGCGAAAGTCGTAAGGTTTTCAACCGGGTTTTCGACAATATCAGGCTGTTTATCAGGCGGACTCCACAGGGAGATGCGTTTGCCGTTATAGGCGTAGTCAGTTATATATGATTCACTGTAATGTTCATACATTATACCCTTTTCGTTATCACGCGCCCTTACACAAAGACCTAATCCGCTCTTCTCCATAGTCTCCTTATAGCACTTTTTGAAATTGTTTTCGGAATTCTGACAGCGCTTCAGAAGCCATTCCTTGGTTATATCGTCCGGAATGTCTGACTTATCATAAGCATCATTGATGCCTTTAGATGTATCCTCGATATTCTGCTGCACTTTAGTCATTTCCTCTTTTAACTGGCTGTTGAGGGCTTCGGTATTTGAAGTATCGGTGCTGATAGTTTCAGTTGCAGCGTAATTGGAGTCACTGACAGTTTTTGAACTGCGGCTGAGAGCGTATATTGTACCTGTACCGGCTGCAACAAAGGCGAGGCAGGCTGCTATTGTAGCGGTTCTGCGGACAACGATGTTTCTGTTGTAGCGTTCAACGCCGCTTACAGAATCACCTGAGAAATCATCATTGCCTGTCTGAACACGGCGTTCTACCTCATTGTAGATAGCGTTCATTTTTTTCTTGTCAGCGTCCGGATACTCTGAGGTGATCTTTTCTATCTCATCATCACTGACGCTGTGAAGTATATCTTCAACTTTTCTTTTGTTTTTCATAGCGAATCTCCTTTCACTGAAGATCGGTCATAGCTTTTCTTAGCTTTTTCATTGCACGCGAGCATTTCATTCTGACTGCTGCCGCAGACATTCCGAGGATAGAGCCTATCTCGCCTGAGCTGCGGTCGTAGAAATACTTATGTATTATTATATCTGAATCCGGCTTTCCGAGAAGACGTATCTCTTCAATAAGTCTCTGCGTGACCTCGGAACGGTCTGAAGCTTCCTCGATGTTTTCGATTGAAGGGATATTATTCATGGTATCATCATCGAGCGGAAAGCTTCCGGCGTTCCTGCGTTTCAGCGAACGCTGGAGGCTTATTGCCTTGTTTTTGGCGGTAGTGCCGATATAGGCTTTGAGACTTCCTTCTCTGCCGCTGTCAACGTTGAGAAGTATATCGGTGAAGGTGTCGATAACACAGTCGTCGATATCGTCCTCTGAGCCGTAGTTTCTGAGTATCCGGAGAGTGATCGCCCGGACGTAGTTATAGTATTCGTCAAACAGCGCTCGGTGACCTTTCGCCGGCGATTCACGTATAAGACGCAATATGTCGCTGTCGTTCATTATTCTCCTCCTTTCATCGGCAGATCTGCTTTCACTATACACATACGCTGCACACAGCCGAAGTGCAACAGTATTTTGAAATTTTTTTCTTATGCAGATCAATTATAACGCTCTGTGAATACATAATAAGTATATACTATAAACATTAAGAGTTCAAGCAGTTAATTTTCCGAAATTACTTGACATTTGCCATGACAGATGATAAAATAAAATTGATTATATGTACGCGACAAAAACGTATTGTGAGAGGGGAACTTTTTTATGAAAAAAATTACAAAAACAGCATCTGCTTTTGTAATGGCGGGCGCAATAGCGCTTACTGCTGCGGCACCGGCAGTAGGTACAGAACCGTCTACAACTGCATATGCACTCGATGACACAAACGATGACTGGCTCCACGCTGAGGGCAGCCGCCTCTATGATATGAACGGGAATGAGGTATGGCTCACAGGCGCAAACTGGTTCGGCTTCAACTGTACTGAAAGCTCACCGCACTATATCTGGAGCGGCGACATCGACGATCTTGTCAGGGATATAGCAGATCACGGAGTTAATGTTCTCAGACTTCCTGTTTCAACAGAGCTTCTCTACAACTGGATGATAGGAGATCCTGATCCGATAAAGAGTATAAAGCCAAATAATAGCCCAAGCTATCCTTTTAACATTGATCTCATCAATCCTGACGGAAGCATCGCAAACAGTCAGCAGCTTTTCGATGTTCTGCTCAAAAAGTGCAAGCAGTACGGTATCAAGGCATTCATCGACATCCACAGTCCTGAATCAAACAACGCAGGTCATAACTACGGTATCTGGTACGGTAAGTCTTTTAAGGGCAGAGACGGCAAGAATGTTGAGGTAACTACTGATGTGTGGATCGAAACTCTTGCGTGGTGTGCAGAATATTATAAGAATGATGATACTCTCATCGGATTTGATCTCAAGAACGAGCCGCACAGTACCTACGGCGGCGGTCCGGTAGATGCTATATGGGATGATTCCGCAGAGCCGAACAACTGGAAAAAGGCTGCTCAGGACTGCGCTGATGCTATCCTCGCAAATAACCCGAATGCGCTCATCCTCATCGAAGGCGTTGAAGGCTTTGAAGGTCACGGCGCTTGGTGGGGCGGAAATCTCCGCGGCGTAAGAAAATATCCTGTAATTCCTGAATCAGGTACATCACAGATAGTTTATTCTCCTCACGATTATGGTCCGGTAGTAAGCGAGCAGACATGGTTTAAAAAGAATTTCACGACAGAAACCCTGCTCAAGGATTATTGGTACGATACATGGGCTTACCTTGTTGAAGAGGACATCGCTCCGCTGCTTATCGGTGAATGGGGCGGAAGGATACCTGATAAGGTTGATGACGAAAAGCTTCTCACCTGTGATGCGACCACGCTCACTGAATTTGAACAAAACGCAAGGTGGCTCGGTCTTATCCGTGATTATATGATAAAGCACCACGTTAATCATACATTCTGGTGCCTCAATGACGACTCCGGCGATACCGGCGGACTTTGGAAAAATATCATTTTCAGTACAAAGCAGGATGCTGACGGTAACATTACCGGATATACTGACATACAGTGGGATCAGTTAAAATATGACACCTATTACTATCCTACTATCTGGAAAACTCTTAAATCAAAGAAATTCATCGGTCTCGATCATCAGACTCCGCTCGGAAAGAACGGAATTTCGCTGAATGATTTCTATGCTAACTACGCTTCGACAGAAGGCAGCAACATTGACGGCGGAAAAACCGGAAATGGTACTATCATTGAAGTGCCTTCATCTGCTGCTACTGATCCTGTAACAGATCCGGTAACAGATAAGCCTACTGATACTACTCAGGGTAAGGCTGCTAAATACGGCGATGCCAACAACGATGGATCAGTAGATATGTCGGATGTCGTAATGGTAATGCAGGCTTGTCTTAATCCGCAGAAGTACGGCGTTGAAGGTTCAAGCGATGATCGTATGACTCCTGACGGTGAGAAGAATGCAGATGTTGACGGAAAGAGCGGTGTTACTCCGAATGATGCGCTCGTGATACAGAAATTCACACTTTCTCTGGTTGACAGTCTGCCGATCAAATAATACGTTATAAAAAATTTTTAAATAGAGAGGGATTTAAAAATGAAGAAATTCAAATTAACTGCGGCTGCTCTTGCGGCTGCCGGCGTTCTGGCTGTTACCGGAACTGCTCCATCATTCGTGCCGGCACCGGCTTCAACGGCTAAAGCTGCTGATGACTGCAACGATGACTGGCTCCACGCTGTCGGAAGCGGACTTTACGACAAGGACGGTCATCAGGTATGGCTCACAGGTGCAAACTGGTTCGGACTGAATTGCACAGAGAATATTCCGCACGGACTTTATTCGCGTGATGTTGATGATCTGCTTCAGAGCGTTGCGGATCACGGAATAAACATCATTCGTTTCCCTATTTCCACTGAGCTTCTGCTTTCATGGATGAACGATGATCCGCTTCCGGTTAGTTCAGTACAGGCTTCCTACAATCCTCCTAAGGACGTTGTTGGTGAGGACGGAACTGTAACTCCTGCCGGAAAATACGGTAATATCAACAAGGATTTCGTTCTTGAGGACGGCAAGACGGTCAAGAATTCGATGGAGATATTCGATGTCATTATGGCAAAGTGCAAGAAATATGGCATCAAAGCGCTTATAGACGTTCATAGCCCGGCATCACACAATTCCGGTCATAACTACACTCTCTGGTACTACGATGAAAATGCAGAAGATTGTGATAATATGGCTACCGGTCATTTCTCCGGGGAAAAAATAACATGGGATGACTGGAAGGACTCTATCACATGGCTGGCTGAAAAGTATGCAAACGATGATACTATTCTTGCTTACGACCTTAAAAACGAGCCGCACGGCAAGCGCGGATACGATGATGCTGGATTCCCTGTTTCCAGCGCTAAATGGGACAATTCTACTGATAAGAACAACTGGAAGTATTCCGCTGAGGAATGTGCAAAATCTATCCTCAAGGTAAATCCGAATGCACTTATCCTTGTTGAGGGTATAGAGCAGACTCCTATGTTCAATAAGGGCTATGACTGGGATACCCCTGACAAATATGATCCAAAGCCGGGAGAAGAACGCTGGAATCCAGGCTGGTGGGGAGGAAATCTCCGCGAGGTTGCGAAATATCCGGTACTTCCTAAGTCAAGTCAGATAGTATATTCACCGCATGACTATGGTCCGTCTGTACATCCTCAGTCATGGTTCAAGAAGGAGTTCAATGAGCAGACTCTTCTTGACGATTACTGGTATGATACATGGGCTTACATCAACGATAAGGATATCGCTCCTCTTCTCATCGGCGAATGGGGCGGATTTATGGACGGTGACAAAAACCAGAAGTGGATGGAGCTTCTCCGTGATTATATGATAAAGAATCATATCAATCACACCTTCTGGTGCCTCAATCCTAACTCCGGCGATACCGGCGGACTTCTTGATTCAATGTTCCAGAACTGGGATGAGGATAAGTATGGTCTGTTTGAAAAATCACTCTGGCAGACTGACGGCGGAACATACATTGGTCTTGACCATCAGACAAATCTCGGTCAGAAGGGTACGAATGTAGCTTCATTCTATGCTTCCGGCGCTAAGAGCAACATTAACGGCGGTAAGACATATACTCCTAAGGATGATCCGCAGCCATCTACTCAGCCTGATACACAGCCTGTTACAGATCCGGACGTTGCTGATCCGAAAGCAACTATAAGCATTGTTGATTCTGTTACAGGAAAGAGTATTTCCGGCGTTAAGTACAAGATCTCATGTATGTCGAATTCCGGCGGCGGCGCTTACTACGGCGATGTTACTGATATTTCCGGTAATTCTCCGAAAGACGTGGATTTTTCAGAGTTCAATTTCAGCGACATTAAGGATGCGCTCTTCTCAGTTGATATTGTAGCTGTTCCGACGAATTACAGGATGCCTGATAACTTCCCGAATGCACGTTTCTCGTTCAAGAAGGGAAATGAAAACAATGAGGTCGTAATTAAACTCGATAAGTACGCAATGGGAGATATTTTAAAGGGCGATGCTAACTGTGACGGCTCGATAGATATGGCAGATACTGTAATGGTAATGCAGGCTTGCCTTAACCCATTAAAGTATGGTACAGAAGGAACAAGCGAGGATCATATTACTTCTGACGGTGAGGTCAATGCAGACGTTGACGGCAATAATGGCGTTACCCCGAACGATGCGCTCATTATTCAGAAATATTCACTTAAACTTATAACTGTATTTCCGTGTGAAAAGTAGACGGCTGATAAAAAAGTCCGCAGATGAAAAGTCTGCGGACTTTTTGTATATATTGAAAATGTACTGCATGGATAATTGCGGCAATTATTACAATTTGCTACAAATTTGTAAAGTTATTGACATTCTGGTGAAATACGTGTAAAATGTAATTAAGTAGTGCTTTTTTGTAATTAAAGCTTCATATGGTATGAAGCGTTATTGTAGAACAAAAGAATCGAAGGCGGTTGAACGCTCAGAAAAGAAATAAAGGGTGGTCAGATGGTATTCAGCAGTCTGGAATTTATATTTATATTCCTTCCTGTATTCATGACAGCGTATGCGCTCGTACCTGCACAGTATAAAAATTCAATAATATTTTCGGGCAGCGTTGTTTTTTACAGCCTTGGAGTTAAAAAGCCGATTTACATCTTCCTGTTCCTGCTGACTGTGCTGCTCGACTTCATAGTCGCCCAGTTTATCGAGAGTTCACGGCATTTCAAGAAACTATGGCTGACTTTCGGTATAGCTTTCAATTTCTGGTGGCTCATATTTTTCAAATACTGGGCTTTCGGTGCAGAAAACATGAACACCGTTTTCAAGACAAGTTTAACAGTGAAGGACATAATCCTTCCGATAGGTATCAGTTTTTATACCTTCCAGAACGTTTCTTATCTTATCGACGTTTATCGCCGTAAAGCGAGGGCGGAAAAGAATTTTATCAATTATGGTGCATATATAAGTATGTTTCCTCAGCTTATAGCAGGTCCTATCGTAACTTACGAAACAGTTGCTTCTCAGCTGAGAAAACGCACTCACAGCATAAAGAAGGTCGAGGATGGTCTGAAGACATTCACGATAGGTCTTGGCTACAAGGTGCTTATTGCCAATCAGATAGGCGGCCTCTGGAGCGATATTACGATGATCGGCTACAATAATATATCCACGAGGCTCGCATGGATGGGTATTATAGCCTATTCGTTCCAGCTTTGCTTCGACTTCTGGGGATATTCGCTTATGGCTATCGGTCTTGGACGCATAATGGGCTTTGAGCTTCCGAAAAATTTCGATCATCCTTATATCTCGGTAACTATGACAGAGTTCTGGCGCAGATGGCATATGACTCTCGGTTCATGGTTCAGAGACTACATCTATATCCCCCTCGGCGGCAACCGCAGAGGTCCGAGGCGAATGGTGTTCAATACCTTTGTTGTGTGGCTCTTTACCGGACTTTGGCATGGTGCAAGCTGGAACTTCGTTCTGTGGGGAATGGTGCTGTTCGGTATAATTATGACGGAAAAATTCTGGACAGGTAAGTTCCTGAATAAATATAAGATAATCGGTCATGCTTATATGATGCTGATAATACCGCTGACATGGCTGCTTTTCGCAATAACTGACTTTGAACAGCTCGGCATATATTTCCGCCGACTGATACCGTTCGTTAAGCACGATGACAGTTCCGTAATGAGCGGAGACTATTCAAAATACTGGGGTACATACAAGAATTTCTTTATCGCCGGAGTGATATTCTCTACAAGGATACCAGCGTTCATCTATAAGAAAATGAAGGGAACACTGGTGTGCTCGCTTGCACTGCTTGCGGTTTTCTGGGGAGCAGTCTATTGTATGTATAAGGGAATGAACGATCCGTTCATGTATTTCAGATTCTGACAGAGGAGATAGCAGAAAATGAACAGATTCAAACAATGCACGTATACGGTGATATTGCTCGTTACCTGTCTGGTAGCTTCGCCGTTTATATATAAGCAGATCTGGAACTCAAGCGCTGAAAAGAAAAAAACTGAATCGCTTCCGCCGATAACTGTCAATGTTCCGACACAGTCCGCTGAAACTGCAACAACTCAAAACGGTACTCAGAATGTTACTAATGCTGGTGCAGCTTCAACAGATGCAGTTCCGGCTGATCCAGATGCACAGTCAACTGCTGCAACTGAGACTGAAACAGCTGCTGCGGTAAATCAGTTCCAATATGTACAGAGTGACGCTTCGTATTTCAGCGATGCTCTGTTTATAGGCGATTCGCGTACAGTAGGTCTCAGAGACTATGGTACGCTGAAAAATGCTGATTACTTCTGTGATGTAGGTCTTGCAGCTTATAAGATAGATTCACAGACTGTGAACGGTAATACTCTCGCAGGATTTCTTGGACAGAAAAAATACGGTAAGATATACGTAATGCTGGGAATCAATGAAGTTGGCAACAACTTTGATTATACAGTCAAGGCTTACGGGAACCTCATTAATACTATCAGACAGGCTCAGCCGGATGCACTGATCTATATTGTGGCAAATCTTCATGTAACATCCGGTGCTCAGAATGATGCGATCTCAAACGAGAGAATAAACTATCTGAATGCTTCTCTGTCTCAGTTTGCAGACTATAAGAGCATATTCTATATAGATGTGAATCCTGTGTTTGATGATGCTGATGGTAATCTCAGAGGGGATGCAACAGGCGACGGCGTTCATGTTTACGCTAACTATTACAAAACATGGTGCGATTGGTTCTGCACACAGACTGTAAGAAAGTAAGAATAAATGATATTTTTAGCCCCGGACTGAGTTCGGGGCAGCTTGTATAAGGAGAATTGATATGTCAGAACTTAAAAACGGTTTTAAAGGAAAGACTTTAAGCGGCAGCGAATTTACAGTCCTTGAATTCTTGGGCGGCGGCGGACAGGGAAACGTATACAGCATAAATTTCGGCGGCAAAGAAATGGCACTGAAGTGGTATCACAAGTCCACAGTTGAAAAAATGAAAGATCCGAAGCAGTTTTATGCTAATCTTGAAGCGAATATCCGTAAAGGTGCTCCCACAAAGGCCTTTTTGTGGCCTGAGGAACTTTCAGAGTGGATAGACGGTACTTTTGGCTACATTATGCAGCTTCGTCCGCAGGGATATGAGGAGCTTACACGTTTTCTTATCTGGGATCCGAAAAAACGCTGCATGAAAGCTAAATTCGCAAGTATTACAGCAAGGTGCAATGCGGCAATAAACATAATTGAGGGATTCCGTGCGCTCCACAATGACGGTTACAGCTATCAGGATCTCAATAACGGAAACTTCTTCATAAATCCCAACAGCGGAGAGGTGCTTATCTGTGATAACGATAACGTTTCTGAGCGCGGAGTTAATTTTGGTATAGCCGGAAAACAACGCTATATGGCTCCGGAAGTGGTTCTCGGCGGCGCTCCTGATAAGCGCTCCGACCGCTTTTCACTTGCGGTAATACTCTTCCGTATGCTCTTTGTTGAACATCCTCTTGAAGGCAAGTATTCAACTCCGCCGTGTATGACTCCTGAACTTGAAAAGAAATTCTACGGCAGCGATCCGGTGTTCGTGCTTGATCCGGATGATGACCGCAATGCCGCAAACAATCAGCTTAATACCAACACTTTGCGTTTCTGGAAAATATATCCTGAATATATACGTGAACTGTTTATCAAATCGTTCGGCAAGGAGTCGGTTAAGCCTCCTTACGACCGCGTTATAGAGCGTACATGGCTCGATGCGTTTGTGCGTATGAGGAGCGAGGTCGTAGCTTGTCCTCACTGCGGAAAGGAGACTTTCATTTCTGAGGGGTATACCGTCAGCTGTATGTACTGCGGAGGTCCGCTTACCTGCCGCGGAGGAATAAAGTTCAAGAGATTTGAAGTGCCGGCATACGGCGGAGTGAAACTCTATGACGGACAGGTGCGTGAGACAGAAGGCGATTTCCACGAGATAGTTGCGGAAATAGTACGCAATAAGAAGGACCCAAGTAAGCTTGCGCTCAGGAATCTTACCAAGAACAGCTGGAATGTTAAGCTTCCGGACAACACTGTAAGAACAGTCGATCCGGACGGAGTTATGCCGCTGATAAAGGATTTTGTAGTCAATATAGGCAGTTCAGAAGGAACAGTCTACTGATAAAAGTAAAACAAACCAAAAAAACGCCGGACTTCATTTTGAAATCCGGCGTTTTCTATAAATCGTCGTAAAACCGCTTGACAAGGCGTTAAAACTGTATTATAATAATATAATGTATCAATATGGAAAAATGTTGCTATTATCAAGATATTATAACACACTGGATGCTATATGTCAATAGTTTAGCGAAAATTTTTCTGAATTACAAATGGCAATTATTTCTGACGGTGGGATTGTTCGTACATGACTGCCGCAGGTAAGCAAAAATAAGGAGGTTTCGCCTATGGTGAATGTAACACCTAAGCAGCTGGGAAAGAACGTCAGAATGAGCTTCGGCAAGATTACCGAGCCCCTTGAAATGCCTAACCTTATCGAGGTACAGAAGAACTCGTATAAATGGTTCAGGGAAGAAGGACTCAGAGAAGTCTTCCGCGATATGACCGCTATCACTGACTATAACGGCAATCTCGTGCTCAATTTCAAGGACTACCGTTTCGATGATACTCCCAAGTATACTCTCGCAGAATGTAAGTCGCGCGGAGCTACGTATCAGGTAGCAATGAGAGCTACCGCTGCTCTTTATAACAAGGAGACAGGCGCGGTAAGCGAAAGCGAGATCTATATGGGCGATTTCCCGCTTATGACCGACAGCGGAACCTTTGTCATAAACGGTGCTGAGCGTGTTATCGTATCACAGCTCGTTCGTTCTCCGGGCGTTTACTATGCTTTCGAGAAGGATAAGACAGGTAAGGATCTCTTCAATACCACTGTTATTCCTAACAGAGGTGCATGGCTCGAATACGAAATGGATTCAAACGATGTCGTTTACGTTCGTATCGACAAGAACAGAAAGATCCCGATAACTACATTCATCCGTGCCCTCGGTGTAGGCTCTGATGAGGAGATCTACGAACTCTTCGGCGAGGATGACCGTCTCAAGCAGACTATCCTCCAGAAGGACCAGACCAAGAATAACTCTGACGCTCTTATCGATGTTTACAAGAAACTCCGTCCGGGCGAGCCTCCGACGGTAGAGAGCGCTGTTACACATCTGAATAACCTCTTCTTCGATGCTAAGAGATATGATCTCTGCCGCTTCGGAAGATATAAATACAACAAGAAGCTTGGTATCGCTTCACGTCTTGCAGGACATCTCCTGGCTGAGCCTGTTATCAACCCTAATACAGGTGAGATCATGGCTGATGAGGGCGAGGTAGTTTCCTACGATAAGGCTTGCGAGATCGAGCAGGCAGGCGTATACTACGCATTCGTCAAGGTCGAAGCTAAGGAGTATTTCACCGACGACCGCGGCGAGACTTCTATCCGTATGGTAGAAAAGATCGCTAAGATCATCGGCAACGGCATGGTAGACATCAAGGGCTATGTTGACTTCGATACTGAAAAGTACGGCATCAACGAGAAGGTTTCCTATAAGGTGCTCAAGGAGATACTTGATACCTCCGCAGACGCTGATGAGCTTGAAGAGAATATCAAGAAGCGCGCTGACGATCTCGTTCCTAAGCACATCATTCTCGATGATATTTTCGCAACTATCAGCTACTTCCTCAATCTCTGCGAGGGCGTGGGTACTGTTGACGACATCGACCACCTCGGAAACAGACGTATTCGTTCAGTCGGAGAGCTTCTCCAGAACCAGTTCCGTATCGGCTATGCACGTATGGAAAGAGGTATCCGTGAGAGAATGAATATCCAGTCTCAGGATGTGAACACCCTCACTCCTCAGACTCTTATCAATATCAGACCTATTTCCTCAGCAATGAAGGAATTCTTCTGTTCCTCACCGCTTTCACAGTTCATGGATCAGAATAACCCGCTTGCTGAACTTACTCATAAGAGACGTCTTTCAGCACTTGGTCCGGGAGGTCTTTCAAGAGACCGTGCCGGATTCGAGGTACGTGACGTACATTACAGCCACTATGGAAGAATGTGTCCTATCGAGACCCCTGAAGGTCCTAACATCGGACTTATCTCATATCTCGCTACATTCGCAAGAATCAATGAATACGGCTTCATCGAAGCCCCTTACCGCAAGGTAGATAAGGCAACAGGTGTTGTTACAAACGAGGTTGTCTATATGACAGCTGATACCGAGGATAACTTCATTGTTGCTCAGGCTAATGAGCCTCTTACAGAAGACGGAAAGTTCAAGAGACCTCGTGTTAATGCACGTTACCGTGAACAGATCCTTGAATGTGAGCGCGAAAAGGTCGACTACATGGATGTATCTCCTAAGATGGTCGTATCAGTCGCTACATCAATGATCCCGTTCCTCGAAAACGATGATGCTAACCGTGCCCTCATGGGATCTAACATGCAGCGTCAGGCAGTACCGCTCCTCAAGACAGAAAGACCGTTCGTCGGCACTGGTATGGAGTACAAGGCTGCTGTTGACTCCGGTGTTTGCATTGTTTCGGAATACGACGGAAAAATCACTTACGTTGACGCTGACAAGATCCACATGATCGACTCAGAAGGCATCGAACACAAGTACGAACTCATCAAGTTCAAGCGTTCAAACCAGGGTACCTGCGTAAACCAGAGACCTATTGTTACCGTCGGCGAAGAGATCAAGAAGGGACAGGTGCTCGCAGACGGTCCTGCTACTGCTGACGGAGAGATCTCACTCGGTAAGAATGCTCTCATTGGCTTCATGACATGGGAAGGCTATAACTACGAGGACGCTGTTCTCCTTAACGAGCGTCTCGTAAGAGAAGATGTATTCACATCAGTTCATATAGAAGAATACGAGATCGAATGCCGCGATACCAAGCTCGGACCGGAAGAGATCACACGCGACATCCCGAATGTCGGCGATGATGCTCTTGCAAACCTTGATGAAAACGGTATCATACGCATCGGCTCGGAAGTTAACTCCGGCGATATTCTCGTTGGTAAGGTAACTCCTAAGGGTGAGACAGAACTCACTGCTGAGGAAAGACTCCTCCGCGCTATCTTCGGTGAGAAGGCAAGAGAAGTACGCGATAACTCACTTAAAGTGCCTCACGGTGAATCAGGTGTTATCGTTGATGTTAAGGTATTCACAAGAGAAAACTGCGATGAACTCAGTGCAGGCGTAAATATGCGTGTTATCTGCTATATTGCACAGAAGAGAAAGATCACAGTCGGCGATAAGATGGCTGGCCGACACGGTAATAAGGGTGTCGTTTCACGTATCCTTCCAGAAGAGGATATGCCGTTCCTCCCAGACGGTACTCCGCTCGACATCGTTCTCAACCCTCTCGGCGTTCCTTCACGAATGAATATCGGACAGGTACTTGAAGTACACCTCGGTATGGCTTGTAAGGCTCTTGGCTGGCATATCATGACTCCTGTATTCGACGGTGCTCACGAAGATGACATCCGTGAATGCTTCAAAATGGCTGACGCTCATGCAAAGGAGCATAAGAATGATATGTTTGAACTCAAGGCAATGGATAAGGTAATTAATCCTAATGCCCTTGAATTCACAGATGATTGTAAGTTCACTCTCTATGACGGACGTACAGGTGAAAAGTTTGATAACCGTGTAACAGTAGGATATATGTATTACCTCAAACTCCACCACCTCGTTGACGATAAGATCCACGCACGTTCAGTTGGTCCTTATGCTCTCGTTACACAGCAGCCTCTCGGCGGTAAGGCACAGTTCGGCGGACAGCGTTTCGGAGAAATGGAAGTTTGGGCACTCGAAGCTTACGGCGCTGCTTATACACTCCAGGAGATCCTTACTGTTAAGTCGGACGATACTATCGGACGTGTCAATACCTACGAAGCTATCGTTAAAGGTCAGAATGTTCCTACTCCGGGCATTCCTGAATCCTTCAAGGTACTCATTAAGGAAATGCAGTCTCTCTGTCTTGATGTCAAGGTTCTCGATATTAATCAGAATGAGATAGACCTCAAGCAGAATTTTGATGATGATGAGCCTATCCACCGCGGCGACCACTTCGCTGATGAGGAAACCGACGATATTACAAGCTACTCAGATGACGACATCGAAGGTGCAGGTTACTCGCTCGACGGCGATGAGGACGAAGATGACAGCTTCGCTTCCGATGAAGACGGCGATGATTTCTCATTCGATGACGATGAAGATGAACTCAATCTTGACGGTGATGAGGTATTCTTCGACAGCATGGATGTCGATGACTCATCCGACGAGGTCTGATCTGAAACATAAAACTGATCCGGCAGCAGCATAATGCTGTTCTGCCGCGGTCTTCAAGCTATGTGCAGGAGGTAGCAGTTTGGAATTTAATACTTTTGAATCTATAAAGATCGGTCTTGCATCGCCTGAGCAGATAAGAAGCTGGTCACACGGCGTTGTTGAAAGACCTGAGACTATAAATTACAGAACACAGAAGCCAGAGCGCGACGGTCTTTTCTGCGAAAGGATCTTCGGACCTACAAAGGACTGGGAATGTCACTGCGGTAAGTTCAAGAAGATACGCTTCAAGGGCAAGGTCTGCGACCGCTGCGGCGTTGAAGTTACAAGAGCAAGAGTAAGACGTGAAAGAATGGGACATATCGAGCTTGCTGCTCCGGTTTCCCATATCTGGTACTTCAAGGGTACACCTTCCCGTATCGGACAGGTGCTTGAGATCTCTCAGAAGAGACTTGAAGAGATACTCTATTTCACAAAGTATATCGTAATTGATCCGGGTAATACCGAGCTTGTCAAGAAGCAGCTTCTCTCAGAGAAGGAATACATTTCCTACCGCGAAAAGTATGGTGATGATTTCAAGGCTGAAATGGGTGCTGAGGCTATCAAGAAGCTTCTCAACGAGTATGATCCGGCAAGATACGATACTCATAAGAACCGTCTCATCGAGATGGGCAAGGTGTCTATCGGCAGCAGCAAGGTAAGCTGTTTCAACAAGCCTACCGAGTGTGAATGCGAAGAGTGTCAGAAATTTGCCGCTCTTGAGGACATCGACTGGAGAAATAATATCGAGATCGTTGCTGATGATCTCAAGGCTGAACTCGTCGGACTTCCTTCCGGACAGAAGAAGGTGAAGCTCCTTAAGAGACTCCAGATCATTGAGGCTTTCCGTCTCTCCGGCAATAAGCCAGAGTGGATGATACTCACAGTAGTACCGGTTATCCCACCGGATATTCGTCCTATGATAATGCTCGACGGCGGACGTTATGCAACTTCCGACCTGAATGATCTTTACAGACGTGTCATCAACAGAAACAACCGTCTCAAGAGAATGCTCGAACTCGATGCTCCCGACATCATCGTAAGAAACGAAAAGAGAATGCTTCAGGAAGCTGTTGACGCTCTCATAGATAACGGCAGACACGGCAGACCTGTTACAGGTCCGAGCAACCGTGCGCTCAAATCACTCTCTGATATGCTCAAAGGTAAGCAGGGACGTTTCCGTCAGAACCTTCTCGGTAAGCGTGTTGACTACTCAGGACGTTCAGTTATCGTCGTAGGACCTGAACTCAAGATGTATCAGTGCGGTCTTCCGAAGGAAATGGCACTCGAACTCTTCAAGCCTTTCGTTCTTAAGAGACTTGTTGATAAAAAGGCTATCGCTAATATAAAGTCTGCAAGAAAACTCATCGACCGTGCAGACAATAAGGTATGGGACGCTCTCGAAGACGTTATCAAGGATCACCCTGTAATGCTCAACCGTGCCCCCACGCTCCACAGACTTGGTATCCAGGCATTCGAGCCTATCCTCGTAGAGGGCAGAGCTATAAAGCTCCACCCACTCGTATGCTCTGCGTTCAACGCTGACTTCGACGGCGACCAGATGGCTGTACATCTTCCACTTTCAGCAGAAGCACAGGCAGAAGCTCGTTTCCTCATGCTCGCTGCTAATAACCTGCTTAAACCTTCAGACGGTAAGCCTGTTGCTGTTCCTTCACAGGATATGGTACTCGGTTCTTACTACCTCACAATGGATAAGCCGGGCGAACCCGGTGAGGGCAAGGTATTCCGCGATGTGAACGAGGCTCTTATGGCTTATAATGAGCATGATGTTTCACTCCACGCAAATATCAAGGTAAAGATCACCAAGGATGTTGGCGATAAGAAGGTGTCAAAGATCATCGATGCTACCGTCGGCAGACTTATCTTCAATGAGAACATTCCTCAGAACCTTGGCTATGTTGACAGAACAAACTCTGATAAGCAGTTTGATCTCGAGATCGCATTCCTCGTTGGCAAGAAGCAGCTTTCCGACATCATCGAGCGCTGCATCAAGATCCACGGCACAACAACTACTTCCGAAGTTCTTGACCGTATCAAGGCTCTCGGCTACAAATATTCAACAAGAGCAGCTCTTACAGTTGCTGTCTGCGATGCTTCTATCCCTCCGCAGAAGAAGGAGATCCTTGCAAAGGCAGATGAAGAGGTCGCTCAGATCACAGAAGAATACGAGTACGGTTATATCTCTGCTCAGGAAAAGTCCAAGAAGATCATCTCTCTCTGGACAGATACCAACGATCAGGTTACAGCTGCCCTGAAGGCAAACTTCGACAGATACAATCCTATCTGGATGATGGCAGACTCCGGTGCGCGTGGTAGTATCTCCCAGATCCGTCAGCTTGCAGGTATGCGTGGACTTATCGCTAACACCTCGGGCGGCGTTATCGAGATCCCGATCAGAGCAAACTACCGTGAAGGTCTTAACATCCTCGAATACTTCATCGCATCACGAGGCGCCCGTAAGGGACTTGCTGATACTGCTCTCCGTACCGCTGACTCGGGTTATCTTACACGTCGTCTTGTTGACGTTTCACAGGACGTTATCATCCGTGAGGACGACTGCGGTACTACTGATGGTATCGAAGTATATGAGATCAAGAACGGCAACGAAATTGTTGAGCCGTTTGCAGAGAGACTTGTCGGAAGATACCTCTCAGAGGACCTGCGCGACGAAAATGGTGAACTTATCGTTTCACGCAACAAACTCATCAGCGATGCCGACGCTAAGAAGATAGTTGAAGCAGGCGTTGAAAAGATAAAGATACGTTCCGTACTCACCTGTAAGGCAAGATACGGTGTATGTGCCAAGTGCTATGGTGCAAACCTTGCACACAACAATGTTGTATCAGTCGGTGAAGCTGTTGGCGTAATCGCAGCGCAGTCGATCGGTGAGCCTGGTACACAGCTTACAATGAGAACCTTCCATACCGGCGGTGTTGCTTCTGCCGATGCTGAAGATATCACACAGGGTCTTCCTCGTGTTGAGGAACTCTTCGAGAGCAGACGTCCTAAGGGTGCTGCAATTCTTTCAAGGATCTCAGGTAAGATCCACATTGAAGAGGTCAAGACAACAAGAAATATCATCGTTAATAACGATGAAACAGGTGAATCTGAAAGCTATATGATCCCTTACAACTTCAAGATCAGAGTTCAGGAAGGCGAGAGTATAGATAAGGGAACACGTCTTACAGAAGGTAACATTTATCCTGCTGATATTCTCAATATCCTCGGAACACAGGCTGTTCAGAACTATATCATCAACGAAGTTCAGAAGGTTTACCGTTTACAGGGTGTTGACATTAATGATAAGCACATCGAAGTTATTGTACGTCAGATGCTCCGCAAGGTCAAGGTCGAGGAGACTGGCAGCAGCTATCTGCTTCCGGGAACTCTTGTTGACCGTAAGGAGATCGACGCTATCAATGCTGAGATACAGGCAAGAATTGATGCTGGCGAGTATGATCTCCAGCTCGTTCAGGTAAGTCCGGTACTTCAGGGTATCACAAAGGCTTCCTCTAACTCAGACAGCTTTATGTCGGCTGCTTCCTTCCAGGAAACAACAAAGGCTCTCACAGACGCTGCTATCAGAGGTAAGAGCGATAAGCTTCTCGGACTTAAAGAAAATGTTATCATTGGTAAGCTTATTCCAGCCGGAACAGGTATGGATATTTACAACAAGGTCGAGGTTGAGGTCACAAAGCCGGAAAACTATATCGACCATGCTGCTGCACCAATGCCTAACCCACTTGCATAAAATCATGTCTGCTGTAAAGTAGATGCTCGTATAGAGGCTATTATACGCGTTGTTGTGGGGAACTTTGCAAAATAAGTTCCCCCTGCAAATGCAATTAGTCTTCGAGTGGCATCAACTTATACGGCAGGCATTTTCTTTTTAATATTTGTCCTGAAACTTGACAAAACTGTATATATGTTGTAAAATATATTTGATTAGATTTTCATTTTGAAATTGTAATAATTAATACATGGAGGACGGAATTATGCCCGGATTAGATGATTACGCACCTGCGGTAAGAAAAGTTATGACTCTGTTTTATGTCATTGATACTTCCGGAAGTATGCAGGGCAGCAAAATTGGACAAGTTGAGTCAGCTCTCGAAGAAGTTATGCAGACTCTTCAGGAAATCAGTGATGAAAGTGATGATGCTGAGATCAAGATCGCTGTTCTTGAATTCTCAACAGGTGCTCGCTGGATCACACCTGAGCCGATTTCACCGGAAGGCTATCGTTTCAATTCGTTTGAAGCCTGCGGTGTTACAGATATGGGAGCAGCATTCAAGGAACTCGACAAAAAGCTTTCGAGGAATGAGTTCCTTCAGACCTCAGCAGGTGCTTATCCGCCTGTAATACTGCTCTTCAGCGACGGCGGTCCGACTGATAACTGGGAGGGCGGTCTCAATGAACTTCAGTCAAATAACTGGTTCAAACGTGCCATAAAGATAGCGTTCGCTATCGGTGAGGACTCGGATAAGGACGTTCTTGCACGTTTTTCAGGCAGTTCAGAGACAGTTCTTGACGTAAAGAACAAAGACCAGCTTCGCCTTATGATAGAAAAGGCAAGCGTTATCACCAGTGTTTTTGCAAGCCATTCAAGTACAGTAGACAGCGATACCGATCCTGTTGAAATAAGCAAGAAGCTTGCAAGTGACGTTGTAGATCAGACTCAGGAAGCAATTGACGATGCAGGTACAGCTGACTGGGATGAATCAGACTGGTAAGGTGATCCTATGAAGAGTTATTCTTCTTTTGCGTATAGTTGTATAGGTGAGAATCACATTAAAAAGGGAATAGTCTGTCAGGATAGCTCGCTTAATGTCACTAACAGCAGATACTCCTTTGCCGCAACAGCTGACGGTCATGGAAGTCTTTGCTACCTCAGAACCGACCGCGGCTCGGAATATGCAGTAGACTGTGCTCAGAGCTGCGTTGATGAGTTCCTGAGAAATCTCAAGGATACTGATGCTGACCTCAATAATGAAGACGAGAGGGATGAACTTTTTTTCCAGCTTTGGAAAAGTATAGTTTCGCGCTGGCACAGTAATGCCGAAGAAGATTTCCGCTTTGAGCCGTTTTCGCAGGAGGAACTTGACCGTATTCCGGAACAGTTCGATTACTACCGTGAGCGCTATCTCTCAGGTCGTTATATCGAAGCATATGGTACAACTCTTGCATTTGCGGTAGTTACCGAGGATTTTGCATTTTGTGCCCAGATCGGTGACGGAAGCTGTGTAGCTATAAACGAGGACGGAGAGGTCTATGAACCGATACCGAAGGATCCTCGATGTCATGATAATGTTACTACATCTATGTGTCAGGATGATGCAGCGCTTTCTGCAAGATTCGTGTATTTTCCGAATGATAGCATTCCTCCGGTAATTTTCCTTGGTACAGACGGAATTGAGAATTCCTATTGGAGCGAGAAGCAGCTTTTCGGCTTCTATCGCGGACTTGCCCTGACATTCTCAGAGAATGGCAGTGACGAGGCGGTACGTCAGCTTGCAATGTTCCTTCCGGAAATGACAAGGCGCGGCAGCGGAGATGATGTTACCTGTGCCGGAGTGATAGACTACGACAGGCTGAAGAATATGGAGGAAATACTCAAAGCCGCGATTTGTGAGGCGGAAGAGGAAATGGAAGAACTTTCCGCCGAGGATGCAGCACCGGTAAGCACTAAGGATGAGGAAGCTCCTATCTCAGCACCGCCGACCGGTTCCGACAGTATAGAAGTTGAAAGCTTCGACGGAGAAAATCCGGAGTCTGAAGCAGAATAAAACATTAAAAGCCATGAAGAAAATTATTTCTTTATGGCTTTTTTATATTCAAAATACTTGATAAATAAAAAAGTTCGCTGCTGAGCGAACATTCAACATATTCATGGCACAACAGAGTGCCGCATTTTTGAAAATATGTCACCGTAAGTGTGTATGTGTTACGATTCAGATACTGCTGCCGTGAGAGGAAGCAGATCAAAATTTTCGCAAAGAGTGAACGAGAAAAACGAGTGCCCTCGCGGAAGGGGGGCACAGGCTCTATGCTGGTGGAGGCGGCGAGAATTGAACTCGCGTCCGAAAACTCATCCATACAACTTTCTACGAGCGTATTTTACCTATTAGAATTCCCCTGACTGACCGCCGGTAAACGGGCTGAGAGCCAGAGTAGTCCGTATACAAACCTGAGGCACGGACACTCCTCAGATTCGTTCACCACTAATCAATGCCCAAGCGGAAGCCGTGGTACTCATCCGGTGGACAGAAGCTGACTTAAGCAGCTACCAGTTCGCTATTTCTAGAAACTGTAATGTTATTTCTTGCGTTTATATTTAAACGTGGCGACGGTTATGGAGATCACGCCGTACTCCGCTCGCTTATCATACTTCAGAATCCCCGTCGAAACCTTTACGCCCCCATTACTGAGGGAAAAAGGAAAGCGCAAGAATCTATATCAGCGTATGAATATTATACATCAATTATTGACTGATGTCAAGGGGAATATTCAAGAAAAACAGAGTTTCAGGAACGCTGCGGAATATTTGTCATATCATGATTTCGGGGGTTATAATAGAGTGATAGACTGTTCGTCAGCGTCAACACGCGCCATAGCGCCGTAAGGCAGAATAGCTCTTGGAGAAGAGTGACCTATATTCACGTTGTAGAGTATTGGCAGATCAGGATTGCTTACGACCTCGCGCCACACCGACTTATATTCCTCGTAGAACTGTTCGTTTATCGGTTTCCCGACTATAATACCGTTTAGATTATCGAAAACGCCCTTTTTGCCGAAGGCTTCGAGGTATAGTTTCAGGGTTTCAGGAGAAGGAGCTAATTCACTTGTTTCTGCGAAGAAGATCTTACCGCGCCACTCATCGGCTTCAGGAAAGATGCTGTATCTTTTTACTATTTCTGACTGCATTCTGAAATCCTCGGCAAGCTGGGGATAATCTGCACATTCCTGATTCAGCAGACCTCCAAGTCTTTCGAGATTACCGGCAAGGAGCATTTCCCCCATACTGTCGATACATCCGCCGAGGAGTTCGCCCTCGAAAACCGGACTTCCCTGCAAGAGTTCATAGCCATGCGTTTCGTCATGTGAGGCAGGCATAGTACCGGCGGCAGCTTCTGAGAAGTCAGTTCTGTCGTCATACCAGACCGGTGCAGGAGTGATCTTACGTCCGTGGTAAGGAGCGAAACAGCTCTCGAACTGAGCCTTTGAATACGGCAGCATATCGCCGGATAATTCTGCAATATCGCACATGAATGCCTGACCGTAGAAGGTTTGCAATCCCAGTCTTCGGAACATAAAGTGGTTATAGGTAGAGTCTGAAAAGCCGAGGAAAAATTTAGGGTGCTGATGCACAGCATTTATGAACTCTGCATCGTCCATTAGGTGAGGGAAGGTGCGGAAAGTGTCGATACCGCCGATTGAAGTGATGATACCTTTTACAGAATCATCGAGGAAGGCTGCTTTAAGGTCGGCTGCGCGAGCTTCAGGATGTCTTTTTATGAATTCTGTTCCCATAAGGGCGTGTTTGGTAAACACAGTTTCAAGTCCGGCACGACGCAATATCTCAGTGCCTCGCTTCTGTGTGTGGACGCAATAGTCTTCTCCAAGTATACCGCTTGAAAGGCTGATTATTGCTATTTTATCACCTTTTTTGAGTGGCATGGGCGTAAGCATAGCTTGCGACCTCCGTTACTGATTCTTGATTTTCATATTGCGGTCGATCTCGCGTTTAGCATCACGCTTTGCTATGTCAGCGCGTTTGTCATAGAGTTTTTTACCCTTGCAGAGACCTACCTGTACCTTTACTTTTGAGTCTTTGAAATAAAGGCTCAGGGGGATAAGAGAGAGACCCTCCTGTTTCAGAGTGCCATAAAGCTTGTTTATTTCGCGCTTGTGCATGAGAAGTTTGCGTAGTCTTAGCGGATCGCGGTTGAAGATATTGCCTTTTTCGTAGGGGGAAATGTGCATACCTCTTACGAATATCTCGCCGTTATCTATCGAACACCAGCTGTCTTTGAGATTTACTCCGCCGAGACGTATCGACTTGACTTCCGTGCCGACAAGTTCAATACCTGCCTCATAGGTTTCAAGCACGAAGAAGTCGTGTCTTGCTTTTCTGTTTTCGGCTATTGTTTTCGTGCCTTTTGACCTCATATGATTCATCTCCGTTTCAAATTGATTATACACCATACTGCCTGAAAAGTCAACATTTACGCTTCTGTATTGAGGAAGCAAATGCGTTTACAGCGCCGTGATACGACAAATTCTTCAAATATTTTATAAAAAAGCTTGATTCAACTGCATAAAAGTGGTATAATATATGTGAAGTGATCGTTGTTCACGGAATATACTGATATTTTTGAAAGGGAGGTAAACTATGCACTTCATTGGTGAAAAATGTGTCGCCTGCGGAAAAGTGTTCAATGAGGGCGATGATATAGTTGTTTGTCCTGAGTGCGGTTCGCCTCACCACAGGGAATGTTATAAGCTTACTAATAAGTGTGCCAACATTGATTTCCATGCAGAGAAGAAAAAATGGCGCTCTGAAGCGAGTATAAGTGAGGAAAAGAAGACACAGGCTGTTTTTAAGATGTGTACATCGTGTCATTTCCCGAACAGCCCGCATAATGAAAAGTGCGAAAGATGCGGTGCTGAGTTGAGAAACGATGTTACGGCTGAAAATCCTTCCGGAACACAAAAAGAAGACCAGAATGTGCCGCGAGTTGAAATCAACCTTGAAAATTTCCGTGCTTATCTCGGATTCAATCCGGAAGAAGACCTCGGAGGAGCAAGTCTGAAAGAGGTATCGCAGTTCGTCGGCTCAAATACGCTGTATTACATTCCGATATTCAAGCGGATGAAGGATCTTGGCTCTAAAGTCTCGTTCAATCTTTCGTGTCTGCTGTTTCCGTATTTTTATTTTGCAAACAGAAAAATGTGGGGCTGGGGACTATTCTCGGCGCTGCTTTCGATATGCTTCAATATGCCTACATGGATACTATGGCTTGGAAAGAATGTCGCTTCCAATGAAAATACAGAGGCAACTATCTCGGCAATACTCGACCATCAGTCATCGCTGGAGCTCCTTGATTCATGTTTCAGCGTGGCAAGCTTTGTAGTCAGCATATTGTTCGGCTTGTTCGGAAATTGGTTGTATTACAGGTATACGATGAAGTCGCTGAGGCACTTGAAGGAACTCAATAATCATGATACTATCCCCGCTGAACACGTAATTTCTGCCGGTGGCGTGAAACCGGTCAATATACTGTTCATGGCACTGATAATGCTGGGAATAGGTGTAGGAGTGCTGTTTGGCGCATTACAGCTTCTTAATACCGGGACGATACTGAAAATGCTATAAGCTTTCTGTTTCCGGATATGCAATAAAATGAATTACCGGGTCTGAAATACAGGCTCGGTATTTTTTATGCAATAATAAAAAGAATAAAATATGCAAAATCATCTTGCAATAGGCAATGTGTTATGATACAATAATCTATATAAACTATAATCTTATCCAATACTTGTCAGCAAGGAAGGGCTTTATGAAAAACAGACTTCTTATCGGTGCAATAGTAACTGATTGCCACATAGATTTTCAGTCCGAGATCATGCGTGGTATCATATCGCAGGCGTTCAAGTCCAATTGTGATGTGGCTGTTATCGCGCCGTTGTATAATTTTTCTTACAGTTCGGTCCATAAAGATGCGGAAAGGGCTATTTTCAGCCTTATACTGTCCAGCAGGATAGACGGCTTCATCTACGACCGAAACTCGTTCTGCGGTGATGAAATAAGAGAATACATAGAGCAGCTTCTCAGACGTTCAGGTAAACCGGTAATGCTCCTTGATTATGCCGATCACAAAAGCTTCGAGACTACTTCCGTCGATGACAGAAGTGCCTTTGAGGAAATAACGGATCATCTCATTGATGTTCACGGATGCAAAAGGATATACTGTCTTACAGGACCGCAAAAAACATATAATGCCGAGGAACGTCTTGAAGGTTATAAGGATTCAATGAAAAAGCATGGGCTTTTCTTGGACCGTACATATATTGAGTACGGCGATTTCTGGCATGAAGCCGCCGATAATTATGCCAAAAAGATCATTTCCGGCGAATTGGAGCGTCCGGAAGCTGTTGTCTGCGGCAACGACGTAATGGCTATACGCCTTACAAATGCCCTGACAGCGGCTGGTATAAGAGTACCGGAAGACATTGCGATAACCGGTTACGATGCTTCTGAGGAAGGCTATCGTGCTGTACCTTCAATAACGAGTTACAGCCGTCCGAATTTTCAGCTTGGAGCAGAGGCTGTAAGGCGATTATACCGTATAATAACAGGCAAGATATGCAGAAAAGTCCCGAACGAGAACGGTATGCTGCGTCTCGGAAGGAGCTGCGGATGCCATGATGATCCTCATCTGCGGCATAATGTTACACGCATGAATACCATAAATTCGCGCTTGGAGACCTATCTTCTCTACGGCGATATGCTCTTTGACATAACCAATTCTTCAGATATTAAGACTTTTGCGGATAAGCTCGATAATCATACCTATTACCTTTATCAGATGGCACACCTGAATGTATGCCTTACCAAAAAGTACATAGATTCGATGTTCATGCCGGCTTCGGCGAATACTGAACTCGATTTTGTTCCCGGTGATGATATGCAGACAGTATATTCAAAATCGTCTGTTTTCCGCGAGTATCCGCAAAATGTTGATTTCAGTTCCAACGATATACTGCCGTATTCCGGAAGTGAAAGACCGTATCCGACTGCATACTACATTTCACCTCTGCACTATAACAACAACTTTTTCGGTTATACAGCAGTATCGTTCGGAAAGAAGCCTTCTGCTTACAGCAGCCTTTTCATGCAGTGGATAAACTACGTGAATGTGGCACTTGAACACGTCCGGCTGAAGTCAATGATGAGCAATTCTCTTGCGAGAACCACACACGCTCTTCTTTACGATAACAATACCGGTCTGCTCAGCAGAAATGGTTTTGAGACAGAATTTGTGAAACGTGTTCCTGAAACCGGAGAACAAGAGAATTACGAGTTCCTTTCGATAGAGCTTCCGGCGATACAGAAGACCTACTATCGCAGCGGCGAAGAGCAATGCCTTTCGATAATGAGATCATTTGCCGAGATGCTCACAAGGATAATTTCAGGGAACGAATTGTGCGGAGTCTGGAATGAAAACACTTTCTGCGTCCTTACTGCTGGTGCTGAACGTCCGGAGATGATATTCAGTTCGGTTTCGGCTTTGATAAAGAAGGAGCATCCTGAGAATTCCAACTATGATTTTTCAATCGGAGTTTTCAGCTTTGGATCTGCAAAGAAGATCAGTGCATCTGAAGCTTTCTATAAGTCATCTATCAATAAGATATTCAGCTTCAATACTTCTGAGAATTCAGCGAATCCTCAGTTTGAGAAGCTTTGTATGCTTCGCAGCAGGATAATGAAGAATCCTGAGCTTCCGTGGAATATCAGTGAGATAGCTGAGAGCCTCTATCTCAGCAAGAGCTATCTCCAGAAAATATACAAGTCGTATTTCAACAAGAGTATTATCGAGGAAATGATAGAATTCCGCATTGAAAATGCGAAGGAGTTACTCACCAATACCGATCTGACTGTTACTGAGATAGCGCGTAAATGCGGCTATTCTTCATACAACTATTTTGTGCGCCAATTCCGTTCGTGCGAGGATCTGTCGCCCTCGGAATACCGTAATTCTTTGAGAAAGGATAATTAATATGGAGGCAAAAGTTATACTAATGAAATGTCCGGAAGCTAAACGTACTTACGGTGTCAGGATAGAGAAGATGAACGGCGATTGGTTCAGGACATGGGCGTTCCCTCTGGACGAAAAACGTGCCGCTCATGAGGGATATGATAAGACTAAGATCACAGGAAATCTTATTCCGACCAACGAGTTTAACGGATGTCCTTACTGCAAATCAAAGGAATTTGTACAGTGCGGACGCTGCGGTAAGCTTTCCTGCTGGAATAAGGAAGAGCGAATAACCTGCGGCTGGTGCGGACTTACCGGAGATATAACGACGACTGAGGACGCTATCAATGTAAAGAGTGGCGATATGTAAAAAACTCCGCTGTACTGTAATTGGACAATTGCCTTACAGTTCAGCGGAGTTCTTATATTTCATTGAAGTTTATATCGTATCTGTCAGCGATCTTCCGGGCTTGGTCAATATCGCCCATAAGGTTGTATCCGCCGTATTTCAGACAGTATACCAGCATTTTGGCGGAATCCTTATCACCGCGGGCTGCGGCAGGCTCAAAGTATTCGACAGCCTTTGCATAGTCTCTGTCGCTGCATATACCGTTAGCGTAGAGGTAGCCGAGAGCTTTCATGGCATGATGATTGCCCTGCTGTGCTGAGTATTCATACATTCTTTTTGCAAGAGTATAGTCTTTCGAGAGACCTTCACCGTGTTCGCTGCACCAGCCGAGAGAATACTGCGCGTCCGGATCGGACTGAGATGCTGCTTTTTTATACCATGAAGCAGCTTCAGTACGGTTTTTCTGTACGCCCCAGCCGTTGAATTTGCATTCGCCGTAGTTATACTGTGCTCTTGCGTGACCGGCGATAGCAGCTTTTAACCATAGCTTAGCCGCAGTTTTAAGATCCTCATCTACACCGTCTCCGCGGAAATAGTGTCCTGCAAGATTGTTCAAAGCATCGTCGTCTCCGGCAGAAGCAGCCTTTTTGTAAAGCATAACAGCCTCTTTGGAATTCTGCTGAACTCCGGTTCCAGAAGCGCAGCAAAATGCAAGATTGAACACGGCAGGGATGTAATTCTGTTCCGCAGCTTTTTTGTACCACATCACTGCACGTTCATAGTCGATGCTGGTTTCTATGCCGATAAAGTAGCAGTTGCCGAGTGAAAACTGAGCATCCGGATCGCCTCGGGCAGCTTCTTTCATAAGAATCCCGATATTGCTGTCTGCTGTATCTTCGATACCGTAGCGGGCAGCATATTTTTCAGCTCTTTCTTCGTCCGGAGCGAGGTTTGCACCTCCGATGCGGAAGCACATGATAAGTGCTTTCTGTGAATCGTAATCTCCCTGTTCCGCAGCTTCTTTGTACCAGTAAGCAGCCTTTGAAAGGTCACATTCAGTGCCTGTACCGTTATGCCAGCAGGCAGCGAGTTTCTTCTGCGAGCTGCAATCTCCTCGCGATGCAGCCTTTGTGTACCATTCGACAGCTTTTTTTCTGTCCTGTCTGACACCGCGCCCGTAGTAAAAGCACTCACCGAGGTTATAACAGGCATCGTTGTCGCCGTTATCGGCTTTTCTGAACAGTTCCTCTATGACTGTTCCGGTGGATGTTTCAGAGGTCTGAGCAGGAGCGCTGTTTTCAATATCCCAGCCAAGAGCGTAGGCGATGCTGTAAGCTACCATTTCAGCTTTTTCTTCGTTGAGGTATTCGCCTATCGAACTCACGGCAAGTCTTATTACAGTTTCCGGCAGCTTATCGCCTGAGAGCACGTTCTCGTTTTCTCGCAGATAGAATTTGCCTAAGTTTTCGCTCAGCGCAACATAGAACGCTTTGTTTTCCTTTGAAAGCTTCGGCGCAAGATCGCTGAATGCTGCACAGAAGCGTTTCTGGTCGGCGATTATTTCGATACCGAACATATCGGTAACTTTTTTGACTGCAATGGCAGTCTCAGAAGCTTTGAACTGCATGATCTCCTCCGTTAAAAGTGCGTATGAATAATTTTCTTTATCTCGTCGGCGTTTGAAGTGAACATATCAAGCTGACCGAGAAGTTCGTTTGAACGTTTGAGACATTCTTCCGGAGCCTTGTCGCGGAAGTAGTGTTCACCGCTGATGGAATCCGTGAGGTAGCGGATGGCAAGCTCTGCGGTGACCCAGAGTATGCCATAATACAGCGAATCTATTTCGCTGTATGTAAGTATGCCGCCGAGCCCTTTTGCAAAGCCTTGAGTGATACAACTTATGCGTTCGGCGGACGGTGTGCCGTTACTGCATAAAGATCGTATAAGGTCGCCGTAGTCAAGTGCCGCGAAGCCCTGCATAGCTGTGTCAAGATCTATTATTGTACATTTATCGGCGGTTATAACATTGTCTACTTTGGCATCGCCGTGAATACAGCGCAGCGGGATGCCGCAGCTGAAAATGCTTTTTAATGTATCGTTGAGGCTGCCCAGCTTTTTTATAACGGCAGCATTGATTTTATTGCTTGCGTGCAATCGCATGAAGCGTTTGAAATAGTGATCTATATTGTGATAGCCGTCGATGACCGGTTCAAGTCTCAGACCGTCAGTTATTCTGATGAAGCTTCCGAAAGCGCATCCGGATAGAAAGTCGCTGTTTTCAGTGACAGTGGAGGCTTTTATATAGCGGTACATACGCCAGAACTCATCATTATAGACTATGTAGTTTCTGCTGTTAGCGTAGAGGTATTCCGGGATGTCAATGTTGCTTCCGGAACAGGCAAAAGCCTTAACGATCAGTGAAATGTTGTTCATTACATTTTTCGGATCATGAAACACATTTCTGTTTATGGACTGGAGAATGTATTCGCCGCTGTCAGAAACGACATGATATGTTGAATTTATGTGACCTGTTCCGAACGAGGATATATCATGAATGCTGCTTATCCCGAACAGAGAGGGGATTTCATTAAGCTTCACGTTCAAAGTCCTCTTTTTTCTTTTTCATATTATCAAAGCAAAGGTGATCTCCGAAGGCGTCCAGAATGTGGTAATCGGTAGTAACATAGCCTTTGTTGAGATATATCTGCTTGGCTGGAAAAGATGAACTCAGGACTGCTTCGTTATATTCGGAAAAGACAAGCTTTTCGGCAAAATGCAGCAGCTTACTGCCGAAGCCGCGTCCCTGATATTCCGGAAGAACGAAAAAACGTCCGATGTCGTTATTGTTTATCGTTACTGTTCCGGCAGGAACACCGTCATCAAGCAGTATGAACACCTTTCCGGCTTCAATATCATTTATGATGCTGTCTTTGTTATGATAATCAAGGAAAAATCTCACTGCGCCGTCGGGATAATAGTGGGGATATACTGCATTTATAGTATCGTGAGTGATCCGATTTACTGCTTCAAAATATGACATATCGGCCTTTATTATCTCCATAGTTTCTCCTTATAAAAGCAAGGGCGAACGATGTTCGCCCGTTTGGTTATTGCATTGATCGGGGACACCCCATTAGTTTTTGAGGCTCTGCATTGGTGCAGGGATACGTCCGCCGCGGTTGATGAATTTCGCAGGTGATTTCTCTCTTACCGGCATTACAGGACCGCTTCCGAGAAGTCCGCCGAATTCAAGAGTTTCGCCCTCCTTCTTTCCGATAGCAGGGATAAGACGTACTGCTGTGGTCTTTGAATTTACCATGCCGATAGCAGCTTCGTCAGCTATAATAGCGGAAATAGTCTCCGGTGAGATCTCGCCGGGAACAACTATCATATCAAGACCGACTGAGCAAACAGCGGTCATAGCTTCGAGTTTTTCAAGGCTGAGTACACCTGCAACGGCTGCGTCTATCATGCCTGCGTCCTCTGAAACAGGAATGAATGCACCTGAAAGTCCGCCGACTGTCGAAGATGCCATTACTCCGCCCTTCTTTACGGCATCGTTGAGCATTGCAAGGCAGGCAGTAGTACCGTGAGTTCCGCACATTTCAAGTCCCATTTCCTCAAGGATATGTGCAACGCTGTCGCCGACAGCCGGAGTAGGAGCGAGCGAAAGGTCGACGATACCGAAAGGTACGCCGAGAAGCTCAGAGGCTCTTGCACCGACAAGCTGTCCCATACGTGTGATCTTGAAAGCAGTCTTCTTGATAACATCTGCGAGTTCATCAATAGAAGCGTCAGGGTACTTTGTAAGTGCTGCGCGCACAACGCCCGGGCCTGATACACCAACGTGTATTTCGCAGTCAGGCTCACCAACACCGTGGAATGCGCCTGCCATGAACGGGTTATCTTCAACGGCATTGCAGAATACAACGAGTTTAGCGGGACCTATACAGTCGCGGTCGGCAGTTCTTTCAGCGGACTGTTTCACGATCTGTCCCATGATCTTAACAGCGTCCATATTGATACCGGACTTGGTTGAACCGATATTTACAGATGAACAGATATTCTGAGTAACATCGAGAGCTTCTGGGATAGACTTGATAAGAGCCATATCTCCGGCACTGAATCCCTTATGTACGAGAGCAGAGTAGCCGCCTATGAAGTTTACTCCGCAGGTATCAGCAGCTTTCTGGAGTGTCTTTGCGAACTTGACCGGATCGCCTTCCGGACAAGCAGCGCAGAGCATAGCAACAGGGGTTACGGAAATTCTCTTGTTTACGATCGGGATACCATATTCAGTTTCGATCTGCTGACCGATCTTCACGAGATTTCCAGCCTTTGAAACTATCTTGTTATAAACCTTTTCGCAGGCTTTATCAATATCAGTGTCGATACAATCGAGGAGAGAGATACCCATAGTGATAGTACGTATATCGAGGTATTCATCCTGTATCATTCTAATCGTTTCGAGAATATTATAAGCGTTAAGCATTAACGAACTTCCTTTCAGTTATAGATCAAACTGTGTGCATGGAATTGAAAATATCTTCATGCATTGTGTGGATTGAAAGTCCAAGCTGTTTCCCGAGGGAATCCATGCTGCCAACGAGTTTTGCGAAATCGGTGTTTATCGCAGAGATGTCAACGAGCATTATCATTGCGAACATATCCTGAAGAACGCTCTGTGTCACTTCGATGACGTTTACGTTGTATTCTGCACAGATACCGCTTACCTTGTGAAGAATACCGACAGTATCCTTGCCTATTACAGTTACGACTGCTCTCATAAAAAATACCTCCGTTTGATCTTATGCAGCGATAGTATTAAAGCTGCAATGTCTGTTATAATTATAACATACTATTGTAGAAAAATAAAGACCTATCATTAATTTTATTTTTTAATCTTATAAATTTGTAAAAACAGTGGAAAATTAACTCCCGATGTGATATAATAATAGAATACATTGATCTCAAGAGGTGAATTTATGACTCTTATTGACTGTCACACTCATACTCAGTTTTCCATGGATTCAGAGGCGGACATTGACCTTTGTGCAGCTCATGCCGCGGAGATAGGTCTTGCAGCTTATGCGATAACCGATCACTGTGAATGCAACGCATGGTACAAAAAGGAGCATTACGCGCCGGAAGAATGGGAACTCTGCGAGTATTTCGATTATGCTTCAGACTTTGAAAATTCAGTCGCGGCAGTAACCGCACTGAAAGAAAAATATAACGATAAACTCAACCTTATCTGCGGTGTTGAACTCGGACAGATCCTTCATGATGTCGAAGCCGCTCAGAAGGTCAATGCAGATAAAAGAGTAGACTTCATTATAGGCTCAGTTCATCAGGTGCTCGGTGAGAAGGATTTCTACTTTATTGATTACGAAAAACTCTCTATGAACGATATATATGCTCTGCTTGAACGCTACTTCAAAGAGGTCAATGATCTCTGCCGCACAGGTCTGTTTGATGTTATCGGACACCTTACATACTGCCTGCGCTATATGAAGCAGCGAAACGGTATAGAAGCCGATATAAGCCGGTTCGATGACATTATCGAGGAAAGTTTCCGGATGCTCATTCAGAACGGCAAGGGTATCGAGATAAACACATCAGGGCTTCGTCAGGGCTTCGGATCAGCATTTCCGGATCTGAAATACGTTAAGATGTACCGTGAACTCGGCGGTGAGATACTTACAATAGGTTCGGATTCACATACCGTTGAGGACATTGGTGCAAACGTCGCGGACGGCGCTGAGATAGCCTCAGCCGCAGGATTCAGACACCTTACATATTTCAAAGAACGCAAGCCTTACTTCGTTAAAATAGACTAAGAAATAATATGAAAGGAAGTTTTGTTATTATGAACGACATCGTTAAAATTTTACAGCAGAACGCCCGTATCTCCAATGCCGCACTCGGCGAGATACTCGGCATTTCTCCGGAAGAAGCTGCCAATGAGATACAGAAGCTTGAAGAACAGGGGATTATCAGGGGTTACAGCGTTATCCTTGATGACGATAAATATGACAAGTCCACAGTTCATGCAACTATCGAACTGAAGGTAACTCCTCAGCGCGATTGCGGCTTCGATGACATCGCCAAGACTATCATGATGTATGATGAAGTCGAGAGCGTAAGCCTTATGTCATCCGGTGCTTATGATCTTGCAGTTGAGGTCAAGGGCTCTAATCTCAAGGATGTTGCATTTTTCGTTTCGGAAAGACTTGCTACTATCGACGGCATACTTTCAACATCCACACACTTTATCCTCAAAAAATACAAGGAAAAAGGAATCTTCATCGACGGTGAAGAGCCGGATGAAAGGGGACTCGGCTGATCGTGATAGATTATGACAAGGTCTTATCAAACAAAATAAAGAATATAAAGCCATCGGGGATACGTAAATTCTTCGATATTGCCGGCACTATGAAGGACGTTATCTCACTCGGTGTTGGTGAGCCTGATTTCTCAACTCCATGGGTGATAAGAAAAGCGGCAATCCAGGTGCTTGAACGAAAACACATTGTTTACGGTCCTAACAAGGGACTTGAACCCCTGAGAAATGCGATTTCACAGCGTATTCTCAAAAAGCATGGCGTTGAGTACGATCCGGCTTCCGAGATAATCGTCACTGTCGGCGGTTCTGAGGCTATCGACCTTGCCCTGCGCGGTATACTCGATCCTGGGGATGAAGTTCTCGTAGTAGAGCCGTGTTTCGTATGCTATGCGCCGCTCGTTGAACTCGCAGGCGGTAAGGCTGTACCAGTACCAACACGTATCGAAAATAACTTCAAGCTGACCGTTGAGGATTTCCGTGACAAGGTTACAGAACGTACAAAGCTGCTCATATTGCCTTTCCCGAATAATCCTACCGGTGCTGTTATGACACGCGAGGACCTCGCACCAATTGCAGATTTTCTGCGTGATACCAATATCATGGTGCTTTCAGATGAGATATATTCTGAACTTACATACGGCAGAAAGCACGTATCTATAATAGAACTTGAGGATATGCGTGAACGTACCATCTATGTGAACGGCTTCTCTAAGGCTTATGCTATGACAGGCTGGAGACTTGGCTATGTTACCGCTCCTGAGCCGATTATCTCACAGATAGCAAAGATACATCAGTACGGCATCATGTGCAGTCCGTATATCAGTCAGAATGCAGCAGTCGAAGCGCTTGACTCCTGCGATAATGAGATTGCAAAAATGGTGGATGAATACAACATCCGCCGTAAATTCCTTGTGAGCGAGTTCAACCGTCTCGGACTGACCTGTTTCGATCCTGAGGGGGCGTTCTATGTATTCCCGTGTATAAAATCCACAGGTCTTACGAGTGAGGAATTCTGCGAAAGACTGCTCTATGAGGAGAAGGTCGCAGCAGTTCCGGGAAGCGCTTTCGGAGATTCAGGCGAAGGCTATATGCGTATCTCTTACGCTTATTCGCTCAAACACCTTATGGAAGCTATGAAGCGTATTGAAAAATTCCTGAAAAAATTAGAGGCTGAGAAACATGAGAATTAAGACCGCCGCTAAGATAAATCTTGCACTGGATGTTACAGGCATACTTGATAACGGCTATCACCTTATCGAAAGCGTTTTCCAGACCGTTGGGATGTACGATGAGGTTACGGTTGAACTCGCAGAAAGTGGAATAAGTATTTCGTGCGAACTGCCTGATTCTTTTGCAAAATCAGATCCGATACCGTGTGATGAGCGCAATATCGCATATAAAGCTGCGAAGCTGTTCTTTGAAAATGCCAATATGTCATCCGGCTGCAATATCCATATCAAAAAGGGGATACCGTCACAGGCTGGCATGGGCGGCGGAAGCACGGATGCAGCAGCAGTGCTTTACTGTCTCAATTCTCTTGCCGGAAATATATTTGATTCCTGTGAACTTGCGGTAATGGGAAAGAAGCTTGGCGCGGATGTTCCGTTTTTCTTCACAGGCGGAACAGCCTATGTCGGAGGTATTGGCGAAGAGATAGCTCCGCTGCCGGATTATTCCGGACGCATACTTGTCATTGCAAAAGGGGAGCAGGGAGTGTCAACGGGCGAGGCTTATGCGCGTATTGATGCACTGACATCGCCGGTACATCCTGAGACTTCCATGCTTGTTGCTGCACTTCGCAATTCTCCTGATAAAGCTCCGCAGTTCTTCGGAAACCTGTTTGAACAGGCGGTAGAACTTCCGGAGGTCGGTGATATATGCGATATAATGAATTCTCACAGTGCTTTGAATTCCTGCATGACAGGAAGCGGCTCGGCAGTGTTCGGACTTTTCAGTGATGTAAAATCAGCAGAAATGTGTTCCGCAGAGCTGAGAAATAAGTGCTTTTTTGCAGAAGTCTGCGAAACGGTAAAGGATTCGTTTATAACATTATAAAAAACGGGCTGCCTGACAGTGTATTAAAGTCAGGCAGCATTTTTATGTTTATACGCAGACGTATTCGGGATCGGTATTCAATGGTCGTATGTGTCCGTCAACTGCGCTTGTATCCACATTATCCCCTATGACTATCAAAACTGATTGTCCCTCGTCAATAGGTGTTATTTCAATTTTTTCATTGGCAGCATTTATCCTAAGCCAGCCGCCTTCGGACGAGGGCAGTGCGCCTTTGATACGGTATATCCTGCCGCAGTTATTGTCAGAGAGGATCGCTTCCAGTAATTCGCGCACTTTATCGTCCGCAATACGTATGTTCATGAAGTAATGAACTGCACTGCTTATCTCTTCGGGCAGGTACTTTTTAACGTAGAATGAACCGCGGTATCCGGCTTTTGACAATATATCATAATCAGCGTCAGTAAGCTCCTTCAAGCCGTCAGCAAGCACGTCCTTTTCAGTGAATCTTCGGTCGCATTTTATCTCGTCAAGCGCTCTGTTTATGTGAGCAACAACACGTTCAGCTGCCTGAGATACAGTTTCGCCTTTAAGCTGTTCGGTCTTGCTGAGCAGCAGTTTTCCGCAGCAGGCAGCTTCGGAAGCGAGCAGATACTCCATTTGTCCGCTGAGATTCTCTTCCATACAGGCATCGACTATCGTTATGATACTGCCGATCTCAAACCAATTATCAAGCGGGGATTCATGGAGAATATCGAAGAACTCATCCATATCAAATATACCTGAAGGTTCTATGATAACGCGGTCGAAGTGCTGCATTCCGAGTGCAATCAGCTGAGTTTTGAAGCGCCGTTTATGACAATCGTGATCTCCGCCGCCCGATACCATTTCCAGCTGACAGTTATCTCCCTTTAATGCTTTTAGCATAAGCATATCCACATTAACTGCACCGAAATCATTTTCCAGTATTGCGATACGTTCTCCATTATTTATCATGTGTCTGGCATAGCCCACGAGGAAAGTTGTTTTGCCTGAACCGAGAATACCTGTAATAAGATCAATTTTAGTCATGAATTACTCCTTAGCCGCGTCTGAGCAGCTTGTTGAAAGTTATCAGCATAGGGCGAAAATTAAGTGCCGTTACACCACAGGCTGTAATTATTATGAACAGCATATAGCAGGCAGGCTGCTTTATCATCAGCCAGCACATCGCAAGAAGAAGAGCTGTATTAACAGCATTTTTCAGCGGAGAAAACCTGAATGGAATATAGTAACGCGCGTCGATCATTCTTATGCAGTAGCAGAGCAGATAACTGAGGAATGTCGCAAGAGCTGCGCCCTGTATGCCCCATTCCGGTATCAGACAGTAATTAAGAACTATGTTTATTCCGCAGACTGCCGCTATGCTTACGAATGCGTTTTTAGTGTGGTTGGTAGCAGTATAAATGCCGTTCAGAAACAGTGACATACAGGTGAAAACTGAAGCGGCGATAAGAAGGGGAGTGTATCTGTAAGCGGTTGAGTATTCGGGGTAGGTACTGTAATTGATAAGTATTGCAGAAAGTGGTTTGAGCAGTACGATCAGTCCGGCTGCACCGATGAACATAAGCGCCTCAAAGGACGAGTAGACCTTCTCGTAAAAGCGGTTGCGGTCTCTGGAGTCGTTTTCCATTATCGCGGACATATTCCATGCCTGAAAGAACACGGTTGCGACCATTGACATAAGATTCGGCACTTTTGTTGCTGCTGAATATATACCGGCGGCATCTTCGCCTATGAACACCTTATCACTGTGCATATTTCCGATGAATATCTGATCGGAGAAGCCTGTGAATGTCCACATTATTGTAGTCGGAACGAGCGGAAGCGAGAATCTCAGCATGACCACAGCAAAATCTTTGCTGAAGCTGTTTAAGCAGAAGTATGTCTTTAGTTTTGCAGCAAAGAACAGTAATATTGCCGAACAGGTATCTGAGAGTATTCCCGCGATCATAAAGCCTTTAACGCCGAGCTTCATACCGGAGATGAATACAAGACTGAAAATGAAAAGTGTCATAGTAGTAAGAATGCCGTCAAGCGAGAACAGCTTAACCTGACCGTTTGCGCGCACGAACTGCGAACACAGCGCCCTTGCCGCTGAAGCACAGACGTATATTATCAAAAGGAGCGTATATCCGCTTATCTGCCTGAGAAACGGCAGCAAATGCAGAAACGGCGCTGCAAGCAGCATTCCGGAAAGTCCGAAAACAGTAACTGCTGCACCGGTCGTGAATACCTGCTTTTTGTCGTAGTTATTGTCGAGACCGTAGCGGACTACTGCCTCTGTTATTGAGAAAGTGAATATCGGAAGCAGAAAAAGCAGAAGCGTATCGAGCAGTGTTTTAGTATAGAAGCCCGAAGGACTGAAATGCTTTGTGTAGAGATTGTTCAGCAGAAGGGAAAAAATCTTCGAGCTGAAGCTTCCAATCGCAAATATGACAGTATTAAATGCAAGTTTTTTATATTTATTCATCTGGAACTCCCTGTTTTGAGATGTCAGATTATATTATAACACATATCCTGAGTTTTGTCATTATCAAGTTGTTATTTTCGGAATCATCGGACATATTTCTACTTTCAGCAGTGGCTTAATGACAATATTTGACAAGTTATGAAAAATGTGATATAATAAATTGTTAATGCCAAAAATCATTTTGCTATGACAGCAGTGGATCAAGTTAATACGCATTCAAAAAGTAATTTATAAAGGGAACGATGCTGCGTAAATACTGTCATATCAAAGTTTCCGGATCGCAAGGAAAGATTTTTCGGCGATAATAGAATACAGAATTGATTTAGCACAGCAATATATTCTTAACAGGTCGGTGAGATTATGAAAAACAAACCCATCCTTATCGTTATGCTTACATATAACGACAGAACTGTTGACGATGCATATGAGATCTTCGATAAATGTAAGGATTCAAAAGCTGAATACTGGGGCTTCAAGGAAGAATCACTTCCGCCTGAGAAAATGAAGGCTCTTTACAGATATATGAAGGAATGCGGAAAAACTACGGTTCTTGAAGTTGTTGCATACACAGAGGATAAGTGTATCGAAGGTGCTCAGCTTGCTGTTGAATGTGGATGCGATATACTTATGGGAACTATTTATTCAGATAAGGTAAATGAGATATGCAAAGCCAATAATATCAAGTATATGCCGTTTGTGGGTGAAATAGCCGGCAGACCGTCTGTCCTCAGCGGAAGCATAGATAATATGATCGCTGAAGCAAAGTCATATGTTGAAAAGGGCGTTTATGGTATTGACCTGCTTGGTTACAGATACACTGGCGATGCCTTTGAACTCAATAAGCGCATCGTTGAAGAGGTCGGAGCGCCAATATGTATAGCAGGCAGCGTTGACAGCTTCAGAAGACTTGATGAGCTGGCAGCGATCTCACCTTGTGCTTTCACTATCGGAAGTGCCTTCTTTGAGAATCAGTTTGAGGGAACTTTTGCTGAACAGATAGACAAGGTATGCGATTACATCAGCAGCCGCTGCGGAGAGCCGGCTTATGTTTAAACGCTTTTACCCATGCGCTTATACAAGAAGCGTATTCTCGATCGACTATGAAAAACTCCGCGCAAAAGGCTTCAGCGCAGTAATATTCGATCTTGATAATACTCTCGTTCATCATGGTGATGATTCTACTCCTGAAGTGGACGAGCTGTTCAGAACTATACATAAGGCAGGTCTGAAAACGATACTGCTCACAAACAACGATGAAGAGCGCGTTCTGAGGTTTATAAAGAATATCGACACTCTTTACATCTGCGATGCGGATAAGCCTGAGCCTGCAAGCTATCTTAAAGCACTTGATATGCTCGGAGTAAGTAAAGATGAGGCGGTATGTATAGGCGATCAGATATTCATCGACATAATTGGCGCTAACCGATGCGGCATACCAAGTATTCTTGTACATTTTATCCAGCTGCCGGAGGAAAAACGCATCGGCAAAAAAAGATACATTGAAAAGCTTATTCTGTGGTTCTACCGCAGGAATAAGACTTACAGAAGCCGTCTCGGCGATATTTACGTTAAAAAAGGAAGGTAAAAATGTTCTGGAACAAGGATAAATTATTCTGTGATATAAACCCTACCTGTTATGCTATTTCTGAGCAGAAGGGAATATGCATAAGGCATATTCAGAATTTCCTGAATAAAACAAATTATGCTGAAACCAGATTCAGAAGAAAGCTCCCTAATGTAGTTTATCATCAGGAATCACATCTTATAAAACGCGCACCCGGTATTGATCTCACTCTTCAGCTGAACAAGGCTGTGAATATACGTCTTGCCTGCAAAAAGATCAATGGTACAATTATACGTCCGGGTGAGACCTTCTCATTCTGGCACACTGTCGGAAAGACAACCAAGCGCCGCGGATTCAAGGACGGCAGAGTTATAGTGCAGGGAAAGCTTATCCCCGGTATTGGCGGCGGTCTTTGCAATCTCAGCAATACTATCCACAGAACTATACTTCACAGTCCGCTTGAAGTGACGGAATTCCATCAGCATTCTGATGCTCTTGCTCCCGATGAGGGAAAGAGAGTTCCGTTCAGCTCTGGTACTTCGGTTAATTATAACTACATTGATTACAGATTCAGAAATAATACCGATCAGAATGTTCAGTTGCTCGCATGGTGCGATGAGGACAATCTCTATGTTGAACTCCGCAGCGAAAAGGAATTCCCTGATACTTATAAGATAAGCGAGGAAGGTCACCACTTCCGGAAGGAAGGCGACAAGTTCTTCAGAGTTTCAAAGATATATAAAAATGTCTATGACAGGGCTTCCGGCAAACTTGTAGAAAAGGAACTTGTACTCGATAATCATTCCGAAGTAATGTTTGATCCATCGCTTATTCCAGCCGATCAGATCAAAGTGTGAAAAAAACTCCCGTTAATGGACGCATTCTCTGGAGAGATCGTGGCAAAAAATTACCGAGCCCATAAATTAAGGCTCGGTAAACCACTTTTTCTTTTAAGATAAGCAGCCTGACGGGAGTGTTTTTATCTGTGTTTTCTATCTGGGAATTCGTAATAATAGTATTCCTTATCCTTATACATATTCTCATCGGCTTTACGCATCGCGCTGCGTATGTCGCTGCCTGAGCGATCGTAAAAGCTTCCGATAGCAAAGCAGACATTATCCGGATCCTTTGAGCTTTCTTTCAGTGCGAAGACCTTTTCGTTGAATTCTTCTTCAGTACAGTCAGACACTATTATCATAAACTCATCGCCACCGGCACGGTAAATCTCATTGCCGTTAAAGGCTTCCTGAATGTGAAGTGCAGCTTTTTTCAGAAGCAGATCACCGGCAGAGTGTCCGCTGCTGTCGTTCACGCGCTTCAGACCGTTAAGATCGGCGAATATAACTCCGAATTGGTCTGAAAGCTTTTCTGCACCTGAAACTATATCACATATTCTGTTGTTCATGGCGTTGCGGTTTTTAACGCCGGTGAGCAGATCAGTATAGCTGATGAGTTCAAGACGCTGCATAAGCTTATAGCTTGCGATCTCGGACGAAAGGAAGAAGGTTGTGAGCTCAAGAGTTTCCTTGATACGCATAGTGTTCTTAGTATCGAAGTTAGTAGCCCAAATATAGCCGAGAACCTCGTTGTTATATCTCAGCGGAAACATTACAACACTGTCAACACCGGCTTCTTCAAGCGTTAAGTACCACGGGTTATTGACCTCGCTGATATACTTCATATCCTGTTCGTTCTTTATAATGAGGCAATCGCTCTCTCCGATAGTATCTATCCATGAAGCCACAATATCGTAGAAATTGATATTTTTGAACTGAGTAACTCTTTTGAGGGTGCTGCCCTCTCTGACATTTGTAGCGAGAACCTTGCAAGTGCCGGCACTGAAATTCATAAGCATTATGGTGCATACTTCCGCATCGCAGATAACACGTATATCCTTGATTATTTCTGACATAGTCTGCTCAAAGTCTTTGGTATCGTGCAGTTTTATGCAGGTTTTTAGTACATCAGCAGATGTATCCATAAAGTATGTTGTTTTCAGGTCGATGTTGGTAAGTTCACACTTTTCAAGGGAATATGTACAGTAACATAAGTCGCCGTCTTCATGCTCGATCGGCATTACGTATATATTGAACCAGTATTCGTAGCCGTTGGGATGAACATAGGTATGGATAGGCTGTTTCAGAACGGCTGAACGATAGCACAGGTCTTCAAGATTAAGGTCTTTTGAAAGAAAATCAGTATACAGTGAATTCGGAATGAATTTTTTTGTGTCGGATTGAGTATTTTCTGAATGGTACAGATTTTCCAGCATATTCACAAATTTTATATTTCCGACTACTATCCTTATATCACCATATCCGCTGTTTTTCTTTTCAACGGACATTACACTGGTCATTGTATGAAAACCGGCAACAAATTCCTGAAAATCCATGGTGCGTCCTTTCTACACTGCATACAGCTTTTAAACTGAACACTTTATGATCAATTTATACATAGTAATTATACCACGATTATTATAGTTTGTCCAGTAGATTTCTGCTATAAAAGCAAAGCTTTGCATAAAAATGTTTAATGCTGTATATAAATGATAGAAAGCATTGTGTGCAAGTGATCTTACCCGATCATTCCTCCGGTTCTTTGATCTCGCCGACTATCGGAAGCGGATCTATTCCCTGACGGGTATAGTAATCGGAAAGCGCAGCGCGTACAGCTTGTTCAGCGAGTACAGAGCAGTGTACTTTTACAGCCGGCAGACCGTCGAGAGCCTCCACAACAGCCTTGTTTGTGAGTTTCAGCGCATCGTCGATAGACTTTCCCTTGATAAGTTCGGTTGCCATTGAGGATGTTGCAACAGCAGCACCGCATCCGAATGTTTTGAATTTTACATCGGTAATTATGTTGTTGTCGATTTTCAGATACATTTTCATAATGTCGCCGCATTTGGCGTTGCCGATCTCACCGATGCCGTCGGCATCCTCAATTTCTCCGACGTTTCTTGGATTTGAAAAATGATCGAGTACCTTTTCACTATATAACATAATTATTCTCCTTATTCGTATTTTTCGCCCTTCATCATTTTTTCCCACACAGGAGACATACTGCGAAGACGCTCTACAACTTTCGGAACTACTTCAAGTATATAATCGACATCCTCATTGGTGATGTTTTCTTCGATAGAAAGCCTCATTGATCCGTGAGCGACCTCATGCTTCAGACCAATCGAAAGCAGAACGTGTGAGGGATCAAGTGACCCGGATGTGCAGGCTGAACCTGACGAAGCGCAGATGCCGTTCATATCCAGCATAAGCAGCAGTGATTCGCCTTCGATACCCTCGATAGATATGTTTAGATTGCCGGGAAGGCGCTTATCTCTATCACCGTTGAGCCGTGTGTAAGGCAGTTTCAGGATGCCGTCAATGAGCTTGTTGCGGAGTGGTGTTATGAAAGCGTTTTTTGCATCAATGTCGCGTGTGGCGATCTCAATGGCAGTTCCAAGGCCTACAATTGCTGGAACATTTTCTGTTCCGGCACGTTTGCCGCGTTCCTGACCGCCGCCGTGTATCAGATTCGGAAGGTTTATGCCTTTGCGGACATAAAGTGCGCCGATACCTTTTTGTGCGTGGATCTTGTGACCGGAAAGCGAGAGCATATCAATTCCCTGCTTGTGGACATCAATGTTTACGTGACCGACTGCCTGAACAGCGTCTGTGTGGAAGAGTACGCCTTTTTCGCGGCATATCGCAGCTATCTCGTCTATTGGCTGGATAGTACCGATCTCGTTATTTGCATACATTATAGTAACAAGAGCGGTATCTTCGCGGATGGCATTTTTAATGTCCTGCGGGGCGATCAATCCCTTGTCGTTTACCGGTATGTATGTTACTTCAAAACCGTGTTTTTCAAGATATTCCGTAGTATGCAGAACAGCGTGATGCTCGAAGACAGAAGTGATAATGTGCTTTTTGCCTTTGCCTGCCATAAGGTCTGCTGTCCCTTTTATTGCCCAGTTATCAGACTCACTTCCGCAGCTTGTGAAAAATATCTCGCGCGGATCAGCGCCAATAGCCTTTGCGACTTTTTCACGGGCAGTCTCGATAGCTTTCTGAGCGTCTCTGCCGAGTTTGTAGATGCTTGAAGCGTTGCCGTAGCCTTCGCGGAAATAGGGAAGCATAGATTCGAGGACTTCCTCCGAAACAGCCGTAGTTGCAGCGTTATCAGCGTATATAAAACGTTTTTCCATGATCATTCTCCTTGTATATATAACCTATCGACTTGATATATTATACCACAATAATAAGATCATATCACGTTTGTTAACTTACCGAAACTAAAAAAAGCCATATGAGAAAACTCATATGGCTTAAAACTATTCGATAACAACGCCCCAGCCGCTGCTGATCTTTTTGTACATTCGCATTTTTTCTTTTTTCTTCTGTGATTTGAATAAAGAGAACACAAAGAAAATTGCAACGACAGTAAGTGCGCCGCCGAGTACAAATCTGATAACACCATCGAGAAGGACAAAAGCAAGTGCCCAGATAACGATAGCTGCAAGAAGAATAAGAGGCAGACAGAACGAGAAGAATGTTCTGTTCTTCACCTTTATGTAGTGCTGGATGTCCTTAATGCTGAAACTTTCATAATTTCTTGCAATGAAGTTATCCGGCTGAGCCCACTTGCAGAACTGATTTACGTCATCGAATTTAGCGTTATAGTCCTGAAAATCGTGGAATTTACCATTGAAACGTGAAACGCGATAAGCGACGAGAAGGGAATTAGAAACTTTTTCAGCATCCATAACATGAATTATAGTGCCTGCTTCAGCCTGTCCCTTAATGCTTTTAGTCACAAGAAATTTTCTGTCAATAGCCTCATCAATATTTAGCAAATAAGTCATAAAATAACCCTTCCTTGACATTTTAATATACTAAACAGTGCTTGTTAAATTATATGTACAAGTCTCATGTTGTAGTTTAGTTAGTTCAAAAGCAATAGCTACATTTTATATTATAACACACATCAAATAAAAATGCAAGCATGAATGGCACTAAAAAAACAACTTTTTTAAGAATGTGCATAATAAAAAATCTACTGTGCTTGGAATTGGCTAATGTGATAGCTGATAAAACGCGGTATATCCGTATTTTATCAAGAGTTGTCAATGCAAGTGTTTGCTGAGAGAACAGAAAACACTTGCAAGATAATCATAGATCAAAACTTATTTTTCAGATTAGCCTTAGCTATTTTCTTTTTATCCTTAGCCTGTTTGAGCATATCGTTCTTGGACATAGGACCGTCTTCAAGGTCAGTAGCGCCGGCTGTTGCAGCGTTTGCAGCGATCTCGGCTGTTTCAGCGTCTACATCGGAATCATCATCAAGGAAGCTGTTGAGACGCTTCTTGAAAGCACCGCCGCTTGTTTTTGAAAGCATTACACTGCTCTGCTGGTAGTTGCTGCGGAGAGGTGCAGCGCCGCCAACGTGTACAGAATGTGAGCCGCCGTAGCCCTGAGTGTAAGGAGCAGCATTAACTCCGCCGTTCTGGTAAACAGAGGTATGTGTGCCTGCGCCCATGTAAGGATTAGGCTGTGGGAAGCCGCCCTGCTGAGGGTAGCCGCCCTGCTGAGGATAACCGCCCTGCTGAGGGTAACCGCCCTGCTGAGGGTAACCGCCCTGCTGAGGGTAACCGCCCTGCTGAGGGTAACCGCCCTGCTGTGGATAGCCGCCCTGCTGAGGGTAACCGCCCTGCTGTGGATAGCCGCTCTGCTGAGGGTAACCACTCTGCTGAGGATAGCCGCTCTGCTGAGGATAACCAGCCTGCTGAGGATAGCCGCTCTGCTGCGGATTTACGAAACCGCTTGCACCCTGCTGCTGAGCATCAGCAGCTGTCTCATAGAGGAACTTAGGACCGTCGCCTGACTGAGCACCGTTCTGAGCAGCACCGTTTGAATTCTGAGCATTGAATGGGTTTGATTCATCAACATCGAAGCCGGCAGCGAAGTCAGCCGGAGCGCCGAGCGGTGAAGAAACAGCATCGTCATAGCCGCTGAGGAAATCAGGGGTATAATTGCACATACTTGCAGCAGTAGCAGATTCCTCAGGAGAGGTAACAACCTGACAGCTGCTGTTTTCAGCGCCTGATTTCACGAGCATAGTCAGAGCGTCCTGACTTGGCTCAAAGAAGCTGTTATCATCAAATGTAATGATTATCATCTGTCTTGCTTTAGCCTTACCGTTGGCAATAACAGACATAACGGCAATATTCTCAGCAGGAACTGTAACAACATTTCCTTCATCGTTGACGCCTATTGTAGTAACGCCTGAGAAGATCTCGTCTGTATCTGCGATAATAAGGCAGAGGCAAGCGTCCGGATCAGAAACCAGATCTGGTCTTTCGGATTTGATCTTGTTTGCGAAATTTTTTGCAGTATTGTAGAAAGCACTAATTTCCATAAACAAACACCACTTTTCCCTTTCATTTATATTACGCTGTTCACAGCGTTTAATTTATTCCGAAGAAGCTGCGGTTACAGGGATAATAAAGTAAATCCCGCAGATCCGACGGTTAAACGGTAATACGAACCGTTATTTGCATAATTATTCAAAATTATCGATCTTTTTGGTAAGAAGCTCAGCTTTTCTTGCTGCGGCACGTTTTTTATTCTCCTCGACCTTTGATACGATCAGATCCATCTTAGTGTCTATAATATCGGTATCAAATACGCAGGAGAGGGAAATGTCATCCTCTGTACCGAAATGTGAACGTTTAGTGAGATTATTGATGATAACTGTTTTGAAATTCTCGATATTTGCAAGCTGACTTGTGATTATAGTATGATAATCAAGGAAGTCGCGCTCGCTGCCGAAAGAGGTGTAAAGACCATCAGTAGAAGCATACATAGCGATAAGCTTCTTGTTCTCCACGTAGAATCCGCTGAACATTGAGGCTGCGTTCGAGTTGCACATAGAAGCGGTAACGTTAGCCGGAGCGGCTTCGTTATACTCCATTGGCATAATAGCTTCACCGTCATCAAAAATAGCAACAAGACTTCCGTCACCGATCTGGATGCCGAAGGTGAAGTCCTTTGCGGCGATGCCGGCGATGAGGGTGGTACCGTAGTAGGATTCGGGCGGGATAGCCTCGAATTCCTCAGGGGTGAACTTACTTTTCTCCTCATCTGTTACCGGATTCTCCTTGAGGTGAGCATTAACCTTCTGATTCCAGTTGAAAATAGCCTGTTTCTGGATATTTCTGATTATCATTTTGTGATTAGACGGGAAGTTGCTTACGAGTTGATCATAATCCTCGAAGTAAGTGTCGATAGCCTCGATAGTGGCTTCAACAGCGAATTTAGAGCCCTTATCGCTGCGGAAGTGTTTTTTGCTTCCGTGACCGTCGGCAACGACGGCGATAGCGTAACGGTCAGTGACCTTATGTGAAGAACTATCCTGACATACAAGGCCGGATTTGTCGTGGCTTGCACCTTTGACCGAGTGGCTGAAACCGTTGAACATCTTTACTCAGTCCTCCTTCCGATTAGTAGAAATATACTGTGTTATAGTATTGCATTGTTGGAACAGAGTATATTACCAGCCTGTATCGAAAGGAACATCGTTTTCTTCAACCTTATTGCTTACGAGTTCCTGGATCTGCTGACCGAGAAGCTTCTGTTTTGCAGAGAAGACATCCTCTTCACCGATCTCGTGACCGCTGTCGTCGGAGAGAGTCATACTCTTACTGCCGATCTGAGCGGAAGTAACAGCAATGATCTTGATCATCTGAGCAAGCTGAGTACCTGAATAAGCGTGAACGACAGTATCCTTGCTTCCTGTGAATTCAGCAAGAACGTCATCGTTAGCTTCTTCGCCGATACCGAGAGCAGCTTTAAGACCGAACTTATACCAGCTGTTGGACTGGAGTTCTTTAAGACCTTCCTTGTAGTCATCTGAAGGATAGCCGTCAGTCATAAGGAAGATAACAGGAGCGAATGAAAGTGAAGGCGAATTGAGGTAGCTGTTGCGTGACATTCTGAGGGAGAGTTCCTTGAATGCAGCGCCCATGCTGGTAACACCGCTTGCACGGAGTCTTGCCCATTCAAAGTCTTCGATAGCGATAGGAGTTGAATACATCCATCTTACTTCGGTAGAGAATGTAAGAACTGCTACCTTAACTTCTGTATCAGCTTCGCCGACTCTTCTGATCTCAGGGATAAGCTCTTCCATAACTGTATTGAGCTCGCCCATTTTCTTGCCTTTCATACTTCCTGAAGTATCGATCAGGAAGAAGATAACAAGGCTTTTTCTTGAAACACCGGTAGCGCTGAGCGGATCGTCATCAAAATCGAGGAGACTATCAGCAGCAGGAGCTGTATTCTCAGGAGCTGAAGCCGGCTCGAAATCATCGAGACCTGAAACGTTCTGATTCTCGTTTACTACTGGCTCTGTCATGTTTTCGTTACTCATAATTAAATACATCCTTTCGATAAGCTGTATAGGTTTGATAACTCAACAGCGGATTATATCTGTGCCTTGATTTCGCCAAAGTCTATTTCAAGACCTTGCCAAACAGGGAAACCCTTTCCGGGGGCAATATCATAAAATACGCCGTCAGGCATTTTTGCTCGCCATTTTCTTTCAGAGCAGTTCTTGATTCCGAGAACACCGGGCTTGAGCTTGTTCTCAACAAGTTCGCCGGCAATCTTGGTGAAATCGTCTGAATCTGCGCTGATCTCGCAATCATAGAACTTACATCCAAGGTAGAGCGGCATACGGTAATCGCGGTCGCTGAAGCCGAGGGAAGCGAATTCCATTCCGCATTTCGGGCATTTGAATGTTTTGGCATTCGGCTGAACGAACATTGAGGAGAAATTTGTTCTGCCGCAGCCGCACATGATTATTTCAGAGCGGAGACGGATGAAAAGCTTCTGCCATTCGTTCTCTATGATACGCTTTGCAGGCTCAGTGATACCTGTGGTAAATGAGCGTATGAAAGCGTCCTTGATATAATCAGGATAGATCCTCCAGAACTTGATAACGTTATCGTGGATACCTCTTACCGGACGGTTAGAAGAATCGTTCGGATCATATACAAAAACTGCATTCTGACCATAGTGCTTAAGTTCTGAGGATTCGGTGAGACAAACGTCTCTGACTACCTTTTCGCCCTCCATAGGATCTCCTCTGAAGAGAAGCTTGAAGAGTACAACTGCAAGTGAGTATTTATCAGTCTGAACATTCGGCTGAGCAATGCCTCTTACGACCTCAGGAGCCATATAGCCGGGCTTACCGCCGATACCGAAGTTGCTGCCGTCCGGAGCGATATTATCGCAGTCGCAGACAAGAACAGCGCCTGTATTCACATTGATGAAGAAACCTCCATCGTTAAGATCCTGATAGCTCTTACCGGATCTGTGGAGCTGACGGAAAGCGTTTACAATGTTGATAACTGCTGTCACCATAGCAGAGAGGCTGTTGAATTTAACCGGTCTCTTCACTGCGTGACCTGTAAGAGGATCGATCTCAAGTTTATATGTGTTGAGGATATCAACAAATGAATCAAATCCATCGGGTTTCAGATCCATTATATAACCGAAAGTACCGTCCTCGGTTTCTTTAGTGAGATATTTGGGCCATAGAAATTTATTGCTTGGCGGACCGTCATTGATATTATTCTGAAGGTTTTTGCGGAACACCTTTGGTTTTTTCATCTTGTCGATGTCGTACCATTTCAGCGCCCATTTCATACCGTTGAATCTTACAAGATAAACAGTACCCTGACCGCCGCTGCCGATAACGCTGAGAACCTTAGCGCTCCCTCCGTATTCCATTTCAACTTCCTGACCGATTTCGAGTTCAACCATCTGAATTCATCCTTTCGTTAATTACTGGAACTCAAACTTCTGCCGATGAGGTAACGAGTTTAACGCTGAGACCGTTTACAAGGCAGTATTTATGAACGTAAGAATTCTCTATGCAATGAATAGTTAAGTTAGGGCAGTAGGAGAACGCATTGATGTCGATGAATTTAACGCTCTCTGGAAGGAAGAGTTTTCTCAGCTTATCGCAGCCTGAGAAAGCTTCAGCGCCTATGCTGCTTACGGTATCCGGTATCTCGATGACTTCGAGGCTTGTGCAGAAAGAGAAGGTGCTGTCTTCGATCTCCATTACACCCTTAGGGATCTTGACGACAACAAGCTTTGCACACTGGCTGAATGCACCCTGTTTGATGATCCTGAGTGATTCAGGAAGATCGAGACCTCTCAGACGCTTGCATCCTGAGAAAGCATACTCACCGATAGCGAGCAGCGACTGCGGAAGCTGGATCGTTCTGAGAGAACCGAATTTATCGAAGCAGAAAGCTTCGAGTTTTGTGAAACCATCCGGGATAACGATATTGCTGCTGAGACGGTATCTGAAGGCGTTACGCGGAGTGAACACCATATCATCAATGCTTGCTGCACGTTTCTTTGGTGCTTCTTCGACCGGCTGTTCCTCGCCGTTTTCGTCAGGCGGGAGAACTTTCAGAGTTGATTCATATGGCCAGCCGAGCATATATGTATAGCAGGCAAGTACGAATTCGGTAGCATTTTCGGAGAGAAAAGCATCTCCGAGCATAAAGCTTTTTGCTCGCATTATAGAGATCTCGCGGTTAGGTTCTTTGAGCATAAGCTTAAGAACGCCCATTCTATACATATTAATAAGTAATCTGCGTTCTTTGCTGTAATCAGGAATATAGTCGTTAAGAAGGCCAACGAAGCGGTTCTGTTTGATAACACCGTAAGGACCGTGGTTGACAACGATCGAACGCAGTTCCTGCTGGAATTCCATAGTATTTTCAAATCCCTCTATATTCTGCGGAACTGGCGCACCGCAATTGGGGCACGAGACAAGTCGTGGATCGACTTGAGCTTCACATTTCTCGCACTGCATAAATTACCCTCCTGACATAATATTTTGTAGGTATAAAAAGTATGATAATACAATTACGCGAATATTTACACATTGCTATCACGAATAGTATATCATCTTTTATAATAGTTGTCAAGTATCAAAGTGTTAAAAATATTATTTTTAGGCAGTTTTTTTAACTCGAAGTATACTGGCGCATTTGTGATAGGGCAATAAATGGGGGATTATAGAAGCGGCATAAAAAATGGCGAAATTTATGCACAATTTTATATACAAAGAGTAATATCGGATAAAATATTAAAAAGCGGTATAAAATAGTTGAACTTGCATATATTCTCATAAAAATTATTGGTAAAAGTGTGAATGAAATATTTTTGGAATTGTGTTGAAATTCTGCTGAATATGTGATAGAATTAAATAAGCTAAATAGAAAGCAGTTTGAGTTCACGGTTGTGCCGGCGATCGTAAGCACATGATCGCTGCGGCTCTTCGTAAGTGGCTTAAAATACTTTAAGGAGGTTATGTTTTTATGAACAAAGGCAAAAAAATGATTCTTAGTTCTCTTGCCCTCTGCACAGTTAGTATGTCGGTTCTGATGACTACAAGCTGCGGCAAGCCGGGCGGCGGAAGCACTAAGGGCAAGATAGCTGTTATTACCAAGAACAAGAGCGTATCTTTCTGGGATGACGTTAAAAAAGGCTCGGAAGCAGCCGGTGATGAGCTCGGTTATGATATCATCTATACAGCAGCTTCAGGAGATAATGATTTCGCATCACAGGTAGAGGCTATCAATGATGCTATCAAGGAAGACGTTGATGCTATCATCATCGCTCCTAACGGAAATGCCGAACTTGATGAAGCATTCAAGAAAGCCGATGACGCAGGAATCAAGATCATCAATATCAACTCAAGAACAGATTACCCGAATGTTATTTCGTGTATCAGTTCGTCCGATATAGACGGCGGTTCTGTTGCTGCACGTTACGCTGCTGACGGAGTTCTTCTCAGTAATACAGTAAGATCAGTTATGGATCGCGGTAACGTTCAGCTCACCGATGTTGCACGTCTCGGACGCGGCGCTGTTGCTATTATAGGTCATACAGCTGCAACAGCTGATAAGCGTATTCAGGGCTTCAAGGAATCTACTGCATCTGAGGTTCAGCGTCAGATGGCAGCTGATGGTGTTGATCTTTCAAAGATGGATCTCACTCAGGAACAGATCTCTGATATGTTCTCGAAGTTCTTCATCGAAGGCGAGAGATGTTCAAGTATTGATGCTGCTTATGAAGAGGCAATGAAGATCCTCAGCGCAAGAGATTGTAACGTTATCTGTTTCTATGCTACAAATACAAATACTACACTTGGCGTTTGCCGAGCAGTTGAAGAACTCGATATGGCAGATAAGGTGTTCGTAATAGGATTCAACTCAGACCAGAAGGAGCTTGATTATCTCAAGACAGGTGTTCTTGACGGTACTATCATTCAGAACCCTTACAATATGGGATACGTTGGAGTAAGATTTGCTAAGAAAGCTATTAATGATGACAGCCTTCCGAAGACTCTTGATACCGGAGTTGCTTACGTAAATGCCGATAACTTGAACGATACTTACGTTCAGCTTCTTCTCCACCCAGAGAACTATTAATGGAGGTAAGTAATTATGGCTAAAGATAGAAATAATGCGCGTTATCAGTCCAGAGCGTATACATTTGGTGCGATCCTTCTTGCAGTAGTCGTTTTGGCAAACATGGCGCTCGTGGGATATCTTTCAAACAAAAACCGTGCTATTTCACAAAAGACTTCAGGTACTATGAGCTGTGTTAACCGAATCAACTCAGAACTTAAGTACATCAATGGTAACGTTCTTCAGATCGTTGCCGGCATCGGTGATTCTACTGCTCTTGCTGAGGATACTCAGCGAGCATTCGATAACATCTATGATGCTATGGACGACTTCGATGAACTCGAAGGCAAATCTGATGACCTTGTTCGTCGATTCAATCACGCTAAGTCATTCATAACAACTTACAATGACAGACTTATCAATTTCCGTGAGATGTTCAATAAGGTCGATGAAAACGGTCATCAGCTTGGTACAAGTGCTTTCCACGGAAACATGAACAACCTTTATATTCAGGATATTTATCCGCTTCAGATCACTGCTTCAGAAATGCTCGAAGCTACTATCGACATCGCTAACCAGGATGCAGCCAAGGAGGGAAGAAAGACTGTAACAGCTTTCATTTCAGTTGAAGCTGCTATGTTCCTTCTCCTTATCGTTGGTGAAATTGCTATCATGTTCATTGCAAGAATGGCTAAGAGGGCAAGACTTGAGCTCGAAGAGCGTGAGAAGAGCCTCCGTGAGGTTGACGCAAAGCTTAAGACTACACGTCAGAAGGCAAGCGACCTTGCTGTTATGAACATCCTTACAGGTATGAAGAACCGTTATGCTCTTGATAATGATATTACCGAGAGACTTGAATCTGATCGTTTCAACATCGCTGTATTCGATATGGATAACTTCCGCAGCATAAACGATAACTACGGTTATGACTTCGGTGATGAGTATCTTATCGCAGTTGCAGACAGACTTAAAAATGAGTTCGGTTCAGTTGCCGAGATCTATAACATCACAGGTAATGAGTTCTGCTTCGTATTCAATAAGGAGATCTCAGAGAGCCAGGCAATGGGTATCGTTCAGAATATCCACGCTGTTATCAGCAGTCCTTATGATGTACTTAACCTTACAGTACAGCTTCCGGCTTCAGGAAGTGTTTACCACTACCTCCCGGGCGACTGCCTCAACGTAAACTCACTGCTCGTTAAGCTTGATACAGCACTCAGAAATGCTAAGCTGAACGGCGGTAACATGATCAACACTGTTGTTGATATCTGATACTATCGTTTAAATGGCTGCCGGAACGTTGTTCCGGCAGTTTTTTTGTGCAACATAGCCAATTTGTAAGGATTTCTGTAAGTTAAATATAGTTTGACAAATCCTGAGATAGATGATAAAATGAAAGTGTTGGCTGAATTTGGGGATATAACTGCGAAACGAGGTGAGCAAAGTTGAAAAAGTACGCTGTATTCAGATCGCCGACGGGTCTGTATTGCTATGAATATATCGACACAATGGAAAAACTTGCAAAAACTGATTTTGCGGATTTCGTTACAGAAGAACAACTTCCGATAGTGCTTGATGGTAACGGCGGTTATTTCAACTTTGACAATGGCGATTATTGTTTCCTTAAAGTTATAGAAAGCGATAAAGAGTACCCTCTGAAGCTTGAAGAGATGTACTATAAGAACGATCCTGATTTCAAGCTTGGCTGGATGTCTCCGGATGGCGATACCTATTCGTGCAGCTATACAAATCACAATAAATGTGCGATAATGCTCGCCAAGAAGTTCTTTCCGAAATCAAAATATCCTGAAACTGCTCTCGGACGCGGCGGCTGGCTGAAGATCATAGATTCGTGGGATGGCAAAGTGCGTCAGCATGGACAGTATGTTCATTCCGACAGCGGAAGAATAACAAATAAACAGATAAACCGTCTCTTTGACCTCGGACTTTATGATAATGAGGAAGTTCAGAGGCTTATCAAAGATAATAACGGTGATTGGTAAAAAATATGCGTTTCCTGTGAAAAATGTCAGGAAACGTTTTTTGTTTTGGGCGTTTTTTGTAGAATAATGTGCAATATACATAAAATGCATGAGTAATTTGTATAATTCTTATATTGACTTTGGCGTTAAAATGATGTATAATTGAACTTATAAATACAAACAGTAGAGAGCACTGGATTTGCGTAGTTTTTTGTACCAAAGTCAGTGCCGCAGGAGGAATTGATATGGCAGAGGCAAGATTCATAAAAACTGTGACCTTTGGTGGATATGATAAAACAGAGGTCATACGCAGACTTGAGTACCTTTACACACAGGTCTACGATATGAAGAATGAACTCAGAGAGACTAAGCTTCTTCTCGATGCTTATAAAAAAGGTACGGATGCTGAAAAGGCTAACGAAACAGTTATGGCAGGGGAAAGAGCTAAGCTTACTCAGGTGCAGGTGCAGAATGAGACTCTCACGACCAAATTAAAGGCAACTGAGGAAGAGAATAAAGGCTTTGAACAGAAGGTCTCTGATCTTAATGCCTCTATCGAAGAACTTAAAGAGCAGCTTAAAGCAGCAAATGATAAGCTTGCAGGATATGAGTCAGGAAATAATCCGGCTTCACTCAGCCAGGTGTTCATCGAAGCACAGAAATCAGCTGATATGCTCGTTAATAATGCAAAGCGAGAGGCTGAAAATCTCAATGATGAAGCTAAAAAAGCTGCTGAACTTGCAATAGCTGATGCTAATGATGAGGCTGCCCAGATCATATATGAGGCAGAGAGAACGGCTGCTTTAAAACTGGCAGAGGCTAAAAATAAAGCGGAAGAGATGAACGTTTCTTCAAATAATCTCAAGGCTATTATGCTTGATGACGTTACAAAGCTTGGCGCTCAGATGTCGCAGCTGAGAACAACTCTCGAAGCTTTCGTTGATACAGGTCTCGGTGATATAAGCGATGCTGAGGAAAGACTCTTCTCTGTCAGCAATACCCTCAGAGAAGGCGGAGTTCCTGTGTTCAGAGAGCCGGAGTCGTATGCGCCGGAAATGCCGGAAGCACCTAAACGCAATGCGCTTAAGGACCGTGAAGAGGAAGCTGAGGAGAGACTGAAAAAGAGAAGCGAGCTCGATAAGCTGAAGCAGATGGCTGAAGCTATCGGCGGCAAAAAAGACAAGAATGTTCATGAGACATCTGGCAGTAAGGTGACAGAACCTGTCGAAGCACCGGCAGAAGCACCAGCGGAAGAGCAAAAGCCGGAAGAGGCAAAAGCTGAAGAGCCAAAGGAGAAAAAAGGCGGAAAGATAGACCTTGCGGCTCTTGCAGCACAGGCGAGTGCACTCGGCGGCAAGAAATAAACCCGGAATACTGGTATATTGCTATGTGTCCTTTCAATATCAAAGATCATCAGAGGGGTAAGAATGTATTATGAATGAATTAGTAATTGTAAGACCTGAAAAATGTGATGGATGTAATGCGTGTGTGAGATGCTGTCCTGCACCGGAAGCCAATATCACGAAAAGACTTGAAGACGGAAGATTCATAACATCAGTTGATCCGAATAAGTGTATTGCCTGCGGCGAATGCGTAAAGGTTTGTCAGCATGGAGCAAGAGACTATGTTGATGATACAGAGGAGTGTATGTCAAGAGTAGTCAAGGAGAGGATGATAATCATGGCTTCTCCTGCTATCAAGACCGTATTCCCGAATAAATGGAAGGGTATCCTTGATTGGTTCAAGGGACAGGGATGTTCTGTTTACGATGTTTCACTTGGTGCAGATATCTGTACATGGGTGCATCTGAGAATGCTCGAACAGGATAAGGTAGGCAATATCATTACACAGCCATGTCCTGCTATCGTAAACTATATTGAAAAGTATCAGCCTAAGCTGCTTTCAAACCTTTCACCGGTACACAGCCCTGTTGCCTGCGGAGCTATATACATAAAGCAGTATCTCAGAAGAAACAATCCTATTGCATTCCTTTCACCTTGTATCGCAAAGAAGAGCGAATTCGAAGAGACAGGTCTTGTTGAGTATAACGTTACCTTCAAGAAGCTTATGAACTATTTCGACAGAAATGACATTAATATACCGATAAACCCAATCGACGATTTTGAGTATAAATTCGACGATCAGCAGGGACAGCTCGGTTCTGTATATCCGCGTCCGGGCGGACTCCGCGATAACCTCTGGGCACATGATGAGGAACTCAATATCGCAACCTCAGAAGGTCTCTACAAGGTATACAAAGAAATAGATATGTATGGCAAAATGCCTGAGTCCAAGCACCCACAGGTGTTTGATGTCCTTTCGTGCGATGCAGGCTGTAACGGCGGACCGGCTACTGCTACTAATCAGACTATCTTTGACATGATGGCTACGATGAGATCCATTGAGAACGAAGCTAAGCGCAGACGTAAGTCCGGCGGTATCATGGGAAGAGGAGAGGATAAACTCTTCAAAAGATTTGATGAGGAGCTCAGGATCGCAGATTTCGTAAGAACCTACAAGGGTACTATGCCTTCACCTGTTCCGAGCGAGAAACAGCTTGAACCGATCTATGAGAAGATGGGCAAGTATACAGATGCAGATAAGCATTATGACTGCCGTGCCTGCGGATACGATACCTGTCGTAGTATGGCTATCGCTATTTCACGAGGACTTAATACTCCTGAAAACTGTGTGATCTATGCTAAGTCAGTCCTCATTGCAAGACATTCAGAACTTGCAAAGCAGCATGAACAGCTTGCTGAGATCACAGCAGAATGTCTTGAACTTTCAAACAAGCTGAAGGAAGAAGTAGCTGCTATCAGCAAGAATATGAACACCATCGGCGATTCTACATCTGCAACGAGCGAGAGAGCAACAGTTGTTAAGGATCTGCTTCAGAACGTTGTTACATTCTGCAATGAGAATCCTACAATGGACGGCGACAGCGTTAAGCAGCTTATCAGTATCCTTGAAATGACCATTTCTGCGTTCAGTGTACTTGATGACAATGTTAATGTTACGAACGAGAGTTCAGGTGTTATTCATCAGTCTATCGGTGAGATCTCAGAATTGGTTGAGAAGATCAACGGAACTCTTATAAAGACTGAAAAAGAGGAAAAATAATCATTTTATGAACAGCCGCAGTTAAAATGCGGCTGTTTTTTTGTGTGATAATACATTTAAAATTATAACCAATTTACTAAAAAATCATTGACATCATAAAAGTTTTTTTGGTATAATTTATATATACTATGTTCCACGTTCACATATAGGAGCATTATGAAAAAATATCTCTAAGAATAGCTTGATACAGCTGTTTTATTATTTTAGATCATTACAGCTGAGGGGAGGATCAGATGCTTAGGAAATTGAAAAGCTGGCTCGGCGTTGATAAACAGAGTAAGTATGTCCGGGATTATTTTTATATGACAAATATGAAAGCAAGCATATATATGTCTATTGTCGTAATAGTGCTTGAAATATGGATGATACTGCGAATGACCCGCACTATCTTTGAAAAAAACCTTCAAAGTCAGATCTGGACTCTTACGGAAAAGTATTACTCGAATTATGTGCTGCTGCTGAGTTCTGGAATTCTGATGCTGCTTTATGCGATACGCGCATTGACTAAGAAGCACAAGCATAAATGGATAGCATTTTTAGTTATGATAATGTGTGCGGCGGTTGCAGTGTTTGAGGTCTGGATGCTGTCGAAGTATAACTGAAGCGGCAAAAAGCTTGCGGATCTCGTAAACTACATCATACTTCTTTCCGCAGCGATACTGATGATGATATTCTCTGTATTGCTTATGAGAGGCAGTGAAGACAGAAAGTGGCAGAGCCTTTCTGTAATGTATGTGTTCTCATTCGTGTGCATAAATTTCGGTATAATTATATCGGTAAACGGCTATGCTAAGGGCGAGCAGATGCTTACATTCCTTACTATGGAATTATTCGTTGTATGTCTGCTTGTGTGGAGACCGATATGGGGATTTATTGTCCTTACAACTTCATACCTCATATTCTATTACAGGATAAGCGGAATGATAGACCTCAGCACAGTAGGAAAATTCACTGGCGTTGTGGACTTCTCAACAGTTGAGACTGGTCTCGGTGACGGTATCAAGATCAACGGATTTACAATGTGGCTTTCAACTCTTCTGTTCTGTATAGCAAACTATAATAAGACCTTGTCTCAGGCGCAGAAGGACGAAAATCTTGAGGAAATGAATACGTATCTCAGCCGCATATCTGTTGAGGATGAACTTACCGGAATACACAATATGGTGTATTTCCGCAGTGAGGCAGAGAAGCTGCTGAATTATGTTACGACCGATAAGGAAAGGGTAATTTTCCTGTTCTTTGATATTGAGAATTTTAAGTCGTATAATGATAAGTATGGTTTCTACGCCGGAAATGAACTCCTTATCAAATTCGCGCATGAGATCAATAACAGCTTTAAGGGCTCGCTTGTTGCACGTTATTCCGATGACCACTTTGTGGTTCTGACACAGAGCGAAGGAAGTATGAATATAATTGAGATGCTTTCTGAGTCGATTCATCATCTTCAGGGAGAGGTACAGCTTTCGCTGAAATGCGGTGCGTATAAACCAATAGGAAACGAGAGCGATGTAAGTCATGCCTGCGATCGTGCAAGATTTGCCTGCAATAATATCAAAAAGCATTTCGGACGCAGTTTCTGTCTGTATGATAAAACTCTCGAAGAACGCTTCACACTCAAGCAGTACATCGTTAATAACATCGACAATGCTATTGAAAGCGATTGTATCAAGGTTTATTACCAGCCTGTTGTATCTACTAAGGACGGCACTGTATGCGGCTTTGAAGCGCTTGCAAGATGGAAGGATCCTAATTACGGACTTCTTCCGCCGGCAATGTTCATTGAAGTTCTCGAAGAATACCGTCAGATACATAAACTTGATATGTGTATAATTGAAAATGTTTGCCGTGATTATCGTAATGCTGTTGACAATAATGAGCCTTTTGTACCGGTATCGCTGAACTTCTCGCGTCTTGATTTTGAACTTTGTGATATAGTTGGCTATCTTGGAAAAATGGCAGATAAGTACAAAGTTCCGAAGTCTTATCTTGATGTTGAGATAACCGAGAGCGCACTTACTGAGCAGCAGAATTTCCTGCAAAATGCAACAAAGAAGCTGCATGAATCGGGTTACAGTATTTGGCTTGATGATTTCGGAAGCGGTTACTCATCGCTTAATGTCCTTAAGGACTATAATTTCGATGTTATGAAGATCGACATGAAGTTCCTTTCCGGATTTGATGATAACGCTAAAACCAAAACTATACTCAAAAATGTTGTTGATCTTACAAAGCAGCTTGGAATGAATTCACTTACCGAAGGAGTTGAAACAGCGGAGCAGTTCAAGTTCCTTGAATCTATCGGCTGTGACAAGGTTCAGGGATTTTATTTCAGTAAACCTCAGCCTTATGAAGAGATCAAGAAGCTGATAACTTCCGGCAAGTTGAAGATGCCTTCAAACGCATGATAACAACAACATATAAAAGCCCTGCTTATGTGTTGTACTCATATAGCAGCTTTGTCAGTGGCTTACCGGGGCAAACCTTTCTGAGGAAAGGTTCTTCCCCGGACCCCCTTTCCAAAGACTTTTATTTCGTTTTTTCGCAATGGTATAAAAAATTCCGGAAGTAATTTAAACTTCCGGTTTTTTATTTTTATGTTAGTTCTTATACCATTGCGAAAAAACAAGACTAAAGTTTTAGGAAGGGAGTTTGAGGGTGACTCCCCGCAGTGCGGGGAGATGTCCGAAGGACAAAGGGGACCGCCGCTGTTGGCGGAACCCTTTCTCAAAAGGGTTTCCCTCAATAATTTACTGATAAACTTCCATATAGGTATCACATATAAGCAGGGCTTTTATGCGTTACTTGTTAGCTGAATCATAGGCTTCGCGGATAGCGAGACAGAGCTGATCGGCGCAGGAAGTCGGGCGGCTTCCGCAGGTATTACCTTTAAGTTTAGCTTCGATCTCCTCAACGGTCATACCGTCAACGAGTTTGGATATGGCTTTAAGGTTGCCGTTACATCCTCCAATGAAAGAAACATTGGTGATAACATTGCCTTCGATATTGAATCTGATCTCCTGAGAGCATACCATTTTAGTTTTGTATTTGTAATCCATAATTATCTCCTGACATATTTTGATGAAAACTACTCACAAAAAAATTCCCGCTGAATATAATAAACTATACAAAGGAGGGATACATATGAAAGTAGTTGTGATAAAGAGTCCTAAGTTTATTTCCGGACTTCTCCGCGTAATTTTCAGGATCAAGAAAGAAGAATCCTGAACAAAACAGCTCCCGAAGAACGGGAGCTGAATTTTTTTGAAGCAAATGCGGTTCAGATTCCGCAGTCTTCATAATCCTTCCAGCGCTCTGAATAGAGCTTATTGCTCCAGCTTCTGAACATTATATAAACGACAGAAGATATAGCGAGAAAGATCGCTGCAAGTAAAGGAAGTGAATCCTTGATGTATTTGGGTGAGTTGTATTGAGTATCTTTGCGGCTCATAATAATAATCCTTTATAATTACTGGTTGTCGGCTGGAGCATCAGCAGAAGTGCCGTTCATTTCAGCCATAAGTCTTGCGAGTTCGGCATCGACTTTAGCGTCGGATTCGATTTTCTCGAAGGTATCGTTGAGATCGTTATCAGTACCTGCTATTTCTGAGAAAGCAGCAGCTTCAGCTTCCTTGCGCTCGATCTTTTCTTCCATTTTGTTGAATTTTTCGAGTGCTGAATTGCCATCGAAACCGCCGGCTGATTTAGCGAGGCTCTTCTGAGTATCAGCCATCTGTGAACGTGCGATAAGCATAGCCTGACGGCTCTTAGCTTCTTCGAGCTTAGACTTGAGGACTTCTACCTGATTGCCGATAGCTTCGGTCTGATCTGAGATAGACTCATACATCTGCTTGTAGTTAGCAACGTCCTCATCTGCTTTGACTTTCTTAGCCAGAGCTTGTTTAGCGAGGTCTTCCTTACCCTGAGAGAGAGCGGCCTTAGCCTTGTTTTCCCAGTTCTCAGACTGCTTCTGAGCTTCGAGGTATCTTTTTTCAGCGAGACGTTCGCTTGCCTTAGCCTTACCGTAATTCTGAGTAGCTTTAGTAAGCTCTGTCTGCATATCAATGATTATCTGCTTTACCATTTTTTCAGGATCTTCAGCTCTGTCGATAAGATCGTTGACATTGGATCTGAGCAGATCGCTTAATCTTCCAAAAATTCCCATTTTTCAAATCCTCCTGTAAATAGAATATATCATGTACGCCATTTACATCGGCGTTGATACCATTATAATTGATAATTGGCGATATGTCAATAATTATGACTGCGATTTCATCAAATTTTCATCGCTGTGAAATAATTATGAACACAGAAGTTATTTTGATTTATCGCTTTCGAGTTCATTTATATATTTTCCGAGTTCTTCGAGCGAGATGCCTTTTGTACCGAGAGGTTCATCGTCGTTATATCTGAGAAGCTTTTCACGAAGATCAAGCATTTTGCGTCTTCTGTCGAAAGCTTCAGCATTCATGACAATGAGGTCAGAAGATCCCTCCTTGACGAGCTTCAGAGGTTCTGATGTTATTTCACATAGTTTTACAAATAGTTCGTAGTTGTCGTTGAAGTCTTCTTGTTTGATAGAGATCATATTTGACCAGCTCCTTTGATTTGTTTATGTTGACTTCTTTTGTTTTTCGCCTGATTTAGTTCCGCGGACGCTTATGCCTTCTGAGTAGTCATCGAGAAAATGGTGGTATTCGCTGCCGGAATGGTAGGAGATCAGTTTCCTGAGATTGACATTCTCTGCGCTGCGGAAAATGTTCATATCAACAGCCGGATTGACTGTTCTCAGATCTTTAAGAAGGTCTTTTATCTCCTGACGCTTCGAGACTTTGGTTTCATTTGAAAGGTTTTCTGTCATGCGGCAGGCACAGCGTATGAATTCGAGACCATTGTATTCAGCCCAGCTGATGATGTCTTTTTCACGGACAAGATACAGCGGACGTATCAGCTGCATACCGGCATAATTCTCACTGTGAAGCTTCGGGAGCATGGTCTGCATCTGAGAGCCGTAGAGCATCCCCATAAGAATGGTCTCGACAACATCATCAAAGTGGTGTCCGAGGGCTATTTTATTGCATCCGAGTTCCTGCGCGGACTTGTAGAGCCAGCCTCGTCTCAGACGGGCACACAGAAAGCATGGATTACTGTTTTCTTTTTCAATGGATGTGAAAATATTGGTATCGAGTATCTTTGCTTCTATACCGAGAAGACTGAGATTGCTCTCTATCTTTTGACGGTTTTCTGGGGCATATCCGGGATCCATAACGAGAAATTCTACCTCAAACGGTATTTTGCTGAATCGCTGGAATCTTTTTATGCAAAGGGACATGAGCATTGAATCCTTGCCGCCGGAAATGCAGACGGCGATCTTGTCGCCGGGCTGGATCAGTTCGTATGTACTTATGCTCTTGTTGAAGCGTGACCATATTTGTTTGCCGAATTTACCGGCAATGGTCTCCTCAATGGGGTTCATCAAGCTTCCTCCTGGAACGTGGAAAATCAAAGCGGACTTATACTGTCTACTATATCATAATGCCTGTCAATGGCTTTGACACAAGCTTTGTAATCGCCGCTGAGTATACCTTCTGCTATTTTTTTGTGGCATTCAATGAGTTCCGGACGCAGTTCTTCGGGACACAGTGTCTGCATTTCGTCTATCCACTTTCTGTAAACATCGCTGACCGAGTCCATGATAGTGGTCATGAAACTGTTTTCGGTAGCATTTATCAGAGCATAGTGGAATTCCGTATCAGCCTGAACGAGGGAGTGTATATCATCGGCATCAAGCAGCTTTGCAAGTGACGAGGATATAGTATCCTGATGCTCTTTACTGCATCCGCTGGATATGATATAGCTGCAAACGGCTTTTTCCATATGTCTTCGGAATGTGCATATTTCAGCTTTGGTTGTATGCTTTAGCATAAGCATGATGTTGATAGTTTTAGTAAAGGTCTCAGAAACATGATCTGTAAGGTAAGTTCCTGAACCCTGACGGCATTCGACAAGACCGAGGTTTTCGAGAGTTCTCAGAGCTTCGCGTATGGAATTCCTGCTGATTCCGAGCCTTTCGGAAAAGCTCCTTTCTGTTGGCAGCTGATCGCCGTTTTTGATCATACCGCTTTCGATCAGAGCGAAGATATAATCAATAGTTTTCTGGTATTCACTCTTATCCATGATTCCTCCATAGTGGGTGACTGCTGTTATTGCAGCAGTCAATGATTGATGTACAGAAATATACGGTATTGCTTGCGATTGTGTCGTAGTGCGGAAGGACCGCGGCTACATTACATTATACCACAAATGTCAACAATAGTAAAGAGATTTAGAAAAAATAACCTAAAATTAACAAAACAAAAAAGCGCCTGCAAGGGGAGGTAACCCCTTTTGCAGACGCTTTGCATTAACCGTTTTCTGAACCATCATAAAGAGTCCATTCTTCAAATGGATTCATCTGGTTGAACATAGCGATAGTGTTTTTCTGGGAAGTATAGAGCTTCAGCATATCTTCCTTGAATTTAAGCTGTTCCTCGGTAATGCGCGGCATTGAATCCTGAACATCGAGAATATCGGTCTTATTGTAATATTTTCCGAAGAAATAAAGCTTTGTATTTAGCTCGTCGGAATATTTCCTGTAAATGTCCCTGACAAAGCTATGAGTCATTTTGTGGTGGATGTGACCGTATTCGCCGTCAACGTTGTGAGTAACGATCAGATCCCAGTGCTTATAGCGGATTATTTTTTCGAGATCACGCTGGATACCTTCTCGGCTTCTGTCCCAGCTGTCCTTTTTGCCGAAGGTCTTATCTGGGTGAGCGAGGATGATACCGTCGTTTCCGCTTGCTTCGAGGACGTTATAAAACTCCTTTTTACGCTTTAAGTTGGTCTTATTTGTAATGACAACTACGAAATAACCTTTTTCCATAAGGTGAGCGCCGCCCCAGAGGATGTCGTCATCCGGATGAGCAACTATAAGCAGCTTTGAAGCATTGTCGATGCCATGCTCCTGAAGTTCACAGTCGGTTACCGGAGGTACCCGGAAGACGCTGTAACAGTAACCTGAGAGCGCTGTTGCAAAGAGCAGAAGTATTGCAAAAACTACGATGAATATTTTGGGTTTAGTTGATTTTGACATATGTCATCACTCCTGAAGGTGTAAAAAATCGAGAAAAGTCTCACAAAAGTATTTTATCACATTTTGGGCAGTGATGTCAATAGTACAAAGGGAAAGTCCCCGTGCCGAAGAGGTTATAACACGGGGACTATGATTTCGATAATGATATTAATGCGGGACTGTCCGCAGTTCGCGGTTGCAGTGCCGATATATCAAGCATATGCGGATAGACAATATACATACACGTTCATTGTGCTGGACGGGTACTTATTTCATATGCCTTCCGTTAATACTATTTTATCACTATTTCCATAAAAATCAAGAGGTTTGTAGAAAAGTTTAAGAAAAGTTCATAATTTCGATATATGAATAAAAGCATTAAAGTCTCCCGCATAGTTCGGGAGACTTTAATGCTTGCGCCTTATTTTACCATATTTTCGTTTACAGGGAAGGTGAAATAGGTGACGGGGAAGGGTTCATTATGAAGAGTGAAATGCCACCATTCTTCATTAAGCGGCATAAAATTCTGCTTGGTCATTGCTTCTCGAAGAAGCATACGGTTGCTGTACTGCTTTTCTGTCACGCCTTTGAAATCCGGATGCGAGATCTTACCGAAGAAGTCGAAAGGACTTCCCATATCCAGCTCTTTACCGGTGTTCATATCCACAAGTGTGAGGTCTACGGTACTTCCGCGGCTGTGACTTGAAGTAGAAGCGATATAGTCTTCCTTTAGCAGTAAAGATTTGTCTATATCAGGATAAAAGATTTTCTTCATCCTTGTATCTGAGACATCTTCAGCCCATTTAACGAAGTGATCCACCGCTTTCTGCGGACGGTATGCATCGAATATTTTAAGCATATATCCTTTGTCTGAAAGATAATTGCTGACCTTTTTCAGTGCTGATGCAGCTTCGTTAGTCAGGAGTGCGACCGGCTGTTCGTAACCGTTTATTCTTTCGCCTACAAAATTGTAAGCTGAGTAATATCTTATATCGAATATAGCTTCCGGTATCACATCCGATAAGAGAGTGAATCCGGATGCAGTATTTTCTGATGCTTTGTTGTGGTCATCTGGACACTTGCATTCGATTCTGGAAACTCTTGCATAAGCTGCTGCGGCGATACCAGAAAGAGCGATCACAGCGACCGGTTTGATATTCATATTGATTCACCGAATGAGTCGTATTTGATTATCTGACTATATTATAACACACTTTTCGTAAATTTCCATAGTTTGTGGTCAAATTTTACGAAAAGTTAACATAACATTTATCCGGAATGTGACTATGTGTGTAAAATGTGATTAATCTAATATATTATACCAAATTCCAGCCTTAAAGCGCATTATATTTTAATTTATATAAGCAAAATTTAAAATTTGGACTTTTTGTTATTTTTGATACGCCTTATTTGTGTAACCAACCAAAATTACTGATAAGAAAACAACTTTCATTGACAAAAGCTTAAAAATTTGCTATTATTAATATATACACAAAACAGAATATTTCAAAAGAATTAGCCATTAGTTTAAAAAAGAAAATAAGTCATAAATTTACTAATTATATTTAATAGTATTTCAATCAACTCTACAAACAATTCGGTAGAAGTATTCGGGGAATAGGTGTACAATATTAAAAAGCACTTATCTAAAAATGCTTAAAACGAAGGGGTGAAAGCACAAATGAACACTAATGATACTATTAATGCAGCACATACTATTGCAATCAGGGTACTTGAATCAAATCATTTCGTATCACCTGATGATACTGTTTGTGCTATCAGAACAAGATCCGGAAGAGTGTTTACAGGTGTAAGCCGTCCCAATGCACCGGGTGTAATGGGAGTACACGCTGAAGTCGAAGCTGTTCAGAGTATGCTTGATGCAGGAGAGAGTATTATTGATGAACTCGTGCTTATAGCTACTCAGACAAGAATGCAGATGCTGCCATGTAATAATTGTATCGGCTATATTCTTTCGCTGCATCCGGAAAACGCTAATTGTGTACTGCTGATGCCTGACAGAATGATAAGGATCACTGATGTTGGGATGTTTGCTTCAAATCCGGGAGCTGTTCCTGAACCGCCTATGATGCGCGGAGGAAATAACGGTCCGGTGATAATGGGCAATGGCTTCAACAGAGTACCAGCACAGCCGGTAACTCCACCGCCGGTAAATCAGCCGGCAGCACCTCCGCCTCCGGCAAATCCACTGCCGAAGGCTCAGCCGCAGCCAGCTGTTCAGCAGGTCGATGATGAAGACGAAGAGGAAGTTGTAACTGCAACAAGTAATAATTCGAGCAGCGATCTCCTGAAAAACAGAGTGAATAGTCTGTTGAGAGCTGCTTCAGACGATGACGAAGAGATTGAACGGATAACATCCAAGAAAAAAAGATTTGGCTTTTTCAATAAATAAGCTATGAAAGGAAGAAATTAACATGAATGGTTCTAAGAAAATATCGGCTTTGAGTGTTGCGCTCATAATACAGCTTGTGCTTATGATCGTACTTTCAACTATAATGACAGCAACTATTACAAAAACTACAAAGAAGAATGCTATCGAACATATGCAGACCATTACTGATGAGCGTGCTTCTATCATTCTCAACTATGTTGAAAACGCTGAAAAAACGCTTACATATTTCAGTGAAGGTTATGAGGTAAAGAAGCTTCTTGAAAGGCAGAATGCGCTCGGACAGTCTACTGATATTCTCAGTGATTCCGGCAGCAGCGAACTGATCGCAGCAGCTCAGGCTTACACTGAGACTTTCTCCGGTGAGATAGATAACCTTGAAGGTCTTTGGATTGGTTCGTGGGAAACTCACTGTCTCGCTCATACAAATCCTGAGACAGTCGGCATGACCACAAGACCTAAGGCCACTAAGGAAAAGGAACTCAAGCAGCTTCAGGATGCTATGCTCGAAGCAGGTGATAAAGTTTATAATACCGGCATAATCCTTTCACCAGCTTCAGCTGAGCAGGTGCAGATCGTGTCAATGTATAAGGCTGTATATAACGACGCAGGCGAGCCTATCGGATTCGTTGGTCTTGGTATCAAAACTGAACAGCTTATCAATAAACTTAATTCACTTTCTATCAAGGGAATCGAAAACTCCTCTTACAGCATGGTTAATGTTAATGATGGAAGATACGTCTTTAACGATGACAAGGAGCTTATGTATAAGCCTGCCGAGAATCAGGATATACAGGAGATCTGTGCGAAATATGCAGGTACAAAACAAGCTGAGGACGGCGATTTCGAGTACAAGAAGGACGGCAAGAAGTACGTATCCATTTACTCATATATTCCTGAGTACGGCTGGCTGCTCATGCTCGATGATACAAGAGAAGAAGTTTATTCACTTACCTATGACCTCAGAGTTTACATGATAATCTTCGCTATCATCCTCATCGGTCTCATGATAGTATTCAGCTTCATCACAAGAAAGCAGCAGAAGGTAAGTCAGAAACTCGCTTCCACTATCGTTAAGAACAACAAGACCAAGGAATCGCTTTATACTGCTATGTTCAAGGATGTTCTTACAGATGTAAACAACCGTATCTCGTTCTCAATGGACGCAGATGAAATGAAGGTAAGCAGCGATTCACCTTACTTCTTCGCAATGTTCAACATCGCTGATTTCAGCGGAGTAAACTCACAGTACGGAAACGATATAGGCGACTGGCTGCTCGTTAGAACAGTGGATCAGCTGAAGCAGTCTGTAAGAGGCGGAAAGATCTATCGTACAGGTTCTGATGAATTTGTAATTGCTATCAAGGGCGATAACAAGTCGGTTACTAAGGAATCTGTAATGGATATGGTCAATGAAGCAATGGATAAGCTCAACTCCAAGCAGAGCACTCCTGTTGGAAAGCATACATTCGAGTTCAAGGCTGCTATCGTTAAGAAGTCAACTAAGATAAACGGTTCAGTTATCACAGCTCTGAAGGATATGGTTAACAAGTATAACGGTCAGGTCGGATATGCTGATATAGACGGCAAATGATCCTGAAAACCGAATAATAAAGAAGCCGGTTTGCAATAAACCGGCTTTTTTACTTGAATTAAGCTTTTCAGAGACAGGGAAGAAAATGCGGATTTCTTGACATAATCTTGATTTTATTCTATAATATTATAAGACATCATTCATGATACAGGGAGGAATTTGATTTGAGCAACAAAATTCTTATTATTGAGGACGATGTTGGCATCAACGATATGCTGATGATACTCCTCAGGCAGAACGGATATAATACTATCAGCGCATATTCGGGTACAGAGGGGCTTCTCGTAAACGGCAGCGGCATTGACCTGATACTTCTTGATCTCATGCTTCCGGGGAAAAGCGGCGAGGAAGTTATCGGTGAACTTAAAGCAAAGTACAATGTGCCGGTTATAGTAATAAGTGCTGTTCATGAGGTAGGCAAGAAGGTGGAACTTTTTGAACTCGGTGCGGATGATTATGTAACGAAGCCGTTCAATAACGATGAACTTCTTGCACGAATTGCCGCAAGACTAAGGAAATCCAATGAACGTGCAGCTGCCGAGCAGCTTACATATAAGAATCTTGTGCTGAATAAAAACGATTTCAGCATAACAGTGAAAGGACGCGATTTAGAACTTTCAAAGCATGAGTTCGCACTGTTGAGGCTTCTCATGGATAATCCCGACCGTACCTGCACTAAGAGCATGATCTACGATATTGTATGGGACTATGAGAATTCAGCCGATGATAATACTCTGAACGTTCATATAAGCAAGCTTCGCAAAAAGCTCAAGGAATTGGATCCGGACGAGGAATATATCGAAACAGTTTGGGGTATAGGCTATCGTCTGAAAAAGCTTTCATAAAGTTTTTAGGAATATTTAAGAATTAGTTTAAGTGTTTTTTTATGATTAGATGTTATAATGTGACTATAAACTGAAAACTATGCAAAGGAGAGTCACGTTATATGCGCGAGATCGTAGTCAAAACCAATAAGCTTACCAAAAAGTATAAGAACTACACAGCGCTTGATGCAGCTGATATGACCGTTTACCGCGAGGATATATATGGACTTATCGGTCGTAACGGAGCAGGTAAGACAACTATAATGAAATTGCTGACCGGTCTGACCTACAAGACAAGCGGAGAATTTGAGCTGTTCGGCAAGAAAGGTGCGGAAGCGGCAAATGAAGTGAAGAGAATAGGCTCACTTATCGAGAATCCTGCATTTTTCGGTAATCTTACAGCCTATCAGAATCTTTGCTACTATTCCTGCCAGAAGGGGATCACTGACCGCGGTCAGATCAACGAGGCACTTGAAATGGTCGGGCTGACAGAGAATAAGAATAAAAAATACAAGAAGTTCTCGCTTGGAATGAAGCAGCGTCTCGGAATTGCCTTTGCAATGCTCGATGCGCCCGATCTTATGATACTTGATGAGCCGATCAACGGACTTGATCCGATCGCAATAAGCGAGCTCAGAACGACATTCAGAAAGCTGAATACAGAGCGCGGTATTACGCTTATCATTTCGAGCCACATTCTTTCGGAACTCTATGCTGTTGCGAACCGCTTCCTTTTCATCGACAATGGAAAGGTGATAAAAGAGGCAACAAAACAGGAGCTTGATCTTGAATGCAGCAGATGTATCGTTCTGAGATCAGAAAATATAAAACGTGCAGTTACAGTAATAGAGGATAAGCTCGGACTGTCTGACTATAAGGTGATAGATAACAGGGAACTCAGGATCTACGAGGAAAATGTAAGACCGGATATTGTAAACCGCACACTCATCGAAAATAATGTTGATGTATGGGAAATATTCGAGTCTGGTGTTTCGCTTGAAGATTATTTCAAGAAGCTTGTAGGGGAGGGTTCATAATGATAAATATATGCAGATCTGATCTTTATAGGTTGGTAAGAGGAAAGTCGATATACATAATAATTCTGGTAACGGCGTTTTTTATGGCAATTTCGCTTTTTCAGGTCGCACCCGGAATGATATTGAATATCGGTTTCGGTCACAGTGATGCAACAAAAATATTGTCGGCTATACCGGCAGAAGAGTACAATGATATGAGCCTTTATTCGATCCGCAAGTATATGCTCGATCAAAGCGAATACTGTCTTGAAAGGGATTACTTTTCACAGAATATGAACCTTTACTATGCCTTTGTAGTTCTGGCATTCGTGATAATAACATCTGATTTTTCAGCAGGAAGCGTTAAGAATACACTTTCCTCAGCAATAAGCCGAAACAGATATTATTTTTCAAAGGTAGGCTTCACATTGTTTGCCTGTGCTGCTTTCACACTTTTGAGTGATCTTGCATTTCATGCAGCGGGTGTCTTTTTTAACGGAAAAAGCTGCCTTACACTTAATGAGACATTTGAAGTGTATATGTATCAGTTCCCTATAATCATGTCTCTTGCAGGAATAGTCTGCGGATTGGCTTTTATATGCCGGAAAGCATCTTTTTATAATGGACTGGCTATACCATTTATACTCATTTGTCAGCTGGTGTTTGCACTTTATGGCTCGCTGGCAAAAGTGGATGATAAGTATGCGGAATATGAGCTTTCATCATCAATGTATAATGTTCTGCATGAGCCTTCAGATACATATCTTTACAGATTATATTTGCTGTGCTTTGTGATTTTTGCATTCTTTACCACTATCAGCTATTTCTCATTTAAAAATGCTGAGATAAGATAACTTTTTATCAGGAGGAACAGATTTTGCTGAAACTAACTATTATACTCGCAGTGGCTGTGTGCATACTTCTGTTCCTCTGCTTTGTTCATATGAAAGAGCTCAGAAGTATCATCGTACAAATGCGCGATGTAAGCCACAAGGATACTAATGTGCTTCTTCATTCTCAGAGAGGCGCTGAGAAAAAACTGATCAATGAGATAAACTCTCTTCTTAAGGAAACACGTACCATAAGAGCTGAGTATAAGCAGAAAAACCATACACTTGAACAGATGATGACTAATATTTCTCATGATCTGCGTACTCCGCTTACATCAGCTATGGGATATATTGATCTCATACGCAACAGCAATATCTCGGAAGAGGAGAAAAAACGTGAACTTGAGATCATTCAAAAAAGACTGATCAGACTGGAAGAGCTTATAAACTCTTTCTTTGAACTTTCACAGATAGTTTCAAGCGAAAAAAAGCCTCAGCTTTCTGAAATTGATCTCATCGGCGTTCTCGAAGAGTCGATAGTGCATTACTATGATGACTATTCATGCCGCGGCAGAAAGGTTATATTCAACTGTGATAAGCACAGACTTAAAATTGCCTCAAACCGCAATATGCTCATGCGTATTTTTGATAATCTTATCGGCAACGCTCTTAAACACAGCGAGGGTGATCTTTCAATAAGCGTTATTGATTCGGATTCCATCAGGATAGTTTTCGAGAATACTCTCGGCTCTGAGGAAATCAGTATAGACCATGTTTTCGATGAGTTCTATACAACTGATATTTCACGTACCAAGGGAAATACTGGTCTTGGACTTGCCATTGCAAAACAGTTTACCGAACTCCTTGGCGGAAGTATAGATGCTTCTATCGAAGGAGATAAATTTGTTATGAGTCTTGTTTTCCCTGAGTGACATCAGTTTGTTTTAGTTATATTTATTATTTTATTTCTTCGCTATTGATTTTTCGTAGCTCTTGTGATATAATGTTATAGTAATTTGTGCAGTGGTATCGAAGTGGTCATAACGGACATGACTCGAAACATAGTCGTTTTTGAGCTTACCGCACTTTGATTTATCCCTGTTCTGCGTGGTTTCGGCGGTGTTCGCAGTTGCGTTTGCAATTGGCTTTCTCGCAGTTTTCTCGCAGTTTTATAGTTAAATTAAATACGCAGTGGTATCGAAGTGGTCATAACGGACATGACTCGAAATCATGATGCCCCTTGAGGGACGTGGGTTCGAATCCCACCCACTGCGCCATGATGGCATAACAAAATTGATGACATGCCGAAAAAAGCCCGAATATTCGGGCTTTTTTGCTGCCCGAATTCAGAAAAAATTCCTGAAAAAATGAGGGATGACATTGGGGTGTTTTAAGGCTTTTTAGGGAGTTGAACCCCCACAAAGGCAATATCAGTACGTCTCAACGGTCGATATACAGGCAAATTCCACTTTTTTCAAACAAAAATAGTACACAAAGTTTTGGACTCGGTTTTAGTGGTTTTCACGAAATGTGAAAACGCTGGAATCGAGTCCTTTTTGTTTTCTCGAAAGCCAAATGATAGAAAGTCTATCAGCAATTTGTGAGCCGTTTTTGACGGTATCGGTGCAGGTCGGGAAACTACACCACCGAGAGCAGTTAAAGCAGTTGTGGACGATTTTGGAGCAGATTTGAAAGAAAAAAGCCAGATCCGTAGATCTGGCTTTTTTCTTGTGCAATAGTTAAAGTTTAATGCGGATACCTTTGAAATCCTGATCTATATCGGATTTGGGATTGTCTTTGACAGCTCTGTGTACTGTGCAAAGAGTTTCAATGGTGCAGCCGCACTCGGTAAACTTGTGCAGGTAGGCTACAAAATTTGGCGATGTATCCGTGACTGCAATTGAATCGACATCCGCTTTACGCAGCGTTTTGATGAAATTTGCCATGCCATTCAGCTTGGGCAGCTTTGCAACCTCAAACTCACTGCTCTTAAGGTAATCCGATTCGGAATAAGCCGTATAGGCTGCTGTTTCACCGTCGGTATACGGTGACTCGTTATCCTCCTCCTCGCTCTTGATGATGGCATTCATCATTTTGGAGAAATAGTCATGTGTGGTTTCTTTCATTGTATTAACCTCCTTGATTTTTTACTGCGATACAGCTGTACCGCTGGTGGTATAGTACCTTTTCTGACCACTTATTTCAAGTGTCTTTCTGTACGATCTTTCAGAGGTAAAATTGTTGGTATTGCGATATTTACAGGCTATACTGTTGCTGCTGTACACCCCTATACATAGAAAGCAGATTACGCCTGCTGTCTATGAAAAAACTGATAGGAGGAAAAGCGAATGAACAAATTCTACATGAACGGTAAGCTGATACACAAGGCTTCCGATCACAACACAAAACGATGTGAGGTCGAGAAATGGGTATTCCTGCCTCACTCAGACTTTGAAAGGATGAAAGCAAATCCATATCAGGAGCATGAGGCAATAACCGCCGCCAAGGACCTTATGTATGAGGACAAGAATGCCTACCACTGCATAATGCTGCTTGACGAGTACGGCGATGACGGACTGCTCATTGAGGCAGACGGCTTTGACTACCCCCGTTATTCCATGTTCGTACCTAACGCCAAGTCAATCTACGACAGGTTCCAGACTTCCGAACCCGAACTGAAACTTCACGACATGATCAAGGATACTGTCGAAAAGATCGCTGAACTTGCTCACGCTGACAAGACAGACTTCACATCGGCTGATATGATCGATATGGACGAGGTTGAGAGTCTTGTCAAAAATGCTATCGTACAGCAGCTCGCTCAGAGAGATGATATCAAAATGGCTGAGAACACTGACATTGGAGTTGACTTTCAGCCGGATATCCATGTTGAGGCTGAGAAGCTCACCGAGCTGAAGTTCTATTGTCCCTTGAAAGTTCAGCGAGAGATCACCCCCTCATTTGATGAGGACGGAGAAGATGAATTCTTCGAGGACGCCGAAGAACTCTCCGACTATGAGGCTCTTGAATATGAGAGCGAGATAAGTAGTGCAATCGAGGCGTATCAGAGTGACGAGGAAGAAAATCGTGGAATAATGGCGTACCTCGGTGATAGAAAGAGGTTTGCTGACAAGGTCTACTCCATATTCCCCTCTGTTGAGAAGGTCGGCGGCAGGCTCATGGGAGTATTTACCTGTCAGATTTGCGGTGAACTTGACAGCTATGAGTATGACGAATTCCTTCAGGAGCTACGGGGACAGGCGTCTGATGGCTGGTCAGAAGGATTCGAGCAGCATGAGATTCATACATCTGAGGGAGATATCTACGTCAGCTTCTATGATACCAGCGGTTCATGGGAACTTATGACAGAGGAAGAAATCAAAGGTACGCCCGATGCTCCTTCCGAAGATGTCGGCATGAGAATGTGAGGCGTTGGTATGATAAACGTCAATATTCGGTACAAGGATAAGGAAATGGCTGTTGAACTTCCGAAAAACAGCCGTGAACTGACAGATGAGCTCAAGAGCTCCGGAATAGAGGCGTCTCCCGACAAGCTCAAGCTCCGCAGCAATGCTTCAAATCAGTATTTGATAGGGCTCTACACAAACGATCCGCTCGGCGACGTTATTATTGACAGATTATGTGATAATGATAACCTGTCGGAGCTTAATATGCTCTGCGGAGTCCTTGACAGCGCTACTGACCGTGATAATGTAATGAGAACCATTCTCGACAGCGATGTTCGCTGTATAAACGGCGTTAAAAGGCTCTTCACTGACCGATTTATCGAGTTTTCGGACAAGCTGTTGCTTAATACAAGGCTTGAACGCAAGCCAACGGAACTCACAGGCAAAGGCTGTGTTATAGAAAAAGCCGTGCCTGTTAGTCACTCAAAGTTCAAAAGCATATCCAATACTCCTCTCAATGACGAGCCAATCATAGCTGAAAACAGAGAGAATATGTACTTCGACAGCAGTGACAATATGTATCATTGCCTGCTTATCTACGACAGGGAATACGGCGACGGCATAGTCGTGAACTCGGAGGGCAGCAACTATGCACGATATGCACAGTACGTTCCACAGGCGAAGGTCATATATGAGCAGTACCGTAGTTCTCATCTAAATGAGCTAAAGCTGTACTGTCCGCTTTCAATAGTAACATTTGAAAGCGGACAATCAGAGGATATTACCGCATATCGGGCGGCTTTCTATTGTAACGATATACGCAAAGCACTTCGGGAATCGGATCTGCCTGCTGAAAAAGAGCGAGGTCTAATGCATTGGTATCACGACGGCGGCTCTATTGACGAAAAGGTCTATTCAGCACATATGGATGTTGAGGTCAGCGGCGGAGAGCTTGTAGGAGTTATACGAGCAAAGGTGCTTGGAGAGCTTACAGATGACGAAATGTCGGCGTTTATAGATTATTGCACTGGTCAGTTAAGCGACGGCGCCGGAGAGAGCTTTGAGCAGAAATACGTCAAGACCGACGACGGCGATATCAAGATAAGCTTCTGGTCAGATGATGAAGCATGGGAACTTGTTCCCGATGACGAGTACATGAGCGATAATACACAGGATTTGGAGATGAGTATGTGAGCAAAGTTGAGATAACTATACCTCCGCAGTTTTCTGAGATTATTGAGAAAGCAGCAGAAAAAGAAGGAATAACCGCAGACGAGCTGACAGAAAGAGCTTTGAAGAAGCTCTTGGAGAGGAGCGATGAGAATGTCGGAAAATGAGAAGAAAGGCATAACAGTAAAGATCGACGCCGACCTTCATGCACAGGTCAGGCAGTACATCGAAGCAAACGGAATGACAATGGCGGAGTTCGTATCAAAAGCTCTTGACGATGAGCTCCACCCCAAAATGAACATCAAGGAGGAGAAATATATGGGAAATATGCGTACAATGGCTTTCCAGATTCCGTCTGAGCTTTTTGACCAGATCAAGGACTATCTGGACAGACACAACATGACACAGAAGCAGTTCGTCATCGGTCTGATACAGGCAGAGCTCGACCGTGACTACGAGGAAAGACAGGCAATGGCTGAAAAGCAGGAGCAGTCAGACGATGAGCCTGACGAACATGATGGTGAAGAACTTGATGAAAATGATAATGAAACTGAGGACGAAGGAGAAGACCTCGATGAATCGGAAGATATGGACGATTCCGAGGACGAAGGAATGTCTATGAATATGTGAGGTGTTTGCATGAAAGGATTTCCGTCAAGAGCAGAGGTTGAACGAATAAAAGCTCAGTATCCCGAAGGTACAAGGATATGCTGCGACTATATGCCCGACGATCCTAACCCGATACCATCGGGAACCACCGGAAAAGTGAAGTGTGTCGATGATATTGGCAGTATTCACTGTGCTTTCGATAACGGTCGTCAGCTTGGACTTGTCCCCGGCGTAGACAGCTTCCATGTTATTCAGCCTGCCGAGGATATGGAACAGGAAGAAGAACCTGAGATAGATGAATCTCATGGAATGTCGATTGGCTTATGACTATAGAGCTTCATATCCCCTGCAAAGTAAAATCGAATATACTATTATAATATAAATAATCTTTATCAAGCCCGCCGATAGTGCGTCCGTAACTGGATCACTGTCGGCGGGCTTTTTTCGTTACATACAGTCGTTTGCAAGTATGCAGACGGTTGTAATTTCTTTGAAAGGTGTGAGTCAATTGAACAACGAGAATTACCAGAGAAGAAATTTCGGAATAACAAGGAGGAAATTAAGTTTTGATACGATATTTCGATATGTTCGCAGGTATCGGCGGTTTCCGCTCAGGCCTTGAACGAGTCGGCGGCTTTGAGTGTGTCGGATACTGCGAAATAGATAAGTACGCCAAACAGGCGTATGAAGCACTTTACGACACATCAAAGGAGGTTTATTACGATGACGCAAGAAAAATCATCCCCGAAGAATTACCCGATTTCGACCTTATTTGCGGAGGTTTTCCGTGCCAATCATTCTCGATTGCCGGAAAACGGCGAGGATTCGACGATGTGCGAGGAACAATGTTCTTTGAAATTGCTCGGATCGCTGCCGTTAAAAGACCTCGCTATCTGCTGCTTGAAAACGTACCCGGACTGCTATCGCATGACAAAGGCAGGACATTTTCGACCATCCTCAATACGCTGGATGAATTGGGGTACGATGTCGCATGGCAATGTCTTAACAGCGCGAATTTTGGAGTCGCCCAAGCCCGAAAAAGAGTGTATATTATCGGATTTCTTAGATCCGAGTGCGCCGGAAGAGTATTGTCTTTCACAGAAGCAAATCCAAAAACTCTTGTCCAGCGCATTCCCGGAAAAGAAGGATGTCGAGTATACTCCCCTGATGGACTGAGTATAACACTGACGGGCAATTCGGGCGGATTCGGCGGTAAGTCAGGTCTCTATGCTATACTTGGTCTGCCGATAAAGTCGCTTACAAAATCAGGTTATCAGATAGCTGTTCCCGGCGACAGCATTGACCTTGCGTATGCTGACATGAACAGCCGCAGAGGGCGTGTTGGACATGACATAGCCCATACGGTAACTCCGTCTGCTACACAAGGATTTTATTCTGTCAAATGTATTGATATGAATTCTGATCCTGCGATAACCGATCTTGCAAGATGCATCACGGCACGACAGGACGGCGGTATTGGTCACCATAAAGGTGAAAAATCTGCTGCACTGTTCATGGAAAAACCGATACCTGTGCTGACGCCTGCAAAGGAAAAGGTAAGGCAGCAAGGTCGTAGATTCAAGAATCCCGACGATCCGATGTTCACAATAACCGTTACCGACCGAAACGGCGTTATGTATAACGGGCTGATAAGAAAGCTAATGCCGCTGGAGTGCTGGCGGTTGCAGGGATTTACGGACGAGCAGTTCAATAAGGTCAAAGAGACAGGAATGTCAAACGCACAGCTATACAAACAAGCCGGAAACGCTGTGACAGTCAATGTCATAGAGGCTCTGGCGAGATTTATAAAGGAAATTGATATGGAGGTTAACAATAATGAATGAAATCATGATATTTACAAGTACGGAATTCGGAGAGATTCGTACATTAAAGGATAATAATAAGGTGCTGTTTTGCGGTTCTGATATTACAAAAGCACTTGGATATGGAAACGCTTCGGCTGCTTTAAACAGGCATTGTAAGGGTATCACGAAACGTGATACCCTTACAAACGGCGGAGTACAGGCACTTTTGTTCATTACGGAAGGTGATGTATACAGACTGATAGCTCATTCAAGACTGCCTTCAGCTGAACGCTTTGAGTCATGGATATTTGATGAGGTACTTCCTACTATACGCAAGACTGGCGGCTATGTCGCAAACGAGGACGTGTTCGTAGAGACATATCTTCCTTTTGCAGATGAACCGATAAAGCAGCTCTTCAGGATACAATGCAGAGTTATCAATCAGCTCAATGAGCGTATACGCAAGGACGAGCCGAAGGTGAAGTTCGCAGATCATGTCGGCGACAGCACCAACCTCATTGATGTGAACAAAATGGCGAAGCTCTGTGCGGATCACGGGATCCGTATCGGAAGGAACAGGCTCTTCGCATGGCTGAGGTCAAGAGGTATCTTCATGGGCGGTAACATTCCCTATCAGGAGTACATCGAGAACGGCTACTTCCGTGTGAAGGAGTCCGTATATGAGTGCAACGGTCAGACGAGGACATATCAGCAGACCTTTGTCACGGGCAAGGGGCAGCAGTATATCCTTTCAAGGCTGATGAGAGAATATGGAGGTGTTATGAGTGCCTAATCATGTAACAAGCGTTATTACGCTGTCCGGCGACGAAAACCGCATAAAGGCTATGCTTGAGGCGATACAGAACGATGAAGTAGGCGTAGGCTCTGTGGATTTTAATAAGATACTGCCTATGCCCGAATCCCTGCATATGACAAGCGGCTCCATTGAGGACAGTGCCATTGCGGTATATATTTCCGCTGTAAATCCCATAAACGAAGAATTTGAAGGCGTTCAGAAGAAAGATGTCGCTGAATTCCGTGAGATGCTCAGGAAGCTGCCTGTATTACCGCATAAGATCGATATACTCATGCCTGAGAATGAGGCTATAAACTTAGCCGAGAACAAATACCGTGAGAGTGTGAAGTATCTTGTTGATGAAGGTGAAAAGTATGTCTCCAATCTCGTAAAATACGGTGCCTCTACATGGTACGATTGGGCAACCGGTAATTGGGGAACAAAGTGGAACGCCTACGGCTACGACAACGGAGTCGAAATGGAGGACGGTAAGCTGAAATTCTTGACTGCATGGGCGGCTCCGCATCCTGTAATACAGAAACTATCAGAAATGTATCCTGATATAAAGTTCGAGCATGAATGGGCTGACGAGGATATAGGCAATAACTGCGGACGTTATGTCTATTACGACGGTGAACGTATCGAGGAATACTTCCCCGAAAGCCAGAAGGACTGCCTTGAATTTGCGGCGAATGTAATGGATGCGAGCCTTGAGGAAGACTATTCCATGTACCTTAATGCCACTGAAACAGGATATATCAACATCGAGTACGATGACGAATATGAGCTCATCGAGGTTGCAGGTCATACCGCTCTTTTCATTAACGAGCGTATTACAGATGCAGATATTCCCAAAGGAATGTACTGCTATCATCTCAGAGGTTCCGATAGCGCTGATTTCTTCGCATTAGAGAAAAGTGTTGCCGTAAATCATACAGGCTCTATCGTTACCAAAGAACCCATTGATCTCAAAAGCAAGGGATATATCGTGCTTGATGAGGACAGCAGTCCGAACTTCCTCGGTGAGAATATGTCCTTGTATGAGTTCAGAGAGTACAACCCAGACCAGACCGAGGATCTGAGCATGGGAATGCAGGAGGTGTGATATGGACGAGAAAAGAAACGTAACGCAGGAAGAACTCGATGAAGCCTGCGTACTGCATAATAAATACATCGAGAACGAGGACGGCGGTAAACACGCCGTCTTCGAGAATTGTACCTTTGAAAGATTATCGTTTAAGGGAAAACAGTTCAATTCAGCGGTTTTCAGGAACTGCGAGTTCAGACTCTGTGATATGACAGATGCAGCTATGTGCTTCGCCGAGCTTAATAATGTGATGTTCAGCGGCTGTGACTGTAATATGTTTACAGCTGAAGAAGCAGCATTCAGAAATGTTTCATTTAATAAATGTGATCTGACATCTGCCGTATTTACCCATAGTTCGCTGAGAAATATCGCTTTCGATAAATGCGAGACTGACAGCATGAGTATGCAGAACTGCTATGAATTGCCTGAAGCACAGGTAATTCGCATTTCAGCAGAAGACCTGCGGAAGATGAAAGACAAGGAAGGAATTATCCTTCAGGGCTGCGGCGGAGATCTTCAGGAATGGGCTGACGGTATAAATTCTGCCCTTATTGATACTGAGATACTCAGGCATACGGCATTTGAGAAAATGTACGTTTTCGAAAACGAGGGTCACACAAATATCATGTTCCCATTTGATGATGTTGAGCTTGATGTTGGAAAGCTGGCAATGTGGAGACTCCAGACACATGAGCAGTACTACGGTACATGGCTATCGGACTATGTCCCCAACAGGCTTGGCGGCTTTGAAGAACAGGCTGCACAGGAGCAGAAAAAGCCTGATTGTCCGCTCATAGGCCAGGACTCGAATATCTATAACCTCATGGGTGTTGCTTCAAAAACGCTTAAACGTAACGGTATGGCTGAACAGGCAAAGGAGATGTGCGACCGAATCACTTCATCAGGCGACTACAATAAGGCTCTCTGCATTATCGGAGAATACGTCAATATAACGTCGATTGACGATGACGAACCGGAAGAAAGCGAGGACGAGGAAATGGAGGTAACAATGGACTGACCTCCGGAAAGGAGTACAATGGGAGGTATAATTACCACAGGGTGCGAACCTCCGATACCGTGGATCGGCGGTAAAACGATACTCCTTCCCGTCTTAAAGCGGATAATCCCCGAAGGACAGAACAAATTCGTGGACGTATTCGGCGGCGGAGGCTCGGTATCGCTTTCAGGAAAGTACGCACCTATTCAGATATATAACGACTATAACCAGCACCTGACGAATTTCTATACCATTATCAAGACTCGGTGCAGAGATCTTGTAAACGCATTCGCAGGTGCATTCGGAAAAGACGGCAAGCTGATTGATGAGATCGAAAAACGTATATTTGCGAATATACGCGATCAATTCAACGCTTGCTGTCTTGTTTTTTACAGAGCTGACACATTCGAAGAATTCTATGACTCAATCCTTAAAATGCTCAATAAAGCAGGCAGTATTCAGGATAAACAGCACGTCTGGATGAATTCAATGCTGGCATGGGAACTGTATAAGAAAAGGGAAAAAGATCCCGAACTCTTCGACGCTCTCATGTTTCTCATATTAATGAAGTGCAGCTTCTCTGCTACAGGAAAGAGCTGGGCTTGTAAGGGTACAAATGCTGAAACAGCCATTCGCCTCATTAACGAAGCATCAAGGGTATTACAGCACATTGCAGTGGATAACAGAGATTGTCTTGATATAATACGGCTTCACGACAGTCCTACAACCATATTTTACTGTGATCCTCCGTACTACATGGCGGAGAAATGCTATAGCGGAGTTCCGCTGTTCGGAGATGCTATGCATCGGGCGCTGCATGATGCATTACTTAAATGCAAGGGAAAAGTTATATTATCGTACAATGAATGTGATTTCATAGATCAGCTGTACTGCGAGGAAATCTGGTATAAGATGAGGATAACCAGACCTCACAGTATGGTGCTCCATAATGAAGCAGGAGCAACATACGATGAGTTTATCATCGCAAATTTCGATATTTTTGAGTTATATAACGGTGACGGACAGGCATCTTTCTTTGACCTGACCGGAACCCTGACCGAAGAAGGGAGAATAATCTTATGAAAAGAGTAATATCAACACAGGCTATAATGGCTAACGGAAAAACAACGTATACAGGGCTTTTCACCAGTGAAGGTATTCCTGCGGAAGTCGAGCTTGTCTGCGTAAACGGAAACGCCTGCTTATCGGTAACGATTCCGGAGGATGATGAGGAAGAATATGTTGGCAGACCACTTACCGAGGACGAGATCGAGGCTATATGCAGAAACTACGAGAACTGCGACGATTGCCCGCTCTTCAATTACTGCGATGAGGAGATGATGTGAATTGAAGGGGCTTATATATAAATACTCTCGGGAGACCGCCAAATACGAAAATGAGCTAAGAGAGTATCAGGAAAGCAAGAGGGAGAACATCAAGTGTAAGGAAGCTATCGAAGAAGCCATAAAGACGCACTTTGACGGTATGCATCTTGATACGAGCTGTGTGCAGGATATCTTTGACGAGTTCGGATATGACCGCACAATGTGGGTACTTGCGGCAACCGTTAAGAATAAGAGCTTCGACGGCAGATTCTCGAGCATCAACAAGGGCTGGGCTCGCACAATTATCCCGTCACACCTTGATAAATATGAGTTTGACGAGTATGCTGTGCAGTCGCATCCTGCGGTGCTTAACGGTTTTATTGATAGTGTCAGAGCTGAATATGAGGCTTTGGGACTCCTTTCCTCTGAGGAATGTCTTAAGGACAGCTACAAGGAGGACTATACCAATAAACTGCTTATTCTCCGCCCTGAGATACTCAATGACCAGTCCAGAAAGCCTGCATTCCAGTATTTCTATGCTGAGAACGGCTTCGGCTGTGATCCGAACAGCATAGGCAGAAAGGTATTCGGTACCTTCATTGCTGACGGTGAGAAGTCTCACTTTTCCAGAGGTGACTTCATTGGTGTTGCAGACAAGGAAAAGCTCCCCGAATGGGCTTCAAAGCGTCTTGAAGCGATTTCTGCTCCTAAGATGAAGATCCGCATTTTTCAGATAAACTCCGAAAAGGATATGAAGAATGTCGAATTTATGGATCACGGCTTTACAATGAGCAAAGGCGGCGTGGATCCAAGCATTTATCAGCAGGTCTACGGCGGCGTTGCATATGCGAATAACCTTGAAGAACTCTTCATGCAGTGCAATACAGATAAGCCTCCGCTCGGCTTTTGCGGTCATACCCTGTCAGTAAGCGACGTGGTCGAGATATGCGAAGGCAAAGGCAGCGGTTTCTACTTCGTCGACAGCATAGGCTTCAAGAGACTTGATGACTTCGATATGTCTCAGACGGATCATGACGACCTTATGAAGGTGGTTGTTCTCGAGAATGACCGTGAGCCATATACGGCTGAGATACGAAAGGATATCCATGCGATGCAGAGCATAGTCGGCGGTCTTATCGAGCCTGTATATTTTGAGGAAAACGGCGATGCACTCTGTTGGTGCAATGAAGAATTCCTGCTTAACGGCTCTGCACCGAACAGAGTCATAGGCAACACCCTTATTCACGGTACTTGCTTTATCAGCGGCGACGGTTACAATGACGAGGGAGAGCGTGACTCCTGCACATTGACCGACGAGCAGATAGCTAAGTATACACAGATGTTTCCGCAGTCGGTGGTAGAAATATCGCCGGAAGAGGACATCGGAATGACAATGATAAGCTTCTAAAGCTGAAAGGAGAAGAATTATGAAAGTAAACGCAAAAATCACAAAAATTATCGACAAGCCTGATTCGTCTATCAAGGCGTTCGCAAGCGTAACACTTGACGGATACTTCGCTGTACACGGCGTTAAGGTGTGCGACAGTGAAAAGGGACTCTTCGTCTCCATGCCTTCTACCTCTTACACCAACAGCAGCGGTGAGACAAAGTATCGTGATACCTTTCACCCGATCACTAAAGGAGCGAGAGAAGCACTTAATCAGGAAGTCCTCGACAAATACGAGGCAGCTATCTCACAGTCACAGGATGAAGGTATCGAGATACAGGACCTTCCCGAGGACGAGGATGAGGACGAGTGCGAGGAACTTGACGAGCCTGAACCCGAAATGTCTATGTAAACATTGTCGGAAATTGGGCGGTGCGTATAGGTGAAAAAGTAGAAAAAGCCTCTTAGGTATGGATTTTTGTAAAGCGGCGTGGTATAGTAGGATAAAAAACAGGAGGTCAGCCACGTGAAAAAGGTCATTACTATCCTACTCATATCCGCTATACTCACAGGCTGTGGTCATATCTCAGAAGATAGACCGTATGTCGCAGAGGAAACCACGACGGTTAGTCAGAATGTGGAAGAAACAGCGGTAACAACAGCCTCAGATGCGACAATAACGACTACTTCGGCAGTAACAGTTATGAATGAGGTCACAACAAATAATATCTCACAGTCGGTAACTGATAAGACTGCCGCAGAGACAACCACAGCAGCCGCAAATACAGATAATCAGCCTAAGAAGGAAAACAAACAATACCAATGCTCGCAGGATAATGGTGCTTCAGAGGTTAAGAAGTCCGAAAGCAAAACTACAACAGCAGTTCAGACATCGCCTCAGAAAGTAACGACAGCTCCTGCGGCAAGAGAGAATAAGACTACAACAGCCATACGCACAGTTCCTCCGATGGTCACTACTACTCCGCCTGTAGTAACTCAACCGCCCAAGCAGACCGAACCGCCTGCACCAAAGCAGCAGGTACTTGACTACGACAGGCTCAATGACCAGATGCAGACCTTCATTGACGGTTATGTTATAGATTATGACTGGCTGTATGAAAAAGGAAGGAATCTGAGCCATGACGGTACTGATTATGGCAAGGCTGTAGCGATATGTAATGAAGCCGAGAGCATGGGCGGTGTGAACTGCATAAACTATGCGATAAACGCATACTTCATGGCACAAGGTGCAGGACTTGAATGCTATATAGCCAGATCATCGGATCATGATTGGTATGGTCATGTAGCGACAGTCGTAAAACTTGCTGGCAAGTGGTACTTCATGGAACCTATGGATAATATAGTAGGCTCACCATACAGCTATGCAGGTGGTGGAGTAGATTATCCCAACGGATTGGACATAGTCACAGACATCTACGACAACAGAAAAAGCGTAACAGTCGAAAGTGACTGGTACAAATAACGATCACAGGGAGCAGAGAGATCTGCTCCCATTTTTATTTACGAAAGGAAAGAATGTATGACAAAGAATAACAGTTTTATCAGAAAACTTGGCGCAGGACTTATGGCAAGCCTCTGCGCTGTTTCTATGTTATCCGCTCCTATGACAGGAGTAATCACAGCAAGTGCGGCAAGCACATCAACCGAGAATGAGGCTTTCCCGTCTGCCGATGAAGTAATCGCTCAGGCAGCAACTCTCCTTGGCTCTCCCTATGGCTGGGGGTTCAAGGGATATACAGGCGTATACTATCAGGACAGCTATAGTCCGCTTTCGCTTGACTACGTCAGACAGCAGGGCGTTGACTGCTCCGGTCTTATCTACTATACCCTTGCACATCTCGGCTATAGCACAAGCGGTTTCAGCTGGAACAATCCAGTACCTGTGGATACTCCCCACTGGCTGAGTGTCAGTGATAACTGCACTATCACTTACAACGGCGTGACTTCCAAGATCGACGTTGAGAAGGAAAATATCCCATACAAGGAGCGTCCATATTGGGAGTGTGCGGACGGCTCAACAATTACGCCCGGTTCAGTAGTCATCGCTGACAATCTCAACGGCGAGGACCACTCGTGGATATATATCGGTGAGTTCAACAATCGTGACGAAGTAATCGCATATCTCAAGAAGATAGGCGTGAACGAGAACTACATCAACAGCAATACTGTCGGTGACGGCAGCGGCGACGGCGGAACCCATTGGCGTATCGAGTCAAACGGCTCTCAGGGCTGTGTTATCAATAACCGTACAGACGGCAAACAGGCAACAGCTCTGAATATGTTCGCATTCCGTGTATCCAAGACTGACGTTGAGTTCTCGGTAACAAAGCTTGATAAGGACACTCAGATGGTTATCGGAAAGAGTCCTGTTGACAACTCCTCCGCCGTGTACGGCGTATACAAGGATAAGGAATGCAAGAACAAGGTCGGCGAGATCACTATCGGTGATAAGGGAAAAGGCTCTATCAAGCTCCCGAGCGGTACCTACTATGCAAAGGAAATAAAGGCTCCTACAGGATATGACCTTGATCCGACAGTATACCCCCTCAAGGCTGGACAGACAGTACAGTCGATAGAGGTTACTGAAAAAGGCAGTATTGTAGTAAACAAGACTGCAGAGGACGGTATCAAGGGCGACAGAGCGTTCAAGGTCACAGGTTCTAACGGCAGCTCATATACCGCTAAGACAAACTCAAACGGTAAGGCTGAGTTCAATAACCTTGTTGTTTACGATATGAAAACAGGTAAGCCGGTAACATATACGGTATCCGAGATCAATGTGGATACTCGCTATGAAATTCCAAAGGCTCAGGATGTTACGCTCACAAGCGGCAATGCTGACCTTACAGTAGCTGTTGACTTCGAGAACATCCTCAAAAAGGGCAATATCAAGATAAACAAGCAGTCTGAGGACAATCAGAACGGCGACAGAACATTCACAGTCACAGGCGGCGGTGAAACTTACACAATGACTACTGCAAATGACGGAACAGCGATATTTGCAGGTATTCCCGTGTATGACAGCAATAACAAGCCTATCACCTATACTATCAGCGAGAAGGACGTTCCCGTAAGATATGTGGTTCCTGCCGATCAGACAGCTACCCTCACAGCAGACGCTACAGTCGATGTAAAGTTCGAAAATAAACTCAAGAAGTTTACCGCTGAGATCACTAAGAAGGACAGCGAGAACATCACCGCACAGGGTGATGCTACACTCGCAGGTGCGACTTATGGTCTTTACCATGACGGCAACCGTGTTGCAACATATACCACAGATGAGAACGGTCACTTTATGACAGATGAGTTCGTATGCGGAAATTACACTCTTCAGGAGCTCACTCCGTCACAGGGATATCAGCTCAATGATGAGATCTACAAGGTAGGCGCAGAGCCTCAGAACTATAAGGTGGAGGTCAATCCTATCGCTCTCGATGTAACAGAGGACGTAGTAAAGGGACACATCTCCCTTATAAAGCACAGTGATGACGGCACAACAGGCATCGATACTCCCGAGAACGGAGCTGAGTTTGAGGTATATCTCAAGTCCGCAGGCAGCTATGATAACGCAAAGGAAACTGAGCGTGACTACCTCACAACTGACGAAAACGGCTTTGCTCAGACAAAGGAGCTTCCTTACGGAACATATACC